>Ga0080007_1063125_pt1 | contig 19442 bp, 29 predicted proteins | sample OctOCTMetagenome_FD_69210 | JGI IMG/M metagenome (GOLD analysis project Ga0080007, IMG submission 69210) | Hot spring and microbial mat streamer communities from Octopus Spring Streamers, Yellowstone National Park, USA - OCT_B (SPADES... | ecosystem: Environmental > Aquatic > Thermal springs >...
CCTTCCATTTATATAGTCTACATATCTAGTATTCAAAAATATACTTGCCAATAATACTATAATTTAATACTATCGTAAAGATTGCTATATTTAATAGCATCTTCGCTTGTTTAATTTCTTTCTCTTTCTCCATTTTTAGATCAACTCCGATTTAATTATAAAAAATTTATTCTCTTGACAAAATATTTTTGATTTATAATTTAATTGGTAGTATAAAACTAAGTAAGGAGGGATGGGTTATGGAGAAAGCCCTAGAGGATCTCTTTGAGGCCTTCGAGGAGACAGAAAAGAAACAGGCTGAAAAACAGCCTGCTAAGCAGGAAAGGAAGAAAATTATATATGACAAATTAGTATATTTAATAGGACCTAATACGTGGGAGGTAGTGCCTTGTGATGAGCAAGGTAATCTCCTCCCACCTAGTGAACTTAAAAATTTAGGATATAATATCGTCCATACCTATCCTCCGGGCATCCCGGAGAAAGTTAAAATTTCTATATCTGATGTAGAAAAATATCAAGAAATTATAAAGAGTCTAATGTTAGCTTGGATGGTAAAAATTGTAGAATTAGTAATTACTGCTAATTCTAGAAATATCTACAAAGAGATTGTATTTTGCTTATTTGAGCATCAAGTTGATATATTCAAATTAGCATGGAATACATTAGTAGAATTTAAAGATAAAAAACCTGAAAATCGGGGAGAGGCATTGTATAAATCGCTATCCATATTGCTATTAATGGGATTACAGAGTAGTAAATTATATATGGTGGTAGGGACTAATAAAAATGGGGGGCCGAAATATTATCTCTCTGATAGTATCTTACTATATAGTGACGGAAACTTAGAAAAGCTATAATATAAGCCATAAAAAGCTTTAAAAAAATTTATAAAGGGCCAGGTTTTTGTCCTGGCCCTTATACATTTTATAATATAATCAGCACAAAAGGAGGTGAAAAGAAAATGGTTCTAGAGAAAACAGAGAAATTATTAGAAATAGAGAGCCAAGTACGAGGACAATTAAAAAAGACAATCTCAGAAATAATGAAAGAAATAGAATTTGAATTTAACAAGCTAAGAAGTGAGGAGAAAATAAATATAGAACTTCTTTACGATAAATATGATGAGTTGCTTTTTGAATTAAAGGCAGAAGAAGTTTTAGTAAAATGGAGATTGTCAAAAAGCAGTGATAGAAAAATAATGTGGCAAAGGATTAAATTTTTGCTCCAAAATTCTATTTATTCTAAAGAGTATGAAGACTTATCTAAAAAGAATATATTGAACGAAAAAGAAAGAGAAGAAATAAAAAGAATGGTTATTTATATGCGGGATGCTTATGGAATTTTACGGTTTATTTTAACTCGACTATAAAAGGAAAGCTTTCTTTAAAAAGGCGGATATAGAGTCCGCCTTTTAACTTTTCAATTTTTATGTTAAAAAATTAAATAGGAGGTGATCTAAAGTGGAGGGAAAAAGAGTGGAGATTGTCCGATGGGAGTGGTATCAAAAATTAATAGAAGAATATAATCAAAAATTTGGTACATCTATAAAAATTACTAAGAAAATGACGAACAAAATGGAAAAGTATAAATTTAGAAGAAGTGATGTTGAATCGACATTATATTTGATTGAAAGATATAAAAAACCTGCAAGTTGGATAATTAGATGGAAGGTGGAGTATGGATATACATTTGAAGAAATTGATAAGATATTAGAAACAGCAGAATATTTAGGTTGTCAAGTTTATACTGTTAGAAAATTGTTAGATGTATGCGATAGAGATTTATATTTATTTGATAGACTGATAGATTATATTCTGACTAATGGGGTGTATAATGATACAGAAATTTTGAAATTTGCAAGATACTTAGAAACAAATTATTCTAGTATAGAAGAATTTTTTGCTTGGTTAGATTATAAAGAGGAATGGATAGAAGAAGAGTAAAGAATATAAAAGCCCTAGCAAAAAGCTAGGGCTTTACTTTTTTTGAAAAATTTGTAAAATAAAATTTGGAGGTGACTACAAATGAAAAAAACTACTAAGCTCGTGCTTGCTGAAACAGTAAAGAAATTAAAGGGTAAAAATCCATACGAAATTTTAGGTTTTACACCTAGTTTTGTTGGAATTTTAAAAAGAAATAGAAATTTACTAAAAAGATTAGTTGATTTACATAAAGCTTATTTATTAGCTGTAATCCATCCTGATGTTGTGAAAGATGAAGATAAAAAAACTGCTGAAGAATTAGCAAAAATAATAAATGAAGCAGCTAATAGAATAAATGATGAGTTTGAAGGCCAGGAATTAATTGAACAATATATTTTAAGTAGAGATTTGGAAATTAAAGCTCTAAAAGAAGATATTACAAATTTAAGTGAAGAAAATAGAAGATTGCAAAGAGAAAACCAAAGATTAAATGATGAAATAAGAAAGAAAAGCGAGAGTCAGGTAAAATTAGTTGATCTTATTTTAAGTTTTATTCCTAGATCCGAATTAAGTAAAATAAATCAAATTATTCCTTGCTTATTGATTGTAAATAGAGGAAAATTTAGAGCTATATATTTTGTAGATGAAAATAGGAAAATTTATGAAATTGTAGGTAAATCTAGATTGGTTAAGGCAAGATTAGAATTTCATATTCAACAAACATTAGAAAGGTTATATGATTATAAAAAATCAGGGAAAATAAGATTAAAAGGGTTTTTATTAGGTAGTAGTAAAGATGAGTATTCTGTAAGTTTAAATAATTTAAGTTTTAGAAATTACGATGAGATTATGGATTTTTTAGTCAAGATAGAAGCTAACTTAGAAAATAAGAATTTAATAGCCATAAATTATGTGGGCTTTAATGAAAGGACGCAAAGATACTATATTGTTTTTGAAGTAATTAAAATAGAGAGAATTATAAAAATAAAGGAAGGCTACATTCCGGTGTAAAAAATAATAAATAGGCTGGGTTTAATCCCAGCCATTTTAATTTGACTAATTTTTGAAACATGATATAATTTAGCTTGGAAATCTAAAGGGAGGTGAAGATTGTATGAAAAAACTTGTTGTTTCTCACGGCGACTTGGATGGTATAATATCAGCATCTATAATCTCAGTAAACTATAATGTACCTGCAGAAAATATAATCTTTACACAGCCATTCTTATTAGATAAAATTTATATACCACAAGATACAGAAGAAATATGTATCGTTGATATTGCTGTAAATAATAGGAATCCGGAGACGACTAAAGAATTTATAGAAAAATACAAATATAAAATCAGATTATGGGTAGATCATCATGAAGGGCATAAACTACTAAAAGAATGGCTAGGAGAAGATAAGGTAATAGCTGGGGACAGCCCAAGTTGTCCCCAGCTGATGAGAGATAATGGATTTATAGTTCCAGAGGAGTGGGTCGATGCGGCAAATGCCGCAGATAGACCCACAGAATATAAGGAAACTGAATTAAGTAGATTTTTAAATAGAGCATTAAAGTATGGTATATTATCTGAAGATGAAAAATTGAAGGAAATGATAATGAAAACTATAGTTAGGTACCTTGTAAAAAGTTATAAAAATGAAGATTATGCTGAAGAAGAAAGATTATTAGAAGAATATGGTAAGTTATATGAAGAAATAGAGGAAAATACTATAGAAAGTGTTGGCGAAATTCAAGAAATACCTGGATTTAGATATAAAGTTGGGTATATAAAATTAGAAAGAGAAAAGGAAGTAGATATTACAAAATTGTTTATGTTGGCTTACAGAAGATATGATTTTCTAATAATACAAAAATATAATAAAGAAGATGAAGAGGTTACGTTAATAGGAACGAAATTAAAAGAAATTAACCTAGTGCAAATATTTAATCTAAAAAGTGGGGCTCCATTTAGGGTTTCTTTGCCAGGGCCTCACGAAGAAAAGTTAAACTTCATATTAGCGAAATTACAAGAATTATAAAATTATAAATAACAAAAGGGCTGGAGATTTTATCCAGCCCTATATTTTATTTTCTCTGCTCTTTCTTTAATTCTTCTAAATTCTTTTTCTTTAATCTTTTCTCTTTTTTCGTATTTTTTTAGACCCTTTACTAAAGCTATTTCTACTTTAATTAAATTTCCTTTTGAATAAACCTTAATAGGAATTAATGTTAAGCCTTTTTCTTTTAATTTCCCTATCAAATAATTAATTTCTTTTCTTTTTAACAAAAGTTTTCTTGGTCTATTTTCATCATAATCTTTAGGAGTATTTTTAGGTTGATATGGAGGAATATTAAAATTTACCAAATAAGCTTCATTATCTTTTATAGTTACATAACTTCCTTTTAAGCTTCCTTTACCTTCTCTTAATGCTTTTACTTCAAATCCTTTAAGTTCTATGCCAGCCTCAAAACTTTCTAAAATTTGATAATGATAATGCACCCCCGGATTTTGTATAAATACTTTATTTTTCATTTAATTAATTATAATTTGACTTTTAAAATATTTAAGTGTATAATGTATAATTTAACTAATGGTAATAGAGAGTTTTCGTAGGGGAATAGAAAGAAAAAAGGCTGAGGAATATAAACAAAGGCCTGAGGCTGTTCCTCCTTCTGTAGCAGAAATTTTAGCTAATCCTACGTACTCTGAACTTTTAAATTTAGCTTTAGAAAAACAAGGAAAAGATGATTTAAGAAGGAAAATATTAACCAGAGAAACCTTAGCGGAACAAGATTTTGAAGATTTAGAAAGTTATAGGCAATTAATTAAAGAAGCCACAGAATATTCAAGAGAAATAACACAAAGGTTAACGCCAGAAACCATAAAAATAATTGCCGGTGCATCTCCGGAATTTAACAATTTAGTAGCTCAAATAGGAATTAATAATGTAAAAGACTTTTTGGAGGCATATTTAGCTAGATTATATGTGATAGATAAAACTAAATTTGACGATTTAGCTAACAAAATTGAAGCTATAAAAAGGGCAGAACAAGAACTTCAAAATATTGATAATTCCCTTAGAGAAGCATGTAGAAAATATGGAATTAATGAATCAGAATTAGCTCAAATTTATGAAAGAGGCGGAAGCGAGGCAGAAATTCGTTATTTAGTTTATAAAAGATTAAATCTTTTAGAAAGAATTTGGAATATATTAAAGGGCGGTGAATATGCCGAAAGAAGAATAAATGAATTAAACAAAGTTACAGAAATTGAAAGTAAAATCAAAGAACTCCATGAACGTCTTGCAGAAGTCGGCAAAATGATAGCTGATGCAGTATTTGGCACAGAAGAAGGTCGAATATTTTTAACTAAAGCATTATATGGCCAAATTGAGAAACTTGGTGGAGGTATAATTTTTAAAGAGGCTGTTTACTCAGAAGAAGACTTAGAAAGAGAATGGGAGGAATATGTTAGAGAAGTTACAAAAGAAGGAGGGGCATTTTATGGTAAGAATAGAAATAATCCAGCTGTAAAACAGGGATTAAGAAATGGATTTATGTCATACCTAAGACGAAAAAGATTTGGAAATAAGATGGGTGGTATTATTGAGGTTTTAATAGGCATGGTCGGAAATTGGGTAGCTAGTAAATAATTAAAAAAATGGAAAATATATACGAAAGTTTTTTCAAAATCTTATCAGAGGGAAGCGAAGAAGAAATTAGAAATTTTTTAATTGAAAATTTTGATAAATTTCCAGAAGACCTAAAAAGAGATATAATAGGGGTATTTTTTGAAGAAGCAGTTGATTTAGCTTATGCTGAAATTGAACTTAAGAGAAGATTATTAGAAACAACAAAAGAATTAGAGCGGGCTTTAAGATTATTAGAAGATAAGAAAAGAGAATTAGAATTAAAAAGAGAATTAGGAATTAATACAGAAGAATAAAAATTATTCTTTTAAGGCTTCTTCGATTTCTTCAGGAGAAAAACCTATGATTATTTTACCATCTATGTCTATTACTGGCACGCCTAATTGCCCTGATTTTTCTATCATTTCTTCTCTTGCCTGAAGATCAATTTCAACATTTTTTTCTTCAAATTCTATACCCTTACTTTTTAAATATTCTTTAGTTGCATCACAGAAAGGACACCAGCTTGTTGTATAAATTATTACTTTTTTCATTTTTTAATATATTTTTCAATAATGGCTTTTATATAATCATATGGATAGGCTCCTTCAACTATATCATTATTAATTATAAGATAAGGAGTTCCTCTTACTCCTAATTTTTGAGCTGCTTGTAAATCTTGTTGGATTTCACTCATATATTTGCCTTCATTTAAGCATTTTTCAAATTTTTCTTTATCTAAATTTAATTCTTCAGCAAATTTTATTAAGTTTTCTTTACTAAAGCCCCCAACATTTTCTCCAGCTTGATTTTTAAAAAGAATATCTACATATTCCCAGAATTTATTTTGTTCCCTTGCGCATTTTGAAGCTAAACTTGCTTGAACTGATTCAGGACCTAAAAAAGCAAAATCTCTATAATAAAAAACTACTAATCCCTTATCTATATATTCTTCTTTAATCTTTTTAAAAGATTCAAAATGTAATTTGCGACAAAAAGGGCACTGAAAATCAGAAAATTCAATTATTTTTACTGGAGCATCAGGATTTCCTAATGGGGGATTGAATCCAATTAAATTTTCTACATTTAAATTAGCTGAAATATTGGATGGGGTTTTTATAGGTGTTACATTCTGAAATAATAAATATCCTCCACTTATAAGTAAAATTAACAAAACTAAGACTGGTAAAATTTGGTTTGCGTTCATTTATAAATATTTGTATTAATAGTTCCGACCTTATTTATAATTATATCACCTTTTATTCTTTCATTTAAAGATGAAATTGTAATTGTTGCATTAGTAGCATAACCAGTAGCTGGCGCAAAAATTATTTCTATAGCTGAGTTTGAAGGAGGGTTTAAAAATTTATTATTTTCACTTAGATAATTAACAAAAACTTTTGTTGAAGAAGCATAAGATGGACCTGCAAATAAGTAATAGGCAGATGTAGAATTTTCAAAATAAACGCCCCAACTAGTATATTCTTCTTTAATTAAAGATTTTTCTCTTGCTAATTCTAAAATTTTTTTGATAGAAATAACATCTTTAGAAACATTAGCATAATCTGAAGAAAATTCTAAAAATCTACTAAAAAATACAGAAATTATTAACAAAAAAATAAAAATCACTAAAGTAATTTCTATTAAAGAAAATGCTTGGTTTATAATATTTTTCATGAATAATATTATAAATTTTATACTTGCAAACTTCGGTCAAATTTTAAGCCTTTTATTATCTATTATTTTAATATTTCTTGTAAATAAAGAAAAGAAACATTGGCTTTTGATTTTCCTTTTATTTTTTGTTATTTACTTTGGTTTTGCTACTTTTAAAAGTTATCTTCAATTTACAATATGGAAAAATCATCCTATTTCTAAATATCTTCTACCTCCTTATCAGCCTATAAGTTATTTTCTATCTTATTCATATCATCATTTTTATAAAGATTTTGTTTGGCGTTTAGTAGGAGCTTTTTTGGTATTTTTAATAATTTATACTCTCAATAAGCTATTCAAGGAAACATTATTTTACTATGAAGAATATTATATGGTTACAATATTAACTGCTTTAATAGATTTTCCTTTAAATTTTTTGTTATTAATAACAGGACTCTTGATGATTTTTCTGTGGCATATTGTTGGTATGGTTAAAAAAAGTTCTACTTTTTCAGAAAAAATTTCTTTTAAAAATTATTGGGTTTTTCTTTGTATATTCTTTATAATAATTAATATAATCACAAAAAATAATTTGCATTTTGTAGAAGCTTTTAAACCATGATCATTACTAATGAAGAATTAAAAGAGCTACTAATCAAAAATCATGTTATAGATGAAACTACTTGGGATGAAATTGAAAAAGAATCCAAAAGATTAAATATAAACCCTTTGGATTTAATGTTTAGCAGAAGATGGTTAGATAAAGATTTTTTTGCTAATATTTTAAGTGAATATTTAGGAATAAAAAGAGCTAATTTAAAAGGCCTCGTTATCCCACCAAGTATTCTAAGATTAGTTCCTGAGCAAATCGCTATTCAAAAAAAGGTTGTTCCTATAAATATCGAAGGAGATATTCTTCAAGTAGCTATGGCTAATCCTAGAGACTTTGAGACTATAAATTTATTGAGCAATATTACAGGAAAAAAAATTGAACCTATGGTGGCTTTAGAAGATGAGATCCAGAGAGCATTAATAAATTATCAAGCTTTATATAGAGAAAAATATCAGGAAGTTTTAAATAAAGAAGTATCTCAATTTGAAAGAGCATTTTTAACAGAAGAAGAGCAAAGGTTATCTGCTACAAGAATTGTTGATAATTTATTAAACTATGCAATGGGGTTAAATGCCTCTGATATTCATATAGAAATTTTTGCTAATTACAGTTTAGTTAGATTTAGAATTGATGGGGTTTTAAGAGAAATAATGAGACTGCCTAAAAATTTGCATCCTTCATTGATAGCTAGAATTAAAATTTTATCTCAACTTCAAATTGATGAACACTTTAGACCTCAAGATGGAAGATTTAAAACAAAATTAGGAGATTTTGAATTTGATATAAGGGTTTCTATAGTTCCTACAATGTATGGAGAAAAAGCTGTTTTAAGATTATTAGCATCAACTTTTAGGCCTACATCTTTAGCGGAATTAGGAATGAATGAAAAAAATCAAGAATTCTTGGAAAGAGCTATGACTAAAACTTATGGAATGATACTTTCTACTGGTCCTACAGGTTCAGGTAAAACTACTACTTTATATACTATTTTGCAGCTTTTGAATAGACCTGAGGTTAATATTTGTACTATTGAAGATCCAATTGAATACGAACTGGAAAGAATTAATCAAATCCAAGTTAATCCTAAAGTAGATTTAACTTTTGCTTCTGGCTTGAGAAGTCTTTTAAGACAAGACCCTAATATTATCATGGTTGGTGAGATTAGAGATTATGAAACTGCTGATATTGCTGTACAAGCAGCTTTAACAGGACACCTCATACTTTCTACTTTGCATACTAATGATGCACCTACAGCAGTTCCAAGATTAATTGACTTAGGTGTACCTAAATATTTAGTAGCATCAACTTTAACTTTGGTTATGGCTCAAAGATTAGTTAGAAAAATTTGTTTAAATTGTGTTACCTCAGAAGAGGTTAAAAGTTATCAAGAAGAATTAATTAAAGATCAACTTCTTAGATCTGGTTATTCTGAAGAAGAATTAAAAAATGTAGAGTTGCCTAAATATATTTATAGAGGAAAGGGCTGTGAATTTTGTGGGTATTCTGGGTATAAAGGTAGAACGGGAATTTTTGAAATGTTCTATGTAGATGATGAAATAGCAGATTATTTAGCTAGAAAAGAATTTAATTTAGTTGAATTTAAAGATATGTTAAGAAATAAAGGTTTTCGCACTATGTTTGAAGATGGTTTTGAAAAAGTTGTTGCAGGCGTTACTACCTTAGAAGAAGTATTAAGAGTAATTAAAGAATAAAAAATGAAATTTTATAAATTTCAAGCTGTAGATAACTTAGGTAAATTTCACAGAGGAAAGTTAATAGCTGAATCTGAACAAGAAATCGTTGAATATTTATCTAGTATAGGCTTAACACCTATTAAGATTACTTTATCTACAGAAAGTTTTGTAAATAAAATTCTAAGATCATTTAGAAAACTTTCTTTAAAAGATAAAATATTTTTTGCTCGAAATATATCTTTGATCTTAAAATCTGGAGCAGGTTTAATTGAAGGTTTGAAAATTTTTGTAAGAAACTTAAAAGATGGTTATTTGAAAGATTTTGTTTTATTCTTAATTTATAACCTTCAAAAGGGTAATCCTTTTTATTTAACATTCCAATATTTTCCTGAAAGTTTTACTCCTGTAGAAGTAGAACTTATAAAAATTGGTGAACTTTCTGGTAATTTAAGTAAAACCTTTGATAATTGGGTTGAAGATTTAGAAAAAGAAAAAAATGTGCGGACTGAGCTTTTGTCATCTTTGCTTTATCCTTCAATAATTCTTATAGCTGCATTTGGAGTAATAATTTTGGTAACCACCTTTGTAATGCCTAAAATCGCGGGGTTAGTACAACAAATGGGAACTAAATTACCTACTTTTTCAAGGGTTATTCTTTCTACAGGTATCTGGATAGGAGATCATATAAAAATAATTTTTGCGATATTAGCGCTATTAATCATCATTTTTATAAGTTTATTTGTAACAAGAAATGGTAGACGCATATTGCTTTTAATTGCTTTAAAATTACCTATTTTAAAAACATTAATTTTGAATATGAATTTACGATCTTTTTGTTTTGTTTTTGGCTCTTTAATAGAAAGTGGCATTACTGTATCGCAATCTCTTTATCTTACAAGTTTAGTTATATCTCACCCTGAGCTTAAAGAAGCAGCTTTAAGGATGTACCAAAAAATACAAGGCGGAGCTAATTTTGAAGAGGTTTTGGTTCAAGAAAGAATTTTCCCTCCTGTTTTTTCTGGAGTTATGATAATAGGTTCTGAGACTGGTAACTTATCTAAAGTATTAGAAGTTATGGAAAAATACTATGAAGATGAAGTAAAATATTCTATTAAAAATTTAATGACTTTATTAGAGCCACTTTTAATAGTTTTTGTAGGTTTAATAGTCGGATTAATAGCAATTTCAATAGTAGTTCCAGTTTATCAACAAATTTCTGCACAATTGGAACAAGGTTTACAACAAAGACAAATGCCATAAAAAATGAACGGCGAATTAGAAAAAATTAGAAAATTAAACATAGATCCTTATCCAGAGAAAAGTAAAAGAGATTATTTAATTAATGATGTTTTGAAAAATTTTAATAAATTTTTAAGAAATAAAAAAGGTTTTTGGTTAGCTGGAAGAATTATGGCAATAAGAGATCATGGTAACATTATTTTTATTGACCTAAAAGATGAGTCAGGAAAAATTCAAGGTATTCTTAGAAAAGATGTTACTAAAAAATTTAACTTGTTTAGTGAAATCTTTAAGATGGGAGATTTTATTTCAGTTTTTGGAAGCGCATTTTTGCCTAAATCTAAAGAAAAAAGTATTCTAATAGAAAGATATATTTTATTAGCAAAATGTCTGAAAAATTTTCCAAAAGATTATTACAAAGTTCGGGACGAAGAACTACTTTCTAGAAACCCTTATTTAAGAACTATTTTTTATCCTGAAGATAAAGAAATTTTTGATAAAAGATTTTATATTATTCGCCTTTTGAGAGAAATTTTATGGGAAAAAGGATTTATTGAAGTAGAAACTCCTATTTTGCAAACGCATTATGGTGGTGCCTTAGCAAAACCCTTTAAAACATATTTAGAGGCCTTAGATTTGCCTTTATATTTAAGGATCGCTCCTGAGCTTTATTTGAAAAAAATGGTTGTTGGTGGTTTTGAAAAAATTTTTGAAATAGGAAAAAATTTCAGAAACGAAGGCATTGATAGAGAACACAATCCAGAATTTACTATGATGGAATTATATTATGCTTATTGTGATCGAGATAATTTAATGAAATTTGTAGAAGATTTGCTTAAAGAATTAGTAAAAAGATTTAATAAAAAATTTGCGAAAAAGGAAAGTTATCTTATCGAATATCAAGGTAATAAAATTAATTTTGGCAAAAAATGGAAAAGAATTAAGTATGTGGAAATAATTAAAAAATATACAGGCTTAGATTACTTTAAAAATACTTTGGATGATTTTTTAAAATTTGCAGAAAAAAATCAAATAGAATTTAATCCTAAGATAATCACAAAAGGTAAAATTGTTGATGAAATTTTTAAAAAATTAATTAGAAAAAATTTAATACAGCCAACATTTTTAATAGACCATCCAAAAGAAATTTCACCTTTAGCAAAATTGAACCCTAAAAATTCTCAGCTTACATTACGTTTTCAAGGATATATTGGAGGCCTAGAAATTATCAATGCTTTTGCTGAATTAAACGATCCTATCGATCAAAAACAAAGATTTGAAGAACAAGCAAAAGCTTCAGAAAAAGGAGATGAAGAAGCGCATCCTTATGATGAAACTTTTATAGAAGCTTTAGAATACGGGATGCCTCCTACGGCTGGTTTAGGTATTGGTATCGATAGATTAGTTGTAATTTTGACTAATTCAAAATACTTAAGAGAAGTCATATATTTCCCATTTGTAAAAGAAAAAGAAAATTGATAAAATTAATATTAAGGGCCCATAGCTCAGTTGGTAGAGCGCCGCTATGGCATGGCGGAGGCCGAGGGTTCGAGTCCCTCTGGGTCCATTTTTAAAATTACGGGGTGTGGCCTAATGGTTAAGGCGCGTGGTTTGGGACCACGAGATTGCCGGTTCGAATCCGGCCACCCCGACTTATTTTTCATAATTAGATCAAGTCAAGTATAATTAAAAATATGTTTGTAATCATTAATAGAAAAGATGAAAAAAGAAGTTGTTGAAGGAGTTGTTATTGAAGCTTTACCCGATACAACATTTAAAGTGAAATTAAAAACAGGTGAAGAAGTGCTAGCATATTTGTCTGGAAAAATGAGGATAAATTATATAAAAGTAGTACCTGGTGATGAAGTTGTAGTGGAACTTTCACCATATGATAAAACAAAAGGTAGAATTATAAAAAGGAAATAAAAAATGAAAGTTCAAGCATCAGTAAAAAGAAGGTGTAAAAAATGTAAGATTGTAAGAAGAAAAGGGCGAATTTATGTAATTTGTGAAAATCCTAAACATAAGCAAAGACAAGGATAAACCATGGTTAGAATTGCAGGAGTAGAAATTCCAAATGAAAAAAGAATTTTGTTTGCTTTGCCAAAAATATATGGTATTGGTAGATCTTTGGCTAAGAAAATATGCGAAACTTTGAATATTGATCCTATGAAAAAAACAAAAGAATTAACTATGGAAGAAATTAGCAAAATTGAAAAATATATTGATGAAAATTTAAAAGTAGAAGGTGACTTAAGAAGAGAAATTCAAGCAAATATTAGAAGGTTAATAGATATTCAATGTTATAGAGGATTAAGACATTTAAGAAAATTACCGGTTTGGGGACAAAGAACAAGAACTAATGCAAGAACAAGAAAAGGACCACGAAAAACGGTCGGCTCTGGTAAAAGAAAAGTATCTAAAAAATAAAAAAATGGGTAGGACGAGAACAAAAGTCATCCAAGGTGAAGAAATTCCTAAAACCACCACAACTAAGGTTAAAAAGAGTAAAAAGAAAAAAAAGATTGATGTTGGTATTATTCATATAAATTCTCATTTTAACAATACTTTAATGTGCTTTACAGATGCTAATGGAAATGTTTTATGTTGGAGTTCTGCTGGAAGTTGTGGATTTAAACACACTAAAGAGGCTACACCATATGCTGGTGCTAAAACTGCAGAGGTTTTATTAGAAAAAATTAAAGCGAATTTCGAAGTAGGAGAAGTAAAAGTAATTGTTAAAGGAATTGGTCCTGGAAGAGAATCTGCTTTAAGAGTTTTATTTAATTCGGATCTTAATATTACCGAAATCGAGGATAGGACTCCTGTACCTTTTGGTGGTCCTACTCCTCCAAAACCAAGAAGAGTATAATGCTTATAGAAAAAAAATGCAAAATTTGTAGAAGCTTAGGACAAAAGATATTGTGGAATAATAGATGCGCTTCTAACAAATGTGCGCTTTCAAGAAGAAGAACTAGACCGGGTATGCATGGAGCTAAACCTAGAGTTTTATCTGATTATGGAAGAAGTTTAATTGAAAAGCAAAAAATAAAGTTTTATTATCTATTAAAAGAAAAGCAATTGAAAAGATTGGTTGAAAAAGCTGAAAAAATGAATGAACCTGCTCCACAAGCTTTGATTAAATTACTCGAAAGCAAACTTGATAATGTTATTTGGCGTTTAGGTTATACAGATTCAAAATTGCATGCTAAACAGTTAGTAAGCCATGGCCATTTTTTGGTTAATGGTAAAAGATTAAAATCTTCTTTCATTTTCTTATCTCCTGGAGATGTTATTGAAATTAGACCACAAAGCAAAGATATTGAACCCTTTAAAAATTTACATAAAAAATTCAAAATTTATACACCACCGCCTTGGCTAAGGATAGATGTTAACACATTAAAAGGAGAATTTTTAAGATATCCTGAACCAGAAGAATTAAATTTGCCTTTTAATGTACCTTTAGCTTTACAATTTTATTCTAAGTAGTCGGAATTAAAATATTAGCACCATGATCAAAGAATTAGTTTTACCAGAAAAACCGAAACTAGTTTTTTCAGAAAAGAATAAAGCTACTTTTGAGATAGCTCCTTTATATCCTGGTTATGGGATTACCATAGGTAATGCCTTAAGAAGAGTTTTATTATCTTCAATCAAAGGATCGGCTATTACTATTGTTCATATTGAAAATGTTTTACATGAATTTTCAACTATTCCTGGGGTTTTGGAAGATGTTTTGGATATTTTATTAGCTCTTAAAAAAGTTAGAGTTAAATATGAAGGAGAAGAACCAATTGAATTGGAATTATACAAAAAAGGTGAAGGTCCGATTTATGCTGGAGATATCAAGTGCCCAGCTGGAGTAGAAATTGCAAATCCTGATTTAAAAATTGCTACTATTACTTCTAATGATACTGAAGTAAAAATGACTTTAATTGTAGAAAGAGGATATGGATTTTCTTCTGCAGAAGAAAGAGAGAAAGACAGAGTTGAACCAGGAACAATTGTTTTAGATGCGATATTTTCTCCAATAGTTAATGTAAATTATGAAGTTGAAAATATTGTATATAAGGAAAGAGCTGATTATAATTTACTACGTATAACTATCGAGACTGATGGTACTATTACACCAGAAAAGGCCCTAAAAGAAGCAAGCGAAATATTAATTAAGCATTTTGAAATCATAAATGAGGCATTTAGTGAAAGTTAAAAAATTTCATAGAAAAAAAGATCAGAGAAAGGCTTTGTTTAAGATTTTGGCACATAATTTGATAATGAAAGAACAAATTAAAACTACCACAGAAAGAGCAAAATATTTAAGAAAAATTGTTGAAAAATTAATTACTACTGCTAAAAAACAAAATTTAGCTGCTTTAAGAAGATTATTAAGTAAATTGCCTAAAAAATCTGCTTATAAGTTATTTTATGAAATAGCTCCTAGATACAAAGATCGAAATGGTGGTTATACAAGAATAATTAAATTGCCTCTCAAAAGAAAAGGCGATAATGCCGAATTAAGCATTATAGAATTTGTTTAAAAATGTTAGTAATTAGATTTCAACCTGTAGGTAAAAAGCATCAAAAAATTTTTAGGGTTGTCCTTCAAGAAAAAAGAAGTAAATTACAAGGAAAGTATATTGCAAAATTAGGGTGGTGGGATCCACGAAGAAAAATAGGAGAATTTGATAAAGAAAGAATTGAATTTTATATAAAAAATGGTGCGCAGGTTTCTGATTCTGTTTGGAATTTATTAATTAAAAAAGGGATTATTAAAGGCAAAAAGAGGCCTATTGCTATTTCCAAGAAAAAGAAAGAAAATGTGGAGACTGCCTAAAATTGTAAAACTAAAAAATAATTTGAAAGTAATTTTATATTCTTCAGATGAATTTATAACAGCTTCTATCCTAGCCTTGGTTAAAACTGGAACTGATTACGAAACTAAAAAATTAAATGGTATCTCGCATTTTGTTGAACATTTATTTTTTAAAGGCAGCAAGAATTTCCCATCTTCTAAAGTTTTAGGTTTAGAACTTGATAAAATCGGAGCAAGTTATAATGCTTTTACTTCATATGAATATACAGGATATTACATCAAAACTTTACCAGAATATTTTGAAAGAGCCGTTTATTTAATGTCAGATATTTTATGCAATCCTCTTTTCCCAGAAGAAGAAATTGAAAAAGAAAGAAATGTAATTTTAGAAGAAATTAATTATCATATTGATACTCCTACTTCGTATATTTTTGATGAAGTTCTTAAGATTACATTTGGGGATCAACCAGCTGGATGGTCAATTTTAGGAACCTCTAAAAATTTACATGTTATTAAAAGAGAACATATTTTAAAATATTTCAAAACCCATTATACTGTTAATAATACTTACTTAGTTTTAGTTGGTAATTTTAATCAAAATAGAATTTTGAAAATTTTAAATAAATTTTTCGAAAAATACTCTAATATCAAAGCTCCCCAAAAAGCTATTTTCGATAGCAAAAAATCACCTAAATTAAAAGGGAAAATTTATACCCGTAAAGACTTAAAACAAGCACATATTTTGATTTTGTTTAAAACTGATGGGTTGAAAGATTTAAAAGATAGAAGATTTGCCTTAGGCGTTTTAACAAGCTTGCTTGGTTATGGCTTGAGTTCAAGGTTGTTTAGAATTTTACGAGAAGAACTTGGAATTACTTATTACATAAAAGTAGATACAGATTTTTATACAGATAGAGGTTATTTCTTTATCCAAACCGGATGTAATTTAGAAAAAATTGAAAATACCATTAAAAGAATCTTAGAAGAATTTCAAAAAATCAAAAAAGAGAAAATTTCAGATGAAGAAATTGAAAAATCAAAAGCTATTTTAGAAAGTTCTCTTCTTTCTACAGCAGAATCTTCTTTAAATTTAGCTTATTTTTACGGCATAGATTATCTTCTTTTCAACAAATTTTTATCACCTAATGATTATCTTCTAAAAATCAAAAAGGTAAAAGAAGGTGAACTAAAGCGGGAACTTAATAAATTAATAACGTATGATAACTTAAAATTTGGAATTTTAGTTCCAGATGAATATAAAAATCTTAAGATAGCTAAAATCTTTAAAAAATTTTTATAATTAGTTAATGGTTTTAAAAGAAGAATTTAAAAGAAGTTTAATTTTTTGGAGCATTCCGATTGTTGCTCTTTTGTGTTGGTTTTTAAAAGATGTTCTTTTTATAATTTTAATCTCTATTTTTTTAGGCTTAGCTGTGCAACAGTGGGCTATTTATATCAAACTTAAATTTAAAATTCCATTTTATTTAAATATTGCTTTAATTTATTTAACTTTTGCTTTGCTTTTTGTTGTAATTTTTTATATTTTAGCACCGTCAATTGTCTTAGAACTTAAAAATATTTTACCCAACATCCAAGATTATATAGAAAATTTAGGCTTGAAAGGAATTTCTAATTACTTAACTAATTTCTTAAAAACACCTGCTCCTGAATTTTTTATAAATACTTCTAAATATTTAATTAATATGGTTGGAGGTTTATTTAATTTAATTTTAATTTTAGTAATGTCTTTTTACGTGGCTACACAGGTTAATCTAACTCCAGAATTTTTAAATCGTCTTTTTAAAGAAAATAGCAAAAGATATTTCAATCTTATTGAAAAAATTAAAAAAGGATTAGCTGCGTGGTTAGCAAGCCAATTATTTCTGATGATTTCTGTAGGACTTGCCTCATTTTTATTAATGTTTTTCTTAAAGCTTCCTTATGCTGGAATTATTGGTTTAATTGCAGGTTTTACAGAAATTATCCCAATTATAGGACCAATTTTAGGTGCAACAGCAGCTATTATTTTGACATTAGCGCACGATCCTAGTAAAATAATATTTGTACTAATAGGATTTGTATTAATCCAACAGCTAGAGAATAATTTATTGGTTCCTCTTGTAGCTAGAGCTGCTTTAAAAATTAAACCTTTTATAACTTTGGTGGGTATCTTAATAGGAGGTAAAATTGGTGGAATTTTAGGCATTTTTTCTGTTTTGCCACTATTAGTTATTTTTTATGAAATCTATGAAGAATTTTTTAAAATTAAATAATGGTGTTAAAAGATTTCAAAACCGCATACGGTAAAAATTTGACAAAAAATTTATTAATCAAAGAACTCAAAGATTTTATTTTGGCTGATAAAAGATATAAATACAGAATCTTGGTAGGTACAGATTCAGAAATTCAGGAAAATGGCGTAGAATTTATTTCTGTAATTGTTGTTCATAGAGTTGGATATGGTGCTAGATATTTTTGGAAAAAGATTAACATAAAAAGAAAAATGGATTTATTTACGAGGTTGTGGGAAGAGGCAAATTTAAGTTTAGAAATAAGTAAGGAAATTTTAGAAGAATTAATTAAAGAGAGATTGGAATTTGATTTTGAACTACATCTAGATTTAAGCACAACGGGTAAAAGCAAAAGTGTTATTAAAGAAATAATTAATTTAGTTAAGGGCTATGGATTTGAGGTTAAAATTAAACCTGAAGCTTATGCTGCAAGTAAAATTGCTGATCATTTATTGTGAGTCGTTATTTAGTTAAGAATTTAAAGAACTGCTTGATCCGAGAATTAATTCATTAAAAACTAACAAAAAAATTAGATTGATAAGTACAGAAGGTAAGCAAATAGGTATTTTAACCTTAAAAGAAGCTATGGAAATTGCTGAAAAAAATAATACTGGGTTAATTTTAATTTCAGATAAGGTTGATCCACCGGTAGTCAAGCTTGGTGATTATCAAAAATACCTTTATCAATTAAAAAGAAAACAGAAAAAAGAGGGTGGTGCTGAATTAAAAGAAATTAGAATAAGCTTTCAAGAAGCAGAAGGTGATCTAAAAAGAAAAGCTAAGCAAATTGAAGAATTTTTACAAGAGGGTCATCAAGTTAGAATAAGAATGATTTTAAAAGGTCGACAATTATTGCATGTAGATTTAGCAGAGGAAAAAATCAAAAAATTTTTGGAAATGATAGAAATTCCAATTAAATTAACAAGCGAAATTAAAAAACAAGGAAATAATTTGATAGTTAATATTTCCAAAAAATGACACCAGGTAAATTAAGAAAATCTGTTTTAAAAAGATTTAAAATAACGAAAAATAAAAAAGTTTTGAGACGTATTAGTGGTATTAACCATTTTTTGAGTAAAAAACATAGAGACTTAGTGAGAGAGAAAAGAAGGTTAGCTGATAGTAATTTAGAATTAATTGAAGATTATTTAAATTATTAATATTAATAAAAATGCTAAAAATAAAAATTGCCATTTCAGGAGCTTCAGACACGACTTTTTGTGCCTCAAATGTTAATGAATTGGCTTATGAAATAGGCAAAGAATTAGCTTTAAGAAATATTATTACTGTAACAGGTGCAACAACAGGAGCTCCTTTTTGGGCTGCTAAAGGAGCTTACGAAAATAATGGATATGTAGTTGGTTTTTCCCCTGCGATTAATAAAGAGGAGCATATAAAAGTTTATGAATTACCTATAGATTATCATCATCTTATTTTTTATACTGGGTTAGGACATTCAGGAAGGAATTTAATTCTGGTAAGATCTGGAGATGCTGTAATTTTTATTTGTGGTCGAACAGGGACCTTAAACGAATTTGTTATAGCTTATGAAGAAAAGAAACCTATGGGAATTTTAGTTGGTTCAGGAGGCGAAGAAA
>Ga0080007_1065371_pt1 | contig 19442 bp, 23 predicted proteins | sample OctOCTMetagenome_FD_69210 | JGI IMG/M metagenome (GOLD analysis project Ga0080007, IMG submission 69210) | Hot spring and microbial mat streamer communities from Octopus Spring Streamers, Yellowstone National Park, USA - OCT_B (SPADES... | ecosystem: Environmental > Aquatic > Thermal springs >...
AGGCCGCGAATTCCGCCGTGTCATGACGAAGAAGCAGAAGCTGAAGTTCTACGACGTAAAGGCGAAGAGCGCGTTCGAGACAGACGGCTACGACGTGGTGGAGAAGGAGACCGCCCGCGGGGTCATGCTGTTTGCAGTCGCCACCTCGCCGTACACAGGCGTAAAGGTCTACAGGCTCCTAGGGAAGAAGAAATAAGCTCCCCTTTTTTCCCCGCCTTCTTCTGTTTTTGGCTTGTAGACTGAGGCGCGTTCTGCACGCGCGGCCTCTAAATGTGTTTATTCAACGTTTCCATCCGTGAAGGCTGGAGACATGGATAAGAAAGCTCTTGTCTTCGAAATAGTTCGCGAGCTTAAGAAAGGGAACAACGTTGCACTAATTGCATTCACCGGTTGGGGCAAGACCAGAACGGCCCTCGAAGTGGCCGCTGAGTTAGCCCGCGAAGGATATAAGGTGGGGATGAAGTTCCCCACCCTTACTGTGGCTGTGAAGAAGTTTGCAGAGCTTGTAGAGATTCTGCGGAACGCCAACCCGCCGCCTTCTGCGATTTTGACAGCCGGCGCTCAGCAGTATTGCGCGTATAAATGGCACTACCCACAGCGTTATTGTGCTAAATGCGTTCTGTACAAAAATGTAGAGGCGGAGGCGCCTCTGAGAGAGATGCGAGTTCTAACGTATCAAGACATCAATACGTTGACGCCAGATCATCTGTGTGGATATTGGATTCAAGAAAAGCTGTTTCCCGGCTACAACATAATTATCGGCCACTATGGCAGAATGAGCAAAATACTGCCTCATGTACACTACTTGGTCATTGACGAAGTTCAGGAGCTGTTCCTGCCAAACATAAAAACAATTGCGTTGTCCGAAATCGCCGAGGCGCTGAGTGTAGATGCTTCAGAACTGACCAGTCCCGACGTCATAGAAGAGTATGCTGAGGAGCGGCTTAAAAACGCCGATCCAGCGCGCGAAGACGTAATACATTTGCTGCTCCAGATGCTGCGGTCAACGTGCTGGATCGAGGATAACGCCCTCAACTGTCTGGAGCTGCGCCAGATGCCTTCAGGCATTCCGTCGCTGATGCTTACCGCCACCCCGCCGCCGGGGTGGCCCCCCGAGGGGTGGGGCCGAAAGATCGAAATAAAGCAACCGGTGAAGCCTCGGGCGTTCGTAGAGCCTGAGGCTAAATTCTTCTACAGAGACGGCTACAAGGGAATTTCGCTTCAACTTTATTACGTCATTCGGTGGCTTAAGAACAAGTTTGGGGCTAGGTGCATTGCTGTCTTTGCCACGTCGTCAGTCCGACGCGTCCTTGAGTATACACTGCCAATGGAGTTTGGGCGGGAGCCGCCTGAGAGAGAAGAGCAGATCCCCCCAAGCGGCGTAGTGGTGCTCGACGCTTGGGGGAGATACAGAGTTGGTGTTGATATAAGATGGTGCGATGCTGTGGCATTGCCTTGGCCGTCATTGCATATCGAGGCCAGAAGGAGGCTTCGGGCTGAGGGGAGGAACCCCGATGTGGCCGAACTGTTGCTTTCAGTCCAGCACAGCGGACGTATTATGAGACCGAGACCCGGCGAAACATATGAAGATGCACTGATGAAAAGAGTAGTAGCGCTGATCGACGGGCGGTTTTGGAACTATGTGAACTATTTGTCGCAGTTCTTCAGCATCGAAGAACTGCCAGCGGACATCCACAAAATATAACTCTTCAGTCATCCGCCTAATCCTCCTCTTTTTAATCGTCCTCTTTGCCGCATTTGCCAGCTCTATTGAGTTCAATCAGCAGCCGTCAACGTGTTCGGCGGCTTCTGTAGGCATGTGCGCCGACATGTTGCACCTCCTGCACAGGACGCAGATGACGTCTTTCTTCTCCAAGGAGTCTAGGTGCGCACGGCGGGCGGGGCGCTTCTTGTGCAGCTTTATGCGCAGCGTTTAGAGGTGCGCCGAATAAAGAACCTCAATAGATATATGGCGGTCTGTGCAGTTCTTTATGCAGGTCGGCTGGGTGGGGCTGAGGAGGACTGAGGGCGGCTGCGCCGCCGCCCGCCTGACGCTGTCGGACGGAGCCAGCACAGCGGAGTACAACGTGTACCTGCTGAACGACATCCGGCTCATCTTCCAGTCGGCTGACCGGAGCCGAGTGGAGCGCGCCGCTGGTCTGCTGAGGCGCGTAGGCGTCGATGCAGAAGTGAAGAAGATGGGCTGGGTGTGGTACGTCCAGGCCTATACAGACATCCTCGCAACCGGGCGCGAGGAGCTCAAAAAGGCTGTCGCAGACATCGTTAGGGAGGCGGCGGCGAGGGGCTGGGTGGATGGGAGGAGGGCCGAAAGGTGGCTTAAGAAGCTGGAGAGGGGGAGCGCGGTGAGGAGGGGCTGGCCGAAGTACTTGGTGAGGGTTATGCGCAGCGGCGCGCTTGAAATCAGGTTCGCCTCCACAAACCCCGGCAACATAGAGCGCGAAGCGCAGAGGCTCAAAGCCATGGGGCTTGAGGAGGGGAGGCACTTCACTGTGAAGAGGCCGGAGGAGGGCCGCGACGGCTACGTGAGGATCCTCAGGGGGGGCTTGTCCCATGCCGCTTGGCTCTCCGCCCGCGGCAGGGATGAGCGGCAGAGGAGGCTGGCGGCTGAGCTTGTGGAGTACATCCTCCAGAGGGCTGAGGGAATAGATGCCGTCTACAGAAAGGTCAGGGGGGTGGTAGAGGAGGGGAGGGCTAGGGGCTCCCTGACGCTGAGTGGCTTCGAGGGGATGGCCGAGGTGGGGAGCAGAGTGCATGTGGTGAGGGTGGTTGACTGGAGCGCCGGACTTGAAGAGGGGCAGGGAGGCAGGAAGCTGCTGAAGATTGAAATAACCGCCGAGGTGGACGGCGTGAGGTGCCGCCTCGCGGTTGCCTTCGGCAGATACGGCAGAAAGAACGAAACGGCGGGCTACGCCAGAGCTAGGGCCGGCGCCCCCGGCGGCAGGGAGGCGGACGCCGAGAGGCTTTCGGCGCTGGTGAAGGCCCTCACGGGCGTGGAGCCGAGGGTGTACCGCAGAAAGAACAGCATAATCATAGTCTGCAGCAGGGTTCATCTAGAGGGCTTTAGGCGCTTCGCCGAGCTCGCGGAAGCCGTGGAGAGGTGGCTGGGCGGCCGGTAGCTCGGCGCGGCTTATGCTGTCTGCTGGGGCGCAGGGTGATTATCGGCTCGCCGAACTTGCGTAGCGTTCTTCCGCATTGCGGACATTCTGTCGGAAGCCTCGGCCTATCTGAAAACTCGTAGCCGCAGTGCTGGCAGAAGTAGACCAGCGTCAGCTGGTTCGGCTGGTGCATGGAGGACTCTGCGTGTTGGTGTACGATGAACAGTTTATCTGAGCTGTGCAATTAGGCGGAGCGCCTCCGCCAGGTGGGGCGCCTTGGCCTCCAGCCTCTCCAAGGCCTCTTTGAGGGCCATCTTCGGCTTTATGCCGCATACGGTCAGGGCTTGCGTCATCTCGTTCAGCGCATCTTCTACGGTCACCTTCTGGAGGAGGTCCAGCGGCGCGGCGCTTCTAAGAGCAACGTAGCGCTTCATGCCTATCCTTACGGTGTAGACCTGGCCTATGCGCTGGAGCTTGTCTATGTACCACTGCGCTGCGCCGTAGGAGGTGCCGAGCTCCTTCGCGATTCCGTACACAGTGACGGGGCCCTTCTGCCTCAGCAGCTCCAGGATCTCCCTCTCCAGGTTCATGTAGAGGGAAATGCTTAGAATTTATGTTGAACAAAAGCCTGCAGGCATCATGCAGACGCGCCGCCGCGGAGCCTCGCCGCAGCGGCCTCCTGGGGGATTTGACGGCGCGTTTCTGGAGGGGCCTGCCTTCGCGGACTCCATCTTCAGCGTGACGCGCACCCGCACGGCGTGTGCGAAGACAGTGGAAACGAGGTCAGCGGAGAGCATGGCTATTTACCTTGCAGATGTGATGCATAGTTTCCAGACGTCGTAAGAGCCGACGCCGTGCCTTGGCTGAGCTCCTCATACAGAGCTCCGGTTTATCAGCTACCTGCACTGCCCCAGGGCTGTCCCCGTGATGTTGATTCCGTCGGTTAGGCAGGCATGCGGCCACTCCTCCTCTTCGATAACTGCGCGGTCGCCGAGAGCGCATGCAGAGGTGCATGCGGCGCCGTCTTCCGTCGTTGCTGTCTTGTACGCAGAGGCGCCTCTAAGCGGCGCGGCGAGTGCGCCGAAGCTACAGTTGCTGAAAGCGCCGATGGCCGTCTGCTCCTCTATAGACACCGCGATGTTGCCAGTTGACGCCGAAAATGCAACGGTGCAACTCACCTCGTTGAGCGGGTGCTGGACTGGAGGAGGCTGAGGGGCCTGCGGCGTCTGGATTACTGCGTTTGGGATGGGCTGGCTTGTTATGTTTGGAGCAGGTGCCGGCACCAGCGCCGCGTCGTGATGTGTGCGGTTGGAGCGGCCTGTTTAGAGCTACAGCGCCGACACCGCCGGAAACAGCGCCGCGGCGGCTGTCCCCATCCAGGTTGGTTTGTCCATATGCTGCACGCGCCGGCGAAAAATAAAGAGTCGAAGCGGCGACTCAGCGTGCAGAAGGTCGGCCTGATGCGGACTTGAACTGCGCCGCGGTTTTTCTTACACCATCTCATGAGGGGAAGCGTCTGCATTGGCGCCCCAGCTTTAGGCCTCTGGATCCGCCGGATCCCCTGCTCGTCTGCAAGGAGCATGAAGGTTCTGCGGCCCACGGCGGCATGTTTAGGCCTGCCCTCCTGCGCAACCGTAGAAAGGACGTCCGCCCCCCTGCCGCAGCAGGCCTGTAAAGGCTGATGTGCATGATCAGAATTGCAGCCGCCGGCCGTCCGCAGAGGCGCGGCGGCACTTAAGCATTGATGTGTTTATAAATGCGCAGATTCTGGCAGGTATGGAATACGGAACTTCGGACGTAGCCGCATACCTGTTGCACCGGCGGCTGGTGAAGCCGATTAAGGTGGTGCTGTTGACCTTTTTGGCTCAGTACGACGTAGATGGAAGCGCCGTCTGCGAGTACAGATACGGAGGGCGCCCCCTGGCCAGGGCTGAGTTCTACATCTGGGCGCACGGCCCCGTTAGCGACGAGGTGCGCGATGCCCTGGATGCTCTTGATCCGGACTTGGTGAGCACCGAGTTCGGGCCGGTGATGACGTGGCCGGGGCCCCTGCCCAACCTGCCGAAGCCCGTTGCCGCCAGGCTGGACGAGGTGGCAGCGGAATACGGCGGCTGGAAGCCGTGGCAGCTGGAGAGGCACGTAAAGAAGATGCTGGGCCTGGACATCCCCGAAAAGATGTCTGACTACATGGGGTGGCCGCTGCGCAACTACCTCCGCGCCGAAGGCTACGCGCTGGCGTACAGAGACTTAACGCCATAGGTATGTAGCAACTACATACCTATAGAGTTAATTATGTGCACTTAAGAGGTTCGTAGTTGCAGAGAAGCACAACGGGGAACTCTTCCCTGTTGGGGCTCTCCTGTTAGGAAATCCCTGTAAGGCTACAGTAAAAAAGTGGGTTTAGCGTTGTATCGACTTTACAAAGGATCTGTAACACTGTATTATCTTCTCGCTTAAAGCTTCGTCGTGCCAAATGTCTTTCAACGGCGCATCAAAGGCCGTCGAAAGCTCCCAGAAGCAACTGAATATTATAGAATAATTTGGTATTATGGTTTCTCCAAGAACGACGACATCAATAGCCTCAAAACAGCTCGGCGCCTTCATTTTTAATTCTTCACAGCTTACCATAACCAAGGTTATGCGTCAGTTTATAAGCATCGAGCCCGCAGCATGTCGGCATTGTCGAATATGCTGTCCCGAAGCCCGGTCGGCGGACAGCAACGACTGCTCCTAGTAAATTTCGGCGCTTAAGGAATAAGATTTTAAATTCACGCATCTTTTGAACTATGGCAAAAAAGCCGCCTAGGAAAGAAGATGAACAGCTGGTTGACGACTGCGGCATATTAATTAGCTACGATAAGGGTGGCGACGACATGCAGCTGGAATACTACTTCGGTAGTACGTAATTAAATCTCTTTTTTCTTCATCGTTGGGCCTGTGCATTGGCATGTAGAGGCTGAGAGAAAAATGCTCGGAGCTGTTCCACGTATTTACGGCCTATTTTCAGAGCCGCCTCTTTTGTTGGTCAATATGCGCCTCAGCTCCGCCGCTGCGTCCCTGTGGCTTTTTGTGGAGTGCGGGATCAGCCGAACGGCGTCTTCGTGGAGCTTGACGTCGTAGAACTGCCTCAGATGCTCTAGCAGCTCCGGCGCCGCGGCTCTTCTTGTGCCGCGCGTCTTCAGCTCGGGCGGCAGCAGTCTGTGGAGGTCTCTGGCCATCTGCACAGTCCACGGCCTGTACCACAGCGGCATCGCGTCCTCCGGCGCGAAGCTGTAGTCCCTCAACGCGTACATCCTTGCCGCAAGCCTCCAGAGCGGGCGCGTCCTCGTTCCGGTGTACGTCTCCACCTCAAGCTCCACGCGGCTCATCTCTGCGGTCAGCTCTTCAACCAGCGCCCTCATCTTTTCGTGCTCAACGTCGAAAAGCTCGTAGAAGCTTTCGACGACTCTGTCCTCAACGTGGCCTCGGGGCTCGGCAAGGACTTCCACCTCCTCGCTGGTTATCGCCGCATGCACGGGGATGCGCCCGCTGGCGTAGATGTCTATATCGACGCTCAGCTCAGCCCGACCCAGCCTGCCGTTCAGAGCCGCCGTTACTCCGTCCCACCTTCTGAGCCTAGCGATGGCTTCTACGGCGCCGGCGTCAGCGCGGCGGCTGAGCTCTACGCCAATCTTTTCCCCGCCTGCATAAGCCGCGTCTGGGACGCCCCTCCACGCGTAGACCTCAGCGACCTCAAATCTGCCTGCCCTCTTAAAAGCCGCCGCCAAAGCCAAGCCCAGAGCCGCAGCTGCACGCCTTCAGCTCGCCGGCAACAGCCCTGTTAGCATTCTCGCCGCTATCACGACAACGGCGATACAGCAGGTTTAAAAACTTGAAAAAGCGGCCAAAAACCCCCGCGGCGCCGGCCAGACTGGCAGGCGAGACGGCGCCAGGCAGGCGCTGGAAGGAGCCCGCAACGGCCGCCTAAGCCTTTTCAACGCCTCCGGAGCGTCAGGCAGTTGTTTTTAAGTCCGTAGAAGACGTGGCGTCGTGAACGACAACCTGATCTTGGCAGTCGGCATAGCCGTATTGGCGTTGATGCTGTGCTGGGCCTGGCTGACATCGCTGGAGATGTTAATATTTGTACTGACGATGCTCGCTACGGGCATCTACACCGCCTTCATGATAGCCATAGGCCTGCAGGAAAGGGAGCGCATTATGCAGGAGGAACGCAGACAGGAGGAGCCAAAGAAGCAGATCTGCGTATTGCCGAATTAGAGTTTGCCTCCAAAAACCGCCATCGAAAGGCCGCATCAGGCGCTGCCTTGCTTGCTGTAGGCGTAGATGGAGTATGCAAAGAATGACATAAGCATGGCAAACCTCAGAGCCTCAGGTCTGGAGAACTCCAGCGAGGCGTAGATGAGCGCAACCGCTATCAACACGTAGAATATCGGTAAATAAAACGCCTCCAGCTGGTCGCGGAAGCGGCCCGTGACAAGAATTGTGAAGTACAGGGCCGCTGCGGCTACAAGCGTCCAGAACGCCAAAGCTTCGAGCGCCGTCATATCGCCGCCGCTGCCGCTTCGCCCCACCTGTCCGCCATCTCGGCGATTTTGCTGATCATGTCCGGAAGAAGGGGGCCGTCCCACAGCCACAGCACCTCGCTGCCGTCTTTGACGGCGATGATTTTGGCCGTGCTGTCGTTTTTCAGGCACATCTCTACGTCTTCTTTAGTTATCTTTGATCCCTCCTCTCCTGCGTCTTCGAGGTAGCTGTTCATGAGGTTGAGTATCTTGTCGAGCGCGATGGCTAGATACAGCTCGCCCCTGTAGCCGTCAATCCATTCCTTTATGTGCCTGCAGACGTCTTTCATGGCTGCGGCAGTGCTTGGCTTCACGCCACTGCGTCGGAGATTGGACGGGCCGTCTTCGTCGTTAAGGATTCCGCAGCGGCGGCTCAGACCGCTTCGCTGAACAGCGCACAGCTGGTCGGTATGGTGCTGCCGTAGTGGTGCACAAGCAGATACATCCACGACGCTGCGGCGGCTGCAAACCTGTACGCCGACGGCGCGTGGGAGGCGTGGTGCGTATCCCACGCCTCGTGGTCGGAGAACGCTTCAGCTATGCGCTCTACGGCATCCTCCGCCGCGTCTCGGCGGCGCGGTGCGTCGTGCAGCAGAGAGGCAGGCAGGTACACAGGCATGTATCTGATCATCCCGTCTCTGCGCGGGCCTAAGATTGCCGAAACTCCGTCCACAAGGCGCAGCGCGGCGCCGTCGGCGTGTTCAAGCCGTGTTTCCATTATTCCGTCCCTTAGTTGGGTTTTTTGATCTGAACCTATGCGCCTTTAGAATTTCTAAGCTTTTAAATCCTTCATTTCTGAGTGCACGTTGCTTCCAAGAAGCGCCTACGGCAACACGCTCGGAGGTTGCATCTTTGAGGGCAACCGATCTGTTCGTTTTTAAATAAGCGCGTTTATGCGTGTATGGAAATAGTGGACAAGATCACCGAAGAAATCGCCAGAGAGCTGCAAAAATTCTACAGATGGCCTACGCTGTTCGCCGTAGTGCTTTATGAAGGCATCGACGGCACTATACAAGCCGACGTTGTGATGCTGTGGAAGAGGGACAAATGGCACAATTATGGATATGTTGATCCCGACTTCGCGCTTATGTATGAAGGGACTGAGGTGACGGAGGAACCTGTTGAGCTCAATCTATATGAGGTTACCCTGAGACATGTAGAAACCCAGGAAGTCGTGTTCTCATTTCTAGGCGATGTGGAAGATCTGTACATCTATGAGGCAGTCCCCACAGGACGGATTGTCAAGGTCGCCGCCGCTAAAACGAAAAACGGCGACGTGGTTTTAGACACATCGCAGCTGAGGCAGTATGTGGAGATGCAAATCCGCAGATATTAAAGCCCTTTTTTCCTTAAAATCTGAAGGCTCGGGTTGCCGGTTGCACAGCTGTGAGGGCGATAAAAGCGGCTTTCCTCTGGAAAAAGAGGGGGCCGGCGGGCGCCCGACGGAGTTCGAAAATTCTTAATAAGAAGTCTGCTGCGGCGGCCGCTCTCGGAGCGCAGGCGATCTGTCTGCAACCTCTAAGTATGGCCGCAGCTGTTTCTCACAGCCTGCAGTTAGGGCTGTAGGGACGGCCTCACAGGGAAAATTCCGCAGGGAACTTTTCCCTGTTGGGTTTTCCCTGTAGGCGGCAGCAAAAATAAAAACATGCCTCGAACTTAAAGACATGGAAACCAAAATAGTAAACAGAATCATAGAAAGCCTGCAAGTGTTTTATAAATGGCCTGCCGTTTACATTATAAATGAATACGGCTTTGTTGACGTGCTGTTAAAATCTAAGAAACAGTGGTGGTATAAGTACGAAGAGCCTATTGGAAATGTAGCTCTTGCGCTACTGTATGAAGGCGTAAAGGAAATTTCAGAAGAGACCGAACTACGTCTTATTGAAGTTGCTGTAAAGCACGTCAAAAGCAGAAAAATCATATTCACCTTCCTGGGCGACATAGAGATTCAGCACTTGTATGTGGTAAGGCCGACTGGGAAAGTTGTTAAAATCTACGCCACCAAAGCGGGGGACGGCGTTGTTTTCACAGATGTGACACAACTGAAACAATTAGTGTCGCAAATTCAGATTGACGAGAAACCCTAAAGAGGCCCTTTTTCAAAACTTGGAACTCCTTCAAGCGTCTCTTCCGGAGAGAGGCGGAAAGACCGAAGGGGGCGCCAAATGTCGTGCTGCCCGACAACGCGACGCGGGCTCCCGGGCAGGCGGATGGAGAGGCGCATCTGCGGCATGCTGAACGGAGACGGATATGCCGTGGAGGCATCGGCGCCGTATAGGCCGGTTCAACGTTGTGCACCACAGCATATGAACCATGGAAGCTAAGGAAGGAAACATCGGAAATGCAGTGAACTTCCACTTCAGCGTCGTGCCTGCAGCTGGGAAGTTGCCTACAGCTGGGAAGCCGCTTCTCGAAGGCTCAGGAACGCTAGGCGACGTCACGATCATAATGGGGAGGCCCAGGACGGGGAAGTCGCTTTTCCTCCGCTACCTCTTTGCACTGCTCACGGAAGATTACGAGCTGGCTATGCGCGCTTCTGAACAAATCCTTGACAACGGCGGATGGGTGAAGCTGAGGGTAGGCGACATCCAGCTCAGTTGTTCAAAGTCTGATGATGGGAAGGTGGGATGCGACATAACACCTCACCCGAGGGAGGAGGCGTATCTGTTTTATGAGGGCGTCCTTTTCACGTTGAAGCATCGCCTTATAAGCCCAGAGTCAGCTGAGGTGGCAAACGCCATGGCGAGACTGTTGGAACGCGTTGCTAGGTACAGAGAGGGGAGGTGGAGGTACGACATTTCGTACTCAGATAGCGACAAAAAACTTTATGAGCACGTAGATGGGAGGCTGATAGACTCAGCCTTTGCCTCTGCCGCGGTCGTGACAGCGGGAGTTTTGGAGAGGGTATTTCTGCTCAATGCGTGGCTTCTACTCGACGGCGCTATGGACGTGCTGTTTCCCGCGGAGGTGTTTTACCTCGCTGGCCGGGCTTCTTCGGCTAGGGCGCGTCTCGTCGTGGTGACCCACTCGCCGTGGGTGCTCGATGTGTTTAGATGCGGCAGAGCCGCGGCCGACGTGAAGGCGTATGAGTTTGCAGAAGGCAAGATTAAAGAGATTGGTTTATCCACAAAGACCTATGGCGACGTGTTTGAAAAGCTGTACGTCCTCTGCGGCTGAGCCGCTTGACAACTAGGTCGGCTACAGCACATGTCTCCACCGGTTTTTATAACAAAGGCTGCCTGCTTGTCTGGCCTATAACATCTTTTTTTCTAAGATGGAGCGAGTTAGGTAGCGTTGTATTCCGTGTTCCAACAGTGGAGAAAAACGCTGAACCGCCATTAAGATTTCCTCACAGGGATAATTATCCCTGTGAGGAAATCCCTGTGGGTTTATCCCTGTAAAGGAATCACTGTAGGCGGTGCTGATGGCTGAGAGATCGGAGTGTCTTTGCCGACTGCACGCAAAAGGAAACCGCAACTGAAGAGGCGAGAAAACAAGTTATTTGAGGTGGCCCCCGGCCTTGATCTGTTTGTAGTAGTTTAGCATGGCGCTGCGTAGCGCTCTGTACGGCTGTTCGTCGATTCTCTTTGTCATAGCTGTCTCCACCGCATTTTTTACGGCATCTTCTATAAGGCCGCAGTGGCGTTCCGCAAGCCACCTTACCGCTGTGCTGTTTCTGACCTTGCACCACTCGAACCCCAAACCCGTTAGAAACTCCTCTGCCGCCTCTATTGGCACAGGCCCCTCGAAGTGCCTCAAAATGATCAGCGGGGCGTGCAGGTTCGCATACGGCCGATCTTCGTTTAATACTGTGCGCCAGATGTACTCTACGTAGAACTTCTTGGCCTTCTCCTCAGCCGCCTTCAGCGCCTCGGCCACGGCTCCCTGGTCGCAGTTCCGCTGCGCCAGCCAGTCCGAAGCCAGCACCGCAAGGACAGCCCTCCCGCAGTCGTACTTCGCCGCGGCCTCGGCGACCTCTGCGGCCACGTCTTCTTCACAGCCGCTGTATACCTGCGCCACCTCTCTGAGGAAGCGCACGTCGCCGTTGCCTACCTCCGCAGCTACGTGCTCCTTCAGCTTGTCCCTCAGAGTTCCGTACAGGTCGTCGCTGAGAGCCACCACAGTCGTCACTTCCCTGTTCCCGAAGACCGCCATTAAGTCATCTAGAGTTCTCTCGAACTTTTCCAGCCCTGTCGGCATGTAAAGCGCATCCTCCCTCCACGGCCTCTGCGGGTAATGCCCCGGTTTGGAGACATCTATGTAGAAGATGGGCTCTCTGCCCGCCTCTCTTACCGCGTCCACGACTTCGCTCAACCTGGCCATGTCGCTTAGGCAGTCGCCTGCCGCAATAGGGTCAACCACTACCGCACGATCAATCAACATCTTCTTAACCAGCGCCGCACGCACTGCCATAGAAATCCCATCACCCTTCGGCCCCCGCACCACTAACAGCTGACCTCCGTCGATCTGTCTGTATATCTCCTCCTCCGCAGGGTGCTCCACGTAAGGCGCCTCCTCCCTAGCCAAGACGTTCCTCACAAACATGAACTCATCTCTAAACCTCACCCCCATCCGCTCAGGTATTTTATAAATCCCCATTGCGGTGTAATATAGTTCTGTTACCCAGTCCTTATTCATGTCCTCCCAGAAGCAGTGATTTTTAAATGTAGCTCGCTTTTGCAGTTCCGCCGTAAGTGCGGGTCTTCGGCTGCTCGCAGACGCGAAAACGCCTGTGGAGATACCTCGCAGGGATAATTATCCCTGTCATGTCTGAACCTGGCCCGAGACTGCGGGGCAGGCGTTCGGCGGCCGGGGCGCTCTGGTCAACCCCACTTTTGTCCATTTCCGACTGCAGCCCCTTCAGGGATAATTATCCCTGTATGAGAAGTGTAAAAAGGGGTTTAGGTTGAGCTTTTCGTCTCTAAGATTCTCAGGGTTGTTGCGCAGTCTTCGATCTCTCTACTATAATTCCAGCAGCTGTGCGGAGCGTCGCAGTAGCTCAGGTACTTTTGGTACAGCTTCTTGGCTGTGTCGGTGGGCGTTTCTCCTTTCGCGTTTTTTGCCGTGGGGTCGGCGCCGTGTTGCAGTAAGAGCTCCGCGGCTCTCGCCTTGCACCTCTCGGCGGCGTAGTGTAGCGGCGTGTTGACCTGGTTGTCCCGGGCATCTACGTCTGCGCCGCGGCTGAGCAGGAACTCTATAACGCGGATGTATTCCCTTTCTGCCGCCAGGTGGAGGGGCGTCTGTCCCTCGTTGTTTTTCGCATTTACGTCTGTGTATTCGGCTAAAATCAGCGCAACAGTTTCGTTGCCAAAGCTGGTGAGGCCCATATGTAGCGGAGTATTTCCAGCTACGTTTTTCGCATTGGGGTCGGCCCCGTATGTGAGAAGCAACTCGACAGCGCACTTGGTGCCGTAGAATGCGGCGTGATGTAGAGGCGAATATCCGTTGAAGTCCTTGACGTTGGGGTCGGCGCCGTGGCTGAGCAGAAGCTGAAGTGCTGCGCAGTGTTTCGCAGCAAAGTGCAGCGGCCTGTAATCCGCGTTGTTTCCCAGATTGGGGTTGACGCCGCGCTCCAGCAGGAGTTGTACGACTTCGACGTGGCCCCGCTCCGCCGCCATGTGAAGCGGCGTGTAGCCCAGGTAGTCTAAGGCCTCTGGATCGGCGCCGCGGTCGAGAAGCGCCTTCACCACTCCTACATGCCCCTCCTGTGCGGCGTAGTGGAGCGGCGTCCTGTCCCATTTATCGCGCATATTCGGATCCGCGCCGCGGCCGAGGAGCAGCTGCACGCACAGGAGGTAGCCGAACCGCGACGCCCTGAAGAGATCGCCGCATCTTGCCCCGTAGCAGGCGGCGTCGGGATCTACAGAACCGCGGCCGGCGGCCAGACGCCAGATGTGCGACCACCGCCCTAGTAGGTACACAGCGTAGCCGCCAACATGTTCGCGGGCGTAGTCCAGCGGCGTCTTGCCGTCATTGTCCTTAATATTTGGGTCGGCGTAGTGCTCAAGCAGTATCTTGACGGCAGTTAAGTTCTTGTTCAGCACAGCGTAGTGGAGGGGCGTGCGGCCGCGGCCGTCTTGAACGTTGGGGCTGGCCCTGGGCCACGGCCTTAGGAGCGCCTCTACGATTTCGGCGCTCTTTTCACCGCCGCACATGACGGCGTAGTGCAGCGGCGTGCGTCCATTTTCATCGCAGGCATCGCGGTCTACCCACGGATGCAGCAGCTTCTCCACCTCCTCAGGGTTGCACCTAGCCGCCGCTTCATGTAGCTGCGTTCTTTTGCCAGAGGCGCACGTCTTCGGGACGGCTTGTTGCCTCCTTTTGACGGCCTCCTCCATTAGCTCCACAAGCTCGTAGAATCTTTTTTCCTGCGCCAAATCTATCGGCGACATGCACCTTTTATTTCTAATCCTCGGATCTGCAAAGTACTCTAGTAGCCGCCTAACATCATAGTCGTTTCTGCTGAGTACCGCGTAGTGCAGCGGCGTGTTGCCAAATTTGTCTTGTGTATTCGGGTCGGCCCCGCAGTAGAGGAGGGTATCTGCGTTTTTTCTAGCCGCGGCGGCCCAGTGGAGCGGCGTCCGGCCGTCGTTGTCTCTGGCGTTCACGTCGGCGCCGGCGTTGACCAGCTCTACTACAACTTCGTTGTCTGCCTTAACGGCGTAGTGGAGAGGCGCACGTCCCCTGGCGTCCCGGGCGTTAGGGTCGACGCCACGCCTCAGCAGAAGCCGAATCACCTCTACGTCCTCCCTCTTAACTGCATAGTGGAGGAGGGTGCGGCCCCTCCTGTCCCGGACATTGGGGTCGCCCCCGCCTTCGAGGTACTTCCTCAATTCAGAGAGGTTTTGGAAGATTTTGGACTCCATGTACGGAACACGTTACAACATTTAATTTGAATTGAAAAACGAAAGAAATCCACGCAACATCTGTTAGTATGGCGGCAAACCGCACGGAGGTGAGAACCGCCCACCGCAGTAGCGGTGTTTACGCGGGAGGCGCGGCGGCACAGGCCGTTTAGGCGGAGCCGCGGGGCCGGCCTCGATGCCCACCCGGCCGGCTGGGGAGGCCTAGACCTCCCTGTGCCCCCTTGTTTTCACGACCGCAACCTCCAGCGCCAAATTACCACGCGTCGACCGATTCATGTCAACCTTCACGTGCCTTCGAAGATTATGGATTTAAAAAAGATTGTTGTGTGCTCCCTAACCGTTAGATGTGCTTCGCGTTAATAATAGGAGCGGCGGTGTGGGATAAATTGGGATAAGTGGCCGCAGGAGGCCTCCGAAGCGTTGCGCGGCGCGTAACCGCCTTCTGCGCAGACGCCGGTTTTAAGCCGCCGCCTCTTTGCAGTATGTGTGACCTGCGTCCTCCGAACGCGCAGGCTTCTTAGGGGGATGTCCTTCAGCGGCCGCCGTGGCTGACTCCAGGGACAGCTTCACAGGGATTCCCCGCAGGGAAGATTTACCTGTGGGAAATTCCCTGCAATGCACTGGTTGTCTATAGGCTTACGTCTTTTTTCTAAAGTAAAGCGTAGAAGCATGAGAGTTCCGTGTTCCAGCAGTGGAGAAAAACGCTTTTTGCAGGAGCCCAGCGGGACTTGTGAGCTAAAGGCTGAAATCCCCACTTCGCATATCCAAGATGCCAACATAAAGAGAAAAAAGAGCATTATAATTAGCGGCAAAACGCCTCTACGCCGAAGCGGATTGAAATCTGAAAAGCGACATCTTCACATAGCTCATCATATTCATATTCTAGTTCAAATCTGTTGGCGCCAATCTTTTTTACAGGAAATTCTTTCTCTATTTCTCTTGCCTTACCTTTGATTACCAGCTCCATACATCACGATGTTGTGTACTATTTTGTAGAACCAGTTACACTTTATGTCTTATGAGTTTCAGAGAGCAGTCGGAACCAGAAGACCGGACAGAGGCTACAACTTGAAACCCGAAAATTGGCAACATGACGTCAACAAGCCCCGTATCCGACACAACGGCAACAGCTGGCTCACTCTTTGGGAATCCTTCTAAAGCTGGTCTCCAGTTCCAGGTCGAGGCGACTTTTGCATCGCTTTTTCGCCCTGTAAAACGGCTCCACAGCGCTTTTTGACGATGTTAATGTAATCAGCAATGCTCAGAAAGATTGCGACAGGTGCCAGAGGATCAGATACGCGTTGTTCGCCACTGCCGCTGCGTGCATGAGCGTGATCAGATAGAGGCCGTATTTAATCCGCGGATATTTCCCAGCCTTCCTGAAGAGGTACAAGGCGGCTAACACCTTCGCCATGGCATACGGCCACACCAGCTCGGGGGCCTGGTTTACGAACAGCAGCAACATCTCGTGCGCCCCCAGGTAGGCCACGCCGATGTAGGTCAGCGCGGCATCTAGCACTATCAACGCTATTAAGGCCTTAATCATGACAGGCCTAGAGCAGCGCGAAGATGTAGAACTGACGTCTGCGCTTATCGAAAAAGCTACAGGCGGTTCGGCACATATGCGAATTGGTGCCGCTGCCCAACGCCGTCTATGAAGCTACTGCTGACAGAGTACATGCGGTGCGTTGCGCATTGAGGGGGGGCTTGGAACTCCTGAAGCGAGTCGGCATCTGAATAGCGCCTTGGACGCGGCATTCGTTAGCTCGTGCATTATCCGAGGGCCGCCTACGTGTGCTGCCTCCATGCGTCTACAGGGATTTCCTTACAGGGGTCGCCCAACAGGGAAATTTTCCCTGTCAGTTTATCCCTGTGGACTCTCTGCCTCGGAGAGGGCGAGCAAGTATGGGCCTGGCCTTCGCCATGGGGACGCACAGCTGCCGGAGTATAGTGGAGTTGTGGAAGCATGCAGGACTCAGCCGGAGGTCGGCAGAGGCGTTAGAAGCAGTTCGAAGCGCCGCAGGCAGCGGCGAGTGTAAGCGACGTTGTCGTGCAGACGGTCGGCAGTCGGCGCCAAGCGTATAACATCCTCCAATTTGGACGCGTCCCGGACGTAGTCAGTCATACCTCTAAATAATCCCGGATATTTAAGGAGGGTTTCCGCTTAGGTTGCGCCACATTTACCTCTCCGGTAACAGCGCCTATGTCAACGCCCTTTAGGACGTTTTCTCTGCTAGCCGGAGAAGAAGCTACACAAAGGCCTCCTAGCGAAAAGAAGCCATCTCCGTAGACGACGCCCCGACGATCTTGTTCGTTTTTAAACAGCTACATCCACGTGTATATGGGAAACGCAGTGGAAATTGTCAGAAGAATTACCGAAGTGTTGAAAGTGTTTTATAAGTGGCCTGCGGTTTTCACAGTAGAAATTCATGGAGTAGGCGATGATGAATACATCTATGTAGACGTGCTTGATCGTATTGATGCTACAAGGTGGTACAAGTACGGAGAGCCTGTGGAACCTAATTTCGCATTGATGTATGAGGGCGTAAAGGAGATTTCGGAAAGGCCCACCGAGCTGAGATTCGTCGAAGTTGCCGTTAGGCATTTGAAGACACAAGAAGTTATATTCACCTTCCTGGGCGACATAGAAGTCCAGCACATATATGAGACAGTGCCAATGGGAAGAGTCATTAAAATTTATGCCGCCAAAACGGGAGACGGTATTGTCTTCACAGATGCAACGCGATTGGAACAATTTGTGGAGATGCGGCTCTTAAAGAAGTAAACCCATTTTTCCTCAAGACTTAGATCGAAGGCTTGCAACGTTTCTAAAGCCCTATGTTTAAGCTGCGTCAATGCATATGCGGGCTTCCCTACCGTAGCGGCTTCAGCAACTCCTTCAGCCTCTCCCCCTGCTCCGGCTTCAGGGCACGTATGCCCGGCAGCATCCTCACGCCCAGCTCCTCCAGCCGCCGCCTGTCCAGCAGACGCCGCCTCGTGGGGTTCCATCACCCCCCTCCGCTACCCCCTCCACCCTTATGGGGAGGGGGTAGCCCCACCTCCCGGAGGGCCAGTACCTACCCGTGAGCCTCCTCACTTCGAGGAGACGGCCGTATAGGGCGAGCCCGCCCACGTTGTATTGATTCTTCGTTATGTAGAGGGACGCGTCGACCACCGTTTCGACGCAGCCGTCCACCCTCCTGGCCCCCACAGGAGGGCGCCTGCAAAAATGTTCGGCCAGTTCTCTGCGGAATTGACAAAGGAAGTTCTGGAGAGGAGGCTGAAGATCCGCTACTGCCCCCCTCCTGCCGCAAGCCGCTACAGGCCGTATAAACCGCGGCGTGCAGGGACAGCCTTACAGGGAACTCCCAGCAGGGAAAAGTTCCCTGTTGGTAATTCCCTGTAGAGAGCTCCCTGTCGGCGTTTTTAAAATGTCGTACAACATACGCTTTACATCTGTCAGAGCTTTCAGCTGTTTCGGCGGGCTAAGTATGTAAAGCGGAGATCCAATTTATAAAACGTCGTGCAACTACTCGGCGCAAACCGACGCCGAGGAGAAAAACACGCAGAAACACACGCCACTGCCCTCGGCGCACCAACACAAAAACAAAACCCAGAACAACCACGGTAAACAAGCCGCCGCAGAAACCCACACACGCCGACACAAAAACTTAAAAACACACAAAAACCAAAGACAAGAACCCCCAGCATCTCCAATGGAGTATTGAAAGCTCCTTCAGCCCCTCGTTGCCTGCAGAGGCCCTGCCGCCGGCATCTCCAATGGAGTATTGAAAGAATGTTCACGTTGTAGACGTTCACTGGGATGCCGTTCACTGCATCTCCAATGGAGTATTGAAAGATGCTGAGGGTGGGGCAGGTTCCGTTGACTATCTCTATGGCATCTCCAATGGAGTATTGAAAGTGGAGTCGAGAAACGCTGCGGTGTATTTGCCGACCGAGGCGGCATCTCTAATGGAGTATTGAAAGTTACGTTGAGCCACGCCAGCTTTGTGTTCCTCTCGGAATACGGCATCTCTAATGGAGTATTGAAAGGGCGGTGCGCATGGACGAAATTTGTGAAAACTGTAAACGAGATGCACATCTCAAATGGAGTATTGAAAGAGTTATGACGTTGACCGCCCTCTCTACTAGTTCATCGTGCATCTCAAATGGAGTATTGAAAGTTGGCGCTGGGGACGCTGGTGGCGCTCCTGATTGCGCCGCGGGCATCTCCAATGGAGTATTGAAAGACGCAATATACGTTGACAGATATGACGGCGATGAGCTCGTGGGCATCTCCAATGGAGTATTGAAAGTCTGACAGAAAGGGCCACCACGACCAAGGCACCTTGAATGTTGCGCATCTCCAATGGAGTATTGAAAGTAGCAATGTCAGCCCTCCACACTGTGGCTACTGACGTGACAACTCCAATGGAGTATTGAGAGCTCTGCGGTACATGAACAATTCGACTACGCTCTGAGGCATCTCTAATGCAGTAAAGTTGCGAACAACGTATGTGTCATTGCATCTCAAATAAGGTGTCAACCTATAGAGTGTTGAAATTATTGTAGAAATGTAGCGTCTTCAGCTGAGCGGTGGATTGTGGCTTAGGTGTTTGGCATGGGGACTATTTTTACGGCTCCGAAGCCTAGGCTCCGTGTGGAGCCTATGCCGAAGTCGGCCGCGGCGGCGAGGACGCGCCACATCTCTTTAAGCATGGAGGTTTCGAATGCCCTGTAGACGGCCCACCCGATGAATCCCCTAGCCGTCCTCCCGCGGGTTAACTGCACCGTCACGGGTTTTGTTCTGAAGTCGGTGATGCCCACCGCCGCATATGCCCAGCGGTAGAGCCGCCTGGACTCAGACGGCCCCCAGAGCCCCAGCCTCTCCGCCGTCT
>Ga0080007_1085990_pt1 | contig 19414 bp, 18 predicted proteins | sample OctOCTMetagenome_FD_69210 | JGI IMG/M metagenome (GOLD analysis project Ga0080007, IMG submission 69210) | Hot spring and microbial mat streamer communities from Octopus Spring Streamers, Yellowstone National Park, USA - OCT_B (SPADES... | ecosystem: Environmental > Aquatic > Thermal springs >...
GCCCTATTTTTGTTCTGTCAGGATTGAGCATCCAAGCTGCTATCATTGAATCACCATCTATACCTTTCACCTCTATTCCGTATTTTTTTAGTATTCTTATGTCAAACTTTATGTTCTGCCCGACTTTTTTGTAGTTTTCATCTTCAAGGTATTTTTTTAGAGATTCAAGAATTTTTTCTGTGTTTTCTGTGAGGTCAATATAGTATGAGGTTGAATCTTTGAATGCAAAAGATATTCCCAAGATTTTTGCCTCTTCAATGTCCAGAGATGAGGTTTCGGTATCAAAAGCGAAAAATTTTTCTTTTTCTATCTTATCAATAAGTTCTTTGAACTTTTGTTCTGAATCAACAAGAAAATATTTGCTCTTGTCAAACTTATCAAATAAAGCTGGGAACTCCTGTGCTAACTCTTTCAAGTAAGATGAGAATTCAAGTTCTTTGAAAATTTCAATTAATGTTTCTATTTTTGGTAGTCTTGGTTTTAAAGATTCAATATCAATTTCAATATCTACTATTTTGAGTTTTGCTAATTCTTTGTATAAAAGAGCATTCTGTCTCTCTCCAAAAAGTAATCTTCGCCATTTTAAATCTACTTCTCCTAATCTTTCAAAAATTTGTTCAACTGAATTGAATTTCTCAAGGAGCTTTTTTGCTCCTTCTGGTCCTATTCCCTTTATTCCGGGAATGTTATCTATCTGATCCCCCACTAATGCAAGATAATCAGGAATTTGCTCAGGTCTTACTCCAAATTTTTCCTTTACCTTCTCCGGAGTAAAAAGAGGATCTCCGTTTTCTTCTGCTCGTGGATCATAAACATAAGTTTTCTCATCTACTATTTGCATTATATCTTTGTCTGATGTTATGATTATGATTTTCAGGTCTGGATTTTGCTGGTGTATTTTATTTTTTAAGGTTGCTATTATATCATCTGCTTCAAGACCTTCTACTTCAAAGTTTGCAAAACCGTAAGCGTCTATTATCTTTTTTATGTAAGGGATTTGGACTTTGAGGTCATCTGGAGTTTCTCTCCTTGTAGCTTTGTAATCTTTGAACTTTTCAGCTCTTATTTTCCTGTGGGAGTCCCATGCTATTGCCACGTACCGAGGAGAAAATTCTTTGATTATTTTTCTGATTATGTTTGTAAAGCCATATATAGCTCCTGTTGGAAAACCTTTTGAGTTTATAAGTGTTCTGAGCTGAAAAAAAGCCCGAAAAAATTGTGATGAACCATCAACTAAAACAACATCTGATGATAAAGTTTTCTTTTTCAGCACAGTTTTTTATTTTAACATCTTTTTTGTTCTATTGCTGTTATTTTTATTTCCATTCTTTTAGCGAGGTTTCTCTTATATATATATAAGCGAGAAATAAGATTGTGAAGAAAAAGAGTATTTCTGCAAGCCCAAATTTTCCGAGATCTCTTACGAGGGGGACATAGGGGAAAAGTAAAGCAACCTCTATATCAAAAATTAGGAATGCGAGAGCGAAAATATAAAATTTGACAGGTAATCTTCCCCTTGCATCGTGGAATGGAACCATACCACTTTCAAACGGCAGATATTTTTCTTTTGTTGAAGTCTTTGGTTTTTCAGAAAGTAAAAGATGTAAAATTACTATCCCTAATCCTACTGCAAGAGCTATCAAGAGGTAAAGAGCCACAAAAAATATCTTTTCCATAGAAGGAAAGTTTATCTTTATCAAAATCTTTTAGTTTTTAATTGAAAATTTTTCTATTGTTTATCATTTCCTATTATAGTTTTAGATTAGATAAAGATGGTTTTGAAGGTAAAGAAACTGAAAGAAGATGTAAAGTTGCCGGTTTATTCCACTGATGGTTCAGCGGGATTAGATCTTTTTTCCGCAGAAGAAGTTGAGATCCCAGCCGGTCAGTGGAAACTTGTTGGAACAGGAATCTCTATTGAGTTGCCGGATGGTTTTGAAGCACAGGTGAGACCAAGGTCAGGGCTTGCTCTCAAAGGTATAACAGTTCTCAATACTCCCGGAACGATTGATCCAGATTACAGAGGAGAAGTTAAGGTTATACTTTTTAATGTATCAGATCAAAATTTTAAGGTGGAAAAAGGGATGAAGATAGCTCAATTGGTTATATCAAAATTTGAAAGAGTTAAGGTGGAAGTTGTGGATAAATTGTCTGATACCAAAAGAGGAGAGGGTGGATTTGGCAGCACCGGGATTTTTTAGTTTTTTGCAAGATATTCATCAAAGCTTCTCAAAAATTCAAGCTGACTTTCAAGAATTGAGATTTCGTTTTCATTAATTCGTGTTAAATCTGACCTTTCAGGTTTTAAATTTATCATTTCAGATGGAAGTTTAAAATCTTTTTTTATCTTATCTATAAGCTTTTCGACTTCTTGATTTATGGGGGATTTGGGGAAAATTTTTTCTGTAAATCGCAGGAATTTGAAAACTTTGAACGGATTGAACCATTCTTGAAATTTTTCTCTGAAATCTTCTTTAGTTTTTGACTGGATTTTTATTCTTTCAAGTTGCTCTTTGTATTTTTGATTTTCATCAAGAAAAACATTAAAGGTTTCAATTTTCATTTCACCAGAAAATATGTCATCTATGTTCCTCATTATTTCACCTATTTGTTCAAATGATTTGAAATTCCAAACTTTTTCAAGCCTTTCTCTTTTTCCTGATATATATAGATGAATTTCTTTTCCCGTTCCAAAAGGTGTGCGTTGAGATGGTTCTGCCTTCGGGAAAACATATACAGGTACATCAACAACTCTTGCTAATGGGATTATTTTTTGAAGAAAATAGAAATCTTCTCCTGCTTGCCTTATGTTCATTCCCATAGAAACTATGTATGGAGTTGCTCTGAACAGAAAAAGAGAGCCTATTGGATAGAATGCATTTTTGTAAGAAAATACTCTTAAAGAATTTCTCCAGTATCTTAAAAATATTTCCCACAAAATACCTGCTTTTTTTATTTCTTTCTCTTCTGAAAATCTGTGAGCGAATGATAAGACACCTAAGTCTGCATTCTTACTTTCTAAAATTTCAACGGCAGAAAAGTAATTTTCTGATACTGTGCAGTCAGAATCAAGAGAAAAAATGAATTTTTCTGACATAAATTCTGCTATATTTCCCCTCTCTTTAAATTTTTCATCATATTCTTTTTTGAACAGGCAAATTGCTTCATCCATAAGAACTCTTCTTGCAAAGCCTACTCCTGCTAATTTTTCTGGTATACCTTTTATATACCTTACCTCGGTTTCTATCTCAAAGTTTGTGTGCTTTATTTTATCAAATATTTCTTTGTTTTTTATTCTCACTTTCTCATCTGATTTCTCTGACTCGTTTATAAGTACAATAGCGAGAACCCTTTTTGAATTTGGTAATTTGCATTTTGATAAAGATTCCAGAGTGTGAAATATCTCTTCATCTGCGAGAGTTGGAATTGCTACAACTATATCTGCGGTCTTTTTTATGTTAAGACATAAGTGTCTTCTTAAAATTTCAGATATATTTTTTTCAAATTTCTCTTTTGATATTTTCATCGTTTGATTTTTTGACCTTCAAAAGATAAGTGAATAATAAATACTATTTCTTTATTTTTGTTATTTTGCCTTCGAGTTTTTGTTTTTTGAAATTGGGTTTTCTTTAATAAAATCCTCCCAGGTTTTTGCTTTTATTACTTCTTTTTTTATCTTCTCCAATCGGGTTATATCATTTATCTTATCTAAGAGGCTTTTGATTTGTCTTACCTTTGAGCTACCAAACTTCAACTTAACATCCAACAGGATTGCTTTTTTAGTCCTTTTATAAGCCCCCTTTTTTCACCTATTTTTTCTCCCCATTTATAAGAAAGTGTTTTTCTTATATCTATTTGTATTGGCATGCGCTTTAAATTTATTTCACTTATGGTTTCTGAAAACTTTGACAAAATCATCCCATGTTTTTGCTTCTATTATTTTTCTCTTTATTTTTTTTAGGTGATTTACATCATCTACTTTTTCCAAAATAGTTTTTATCTCTTTTACCTTTGATTTACCAAACTTGATTTGAACATCCAATAAAATCGCTTCTTTCAATCCCTCTTGTTTCCCTCTTTTTTCACCTTCTTTGAGACCTTTTTCAAGTCCTCTTTTTTCTCCCCATTTGTAAAATAAAGTTTTTCTTATGTCTATTTGTATTGGCATAGGTTCTGATTTTATCTCAACATCAAATAAACCACCTAAAAAACTTATATCTTCCATATATTTTAAAAGTTCTTTTTTGTTTTTGACAATTTTTGAGATCTTTCTTATCACTTTTTTGAATACCTCTGGTTTTTCTCTGTATTTTCCAGCTAAAACTCCCAATACAACTTCCTCTGGCTTATCACTTTTTAAAAACTCATCAGGGTCTATTTTCTTCATATCAACAACTTTGAATTTGAGAAATTTGAATTCAGTCCTAAACACAGAGGGAGGAGGATTTCCTTTTCCCACGAATAAAACAATCTGTACAGGTTCTTTACCAAATTTCTCTTCAATCCCAACAGAATACAACAACATTCTTTTAGGTAAGGTCTTATCTTGTTGAGCTTGGATTTCAATATGAAAAATTTTATCACCGGCTTTAAAAAGCATATCAGGTCGGAGGGATTTGAGGAGCTTTACCTCCCGATTTATATCTTCAAGCTTTTCCTCTATTTTCTCACCAGTTGCTATGGAGATAATTTTTCTTATTGCTCGTGAGAAGATTTCTTTTAATACAAGATCAAACCTTTTTAGCTCTTTTTTGAGTCTATATTTTACTTTCTTTCTCTGTTTCTGCTTTTTTATTTTCTTCATTCTGATTTGTTCTGCATTATTTATTTAGATTTTAAAATTCCAGTTGCTTCAAAGAGATGACCGGAGACAAAAAGTTTTTCTTTTTGCTTTCTGCTTGATTTGGAATTTTGTTTTATTTTCAGTTTTCTGCCATTTTTTTGAGTTCTGAAAGAATTGACAGCGCTTCAACAGGAGTTATTGAATTTATGTCTATTCTTTTAAGCTCTTCTCTTAATGGATCCTTTTTCAATTGAGATGCGGAAAAAATGCTCAATTGCAAAGGCATGCCTGATACTTTTTTTATCACATCTCCAATTCTACCTTCTTCCAGAGCTAAAAGAATTTTTTCTGCTTTTTCAATTATTTCCTGTGGTATTCCTGCAAGTTTTGCGACATCTATCCCCCAAGATCTGCCAGCTGCTCCCCTTTTTATTTTCCTTATAAAGACCAGATTACCTCCGATTCTTTCTGCTGAAAAGTGCATATTTCTTATTCCTTTGAGATTGTGTTCAAGGAAAGAGAGTTCGTGAAAATGGGTTGCGAAAAGGCATCTTACTTTTCTTTTGTTTATGTATTCTGCGGTTGCCCATGCTATACTTACTCCATCAAAAGTAGATGTTCCTCTCCCAACTTCATCTAAAAGAACAAAAGATTTTTCTGTCATGTTTTTTAGAATTGATGCAAGTTCCTCCATTTCAACAAAGAATGTACTTCTTCCTCTTGCTATATCATCTGACGCTCCGGTTCTGAAAAAGATTCTGTCCATTATTCCTATTTTTGCTTCCTTTGCGGGCACATAAGAGCCTATGTGTGCGAGAAATGAGATCAGAGCACACTGCTTCAAAAATACAGATTTTCCAGCCATGTTCGGTCCGGTTATTATCCACATGGATTCATCTTCGTTAAGCTCAACAGAATTTGGGATGAATTTTTCTTCTTTGAGTAAAATTGAAAGGGCAGGGTGTTTTCCATCTTTTATGTATAGAATTTTTGAATCTTCTATTTGAGGTTTTACCCAATCGTATTCATACGCTGTTTGAGCAAAGGCAATTAGAACATCTAAAAAGCCTATGCTTCTTGAAGCTTTCAGTAAATTCTGAGTGAAAATTTGAATTTTTTCAAGAAATTCGGAAAATATCTCTTCGTTAAGTCTTTTTTCTCTTTCCGATGCTGTCTCAATCTCCATGCCTATTTTTTCTAATTCATCTGTTGTGAATCTTTCTACATTTGCGAGTGTTTGTTTCCTTTTGAAGTGTTCAGGAACTCGGTTTGCATAAGTTTTTGTTACTTCAATATAGTACCCAAAAACTTGGTTGTAGCCTATTTTCAATGGAATACCTGCTCTTGACTTTTCTTTTTCTTCATATTCTTTTAGTATCTTTTCTGAATTTTCTTTTATTTCTCTTATTCTATCAAGTTCTTCTGATACTCCTTTTTTTATTGCTCCATCTTGCGCTTTGAGAGGTGGAGGCTCTACAATATATTTCTCTACTATTTGGATAAATTCGTAAAGATCTGGAATTTCGCTTTCAATTTTTTTCAAAATTTTTGATGAAAATTTTTTCAGATAACTTTTTATCTCATTTATTTTCTTTGCTGATTCTTTCAAAGATATGATTTCTTTTGGATTAGCGATTTTTCTCATAACTCTTATTGTCAATCTTTCAACATCTGATATTCCAGAAATATCAAGATTTTCCCAAGTTTTATCTGAGATTAGTTCTTCTACTGCCAAAAGTCTTTCGTTTATTTTCTCTTTATCTTTGAGTGGAGAAAGAAGGATGTTTTTTAGTTTTCTTTTCCCCATAGGAGTTCGTGTCTTGTCAAGAACCCATATTAAGCTTCCTTTTTTTCCTTCGTATGTTTTGAAAACTTCAATATTTTCCAGAGTCCTTGAATCAATTTGCATGAGATCTTCTTCTTGATCAATATCAGGTTTTTCAAGTTTTATTTCAATGTCCTTTATGTTTTCCTTTATATATTTTATCAAAGTTGCAAGGGAAATCTTTATGTTTTCTGATGATATGAAATCAGATTCTCCATAGTGTTCTTTGAGTACTCTTTCAGCTTCATCAGAGCTTACAAACTCAACTTGTGAGAATCTATATTCTGGGAAGTAGTTTTTGTCGCTGAGTACCTCTTTTGGAGAAATTTTTTTTAGAGCTTCTGATAATTCAAATTCATCTTGAAAAATTTTGGCTTTTACTTCTCCTGTTGTTATATCAGCCCAAACAACAGAGTTTCCTTTCAATATCGCGATGAAATTATTTTCCTCAGGTGAAACAAAACTTAATTCTGTGACAAGTCCCGGAGTTATGACTCTTACTACTCCTCTTTTTACAATCCCTTTTGCTTTTGATGGGTCTTCAAGTTGTTCGCATATTGCTACCTTGAAACCTTCTTTTATAAGGCGCATAACATAAGATTCCATTGCATGATGAGGAAATCCTGCCATAGGTGTTTCTTTATCTCTTGAAGTCAAGACTATGTCAAGGACCTTTGAAGCAACTATTGCATCTTCATAAAAAAGCTCGTAAAAATCTCCCATTCTGAAAAGCAGAATACAATCTGGATATTCAGATTTTATCTCAAGGTACTGTTTCATAGCTGGAGTAAGTTTCTTTTCTTTTTCTTTCTCTTTGACCTCACCCATACTTCAATCCTATTTTGTTCATTACTTCCTTATGCGAGCAATAAGAAAGATAATATAATAATAAAGTAAAACTAACAAGATACTTAATCCAACATCATACGAACTACAACTACATCCCTCTGAAATTTTCTCTTCCCTTTCAGTGTAAATTTCCATTCCCATATCTTTGAGAACATCAGGCTCCCTCAATGCGATAGCAGTCATACATGTCAAAGTAGCTTCCCATACATGAGGTATAGCAATTCTATTTTCATACTTTCCGTTTTTATAAACTGCCACCTCTCCCATATGATAGGTCCCATCTGTTGGAACTTCTTCAACTAAAATTTTTAAAAATTTTTCAGCTTGTTCCCTTAACCTTTGATAATCAGAATAGCTGAAATTTTTCAGAAGTTCAGCAGCGTATATAAGAGATAAAATCCACTTACCCTCATAGAGAAGATATCCTCTTTCAGGGGAAAAATTAAGGTTGAGAACAGCAATAACTCTTTCTGCATAATGTTTTATTTGCTCAGGATTGGAAAATCTAAATCCAGCGGGGAAAAGAACATAGCTCATTCCCTTTATTCTTGGGTCCTGATCATCTATTATTGTTACCGGGAAATTGAAAAATCCATCTTGTGAAAAATTTTTCAAAATGGCATCATGGTATTCTGAAAATCTTTTTTTCATATCTTCCATAAGCTTATAGTCCCCGTAAAGTCCCGCAAAATCTATCACCATTCTCATAGCAGCGTATAGAGGTCCTGCTCCTCCCATAGTTTGGCTCGGATCTATATGGTCATCTTCTTGTGTTATGCAGTGAAGATTATTGTTCTGATCTTTACAACCGATAAGAACCTCATAGGCAGAGAGTTTTATTGGCTCATATATTTTCTTCATATACTCTCTTTTATTTTCACCTTGTTCAAACTTTATGTGATTTATCCAGCTCCAAAGAACGAACCCCACCTGATCTATTTCAAAATCCCACGGACCCCCCACCATTCCATCTGCATAAAAGTTCATCGCCCATGTTCCAGCAGGTATATTTCCCTCCTGCTCTTTCCTCTGAACTTTAACATAAAATAGATTTCTCTCTCTTGCTATGTCGTGAAACCCTACAAGGTCTAAAAACAAATTAAAATAAGCTCCGTCTCTTGGCCAATCTTCTGCATACGGAGGCTGAGTTGATATGGAAGCAACCGCCGCTTTCGTTTCCTTATCTATTACCTGAAAAAGAGAAATAAGAGCTCTACTACAAAGCCGAGATTCGGGATAAGTCAATTTAGAATACCATCTGGTCTCCTTCATTCTTTTCACTATGTTTTTCCAGTAATTTTCTGTTTCTGCTTCAAGAGACAAAATATCTTTTTGAGACAGAGAAAGATTTCTTTCAACATCTGATAAATTTCTTCCAGCAGATATAACAACAAATACAGGAGATTCGCATTTACCGCTTTGGCAAACTTTTGAGGCTACAAAAGAGTCAGCAGAACATAAAGCAAAAGTTTTCTCTTTATAAGATAAATCACCTTTTTTTAGTTTCTCAAATGCACTTTCTGATAAAAAATCAGGTAAATCTCTATTACCTCCACATCTTCCATCAAAGCCTGTATAAGCTGATACTTCATATCCTCCGACAAATTTTACACCGATGAAAATACCGTAAGTTATCTCAGATGCATAATTTAAAATTTCCTCATAGTTTTTCCCTTTTATTTTTTTATACTCCTGAAATTGTTTATCTCGCGATAAAAAGAAAGGTGTAAAATGGAATACAGCCCTGTTTTTCTCAAAGCCACCAAAATCGTTCAAAGTGTCATCTTGCCAATCCTGAAGGGGATATTTTGGAACTTTTATAGTAGTCGGAGCAAGATTCTGATAGTGAATGATATAAACATCCTCATTCGTTTGCAAATCTAATTCAACCTTGCGAGCAAATATATCCGAGGCAGGATGAACAAAATCGTAAACTTTTATAGTTCCTTGCTGAATTTTGTATTCAGTGATAAGTATAGCTGAATCATCATCTTTATATCTTTGACTTATATTTGCAAGGTCAAGATCCCGGAGAGAAAAAATATTATTTCCTATCTTCAAGAGAAAAAAAGCACCTTGATTTTCAAGAGCTCCGAAATATTTTTCTTCTCTACTTTTTTCTCCCTCCTTTGTTTTATAATCAAGTTGATCCCAGTGAGATGTATGAGGGTATCTCAAAACAGTAATTTCTCCCCATCTTGAAATCCCACAAGATAGAGAGCCATTCCCAACAGTAGCATTCACACGAGTTGGTCCGAATATTTCCCAGTCAGCCCAAGAAAAATATGGTAGCAACAAACAAAAACCCAAAACAGAACCGCCGAACAACCAAACTCTACCACCTTTGAGATTTTTCAGAGGATCCATAAGCAATATTTTAAAATCAGAAGAATTTTTTTGTATTTATCGGATGAAAAACTTTACAAAACAAAATAAAAAAGATAAAATAAATAATAATAAAATTTTTATCTTGGTGATTTATGATAAAGACAGAAATAAAAGACGGTGTAAAAACAATAACAATATCAAATCCACAGAGGAAGAATGCAATTTCTCCTTCTGATGCAAAAAAAATATCAGAAGAGATAAGAAATTCAGTATCAGACGAAAGAGTAGATGTTATAGTAATAACAGGAGAGGGAGATTTTTTCTGCTCAGGTCTTGACCTTGCAGAATCTCGTGAGGATTTATCAAGAGAAGACATTCAAGATATATTTGAGTGGCATGTTGAAGAGTTCGTTTCCATAATAAGAGCAACAATAGAGTGTCCAAAATTTGTTGTTGGCAAAATAAACGGTCCATCAGCAGGTTTTGGAGCAGAAATGATATATTGGTTTGATTACAAAATCGCTGTAAAAGATGCATACTTTGCAGAGATATTTACGAAAAGAGGACTTATTCCTGATGCATGCGGGATACCGTTTTTGGCAAATCTTGCAGGTCCAACCAGAACTTTACAAAAAATAATATTTGCAGAAAAGATAACAGCAAAAGAAGCTCTTGAACTTGGAATAATAAATGAAATTGCAGAAAATCAAGATGAACTTGACCTGAAAATAAAAGGTGTTGTTGAAAAAATAAAGAAGGCTCCTCCGGGTGCATCATCTAAAATAAAAATGCTCACATATGAGTCAGCTTTCCCTTACCTTGAAAGTCATATAAGGAAATTGAGAGTTTTACAAGCAAAGCAAGTTCTTTCAGAAGAATTTATAGAAGGTATATCTTCTTTTTTCAGAAAAGAAGAACCAAACTTCAAAAAAATAAAGTTCTAAATCAAAAATAAACCCTTATTACTTCTCCTTTGAACGAAACATATGTGCAAATCTTACCAGAATTTATCGTTTCCTCCACCTTTTCTTTGATATCTTCTTTAACTTTTTCAACTCGTTTTACCTTAACAGAGAGCCTATAACAATATATTTGATTTTCAATTATACTATCCTGATAAGTGGTAACAGACGCTGAAAAAGAGGAGAGAGGCGAGAAATTTTCACAATTGTAACCAAGACATCTTTCAATAGAAACATTAGAAATAGGTAAGTTCTGTGGTACGCTCCAACTCAGATTTAATTTTCCGTCTTTGTATGACTCCACCCTCAAAACTTCAGAACCTAATGAAGTTGCCAGTGGTTTATTTTCAATTTCCTTCTTTTCTTCCACTCTTGCAACTGTTCTTTCTCCCTCAGCCTTCTCCTGAGCTGCCCTTTGCCTACTTAACTCCTCTTCTAATCTTTTTCTTTCTTCCTCTCTTTGTTTTTCCAATTCAGCAAGTTTTGCTTCCAGTTCTTTTATCTTCTTTTCAAGCTCCTCTGATATAGATACAGTTTCGCTCATCTTTTTCTCCTCAACTGTCACAACTTTTGTCACATAATACCCAGGGACGTCAAAACCGATGAGGAAGTTAAAAAAGAATAGGAACCCATATTTTGCATCGCTCAGATCATATAATTTGCCGATTATGGGTTTACTCCCTGTCTTCTTATATCCTTCTATTGCATTCTTTTCCGCCTGTGTAAGCTCTGGAACGAAAAACGAATATGTTCTTATTCCGAATTTTAAATCGAACACAATAGACCCGGAAACTCCTTTTGCGCCAGAAGATATCTCAAAATGAGGGTATGGCGGAGGTGTTCCTAACTTCTTTGTAAAAAGTGCGGGGTTAAATATAGTAAGTACCAAAGCATCTGAGATAGGTATAATTTGAATCTTAAAGAAAGGCATAATATCAACTTTCGTATCTTTACTTTCAACAACAGTAAAGATTAACCTTTTACTATAAACCATCAGCGAAGCGGGTAACAAACCTCCTCCGGGTACATAGCGTAATTCAGTTATGAATCTACGAGTCTCATCAGTTCTATCAACCAAAATAGAAGGGAACAATTTTGCTCCACCTAAAAGTAATCCGAAACTTACTGGACCGGCATCTTGAATAAGTTTATAATCTTGAAACTCAGCTAGCGAAAGCTCAGAGATTGTAAATCCTTGTTTTTCAGGTATTCCAACATACCCAAATCCAAGACTAAAAACATTGAATCTGTTTTGAGATTCGAAAGAAATAATTAGTAATGCTAATTTTAATAAAATCTGCATCTTCAAAAAAGCAAAATTTTAAACTCAAAAATAAAAAATTATAAAATAATATTAGTAATTTATTTAGGAAAATAAATAAAACAAATAAAAAACAATAAAAAAATAACAAGTAAAATTCAAAAATTAAAAATCAAATAAAAGAAAACAAATAGAAAATAATCGGCTTATACCAAGTGATTTTAAAGAAAGAAAAGAATAAAAAATAGAACAAAGTAAAATAAAAAAAGAAAAAATAAACAAATGAATTAAGATGAAAAATTCAAAGAAAAGAAATCAAAAACAGATATGATGTAAATAGGAAAAAGCTCTGCTGTGAAAATTCTCTCTCCCAAGGAAAAGTCTTGCCATCCATTTGCTTCAAGATGAGAAATTTCTCGTTCTGAAAAACCACCTTCAGGACCTATGAAAATGGCAATTTTTCCTTTAGATGAAATTAATTCCTTTAACACTTCATAAGAAAAAAGATTAGCAGAATACTCGTAAAATACTATCTTCTTCTCATAATCTTGATCTTGTATCTTTTCAATCTGAGCTATATTTTCTATTTTCGGTGGAGCAACACCAGATATCCTTGCATTCTCATAGGATATCTTTTTTAATCTTTCAATTATTTTGAACTGCTTCTCATAACTGGGTCTCACTTCACACCTATGAGTTATCACTGGAACAATCTTGTCAACCCCTATTATAGAAAGATATTCAACAACCTTTTCTAACTTTTCTCTCTTCAAAAGAGAGATAAAAACAGATATTTTTGATTTACTCTCAATTGGTTTAATAAACTCCAAAATACGACCAACCATTTTATCAGAATCTATCACTTCAACAAGAGCAAAATCCCCAGATGGTAACAGAACTTTTACTTTTTCACCTTCACTTATCCTAAGTACATAGGCATGTTTCTTATCAAGATATACAAGTTCCCCTTCAAACTTCAAGGCAACTATTTTCTTCATTACTTCAACTCAACAAATTCCTTACCTTGTATAATATTTCTGACATAGAAGAAGCGAAAGAAGATTTTATATAAACATCTGAATCAAAGCATTGATCTGTTGGATTTATTTCTATAAGAAAACCCCCATTATTTTTTACGATCTGGGGTATATATGCAGCTGGATAAACAACACCTGATGTTCCCGCGATTATGCAACAATCAGCTCGCCTTGCGTAATCAAAAGCAATATCTATATCTTGAACTGGTTCAGTAAAAAATACGACATCAGGTCTCATTATACCTCCACATTCACAAAGAGGGATAGCATCTCCAAAAATCCGAATTATTTCTTGCAGACTTATTTTACTTTCAGATATGAAGCGAGAGAAATCTAACCCTCTTATCTTTTCTGCAAATTTCACTGCCTTTTCAACAAAACTTTTTTTATCTATTCTTTTCTTTTCTCCACAAACTATACATCTCAATCTTGTTACGCTTCCATGAACCTCTATAACATTTTTATTCCCGGCTTCTTGATGAAGGTTATCTATATTTTGAGTTATAACAGCTTTCAAGATTTGCATGTTTTCAAGTTCTGCGAGTGCGATGTGACCTAAATTCGGCTTTGCTTCACCAAGGACATCAACAGTAGATATAACGAATTCAGAAAACCTTTCTGGATCAGAAAAAAGAACACTTATCAACCCGCGTGGAGTTCCAAAAATTTCAACAGGAAACCTTTCCCACAATCCTCCCTTATCTCTGAAAGTTGGTATCCCAGATTCCGCTGAAACCCCCGCACCTGTAAATGCTATAACAAACTCTGATTTAAGTATCATCTGAGCAGCATACTCTACAAGATCTATTCTTTTCCCGTTCATAAATTAATCAAAGAAAAAATAAAGATTAATAATCAAAACAGAATAGAGCGAAAAAATAAAAAAAGGCACATAAATGTAATGACGAAATTAAGAGAAAAAAATTGCAGAGTTAGTGTATTTTAAAACTTCTAAGTAATCCCTTCTCACGAGCATATTTATAAATTGCATATCCCACAAAAACATCAAGAATAGCTATACCTGTTGAGTCAAAAACAACTCTCTTATCGGGAGGTATCTCCTTTATTCCAGAAATTATCTCTCCAATCTCACCAAATATTATTGAATCGTCTATCTGACCTTTTTTCAAAGGAACATTTATTTCCCCACCATGAATCGCCTGCTCCCTATTATCTACAACAACCAACGAATTTTTCAGTATTTCTGGAGAAAGTTCTTGTTTCCCCGGACCATCAGCTCCCATAGCATTTATTAACTTCACATTTTGAACATGTTCTAACATAAGAAAAGGTCTATTTGATGGAGTGATAGTAACAACGACATCGCAATTTTTGAAATCAAAAAGAGAGTTAGCTTTTTTGGCTTTAAAACCAAGATCTTGAGAAAAATTTGCAAATTTGTCCATAGCCTCAGTAGATACATCATAAACTATAAGCTCATGTATTTTTTTGATATAAGAGATCAAAGCAAGCTGGGTTCTTGCTTGAACTCCACAACCGATTATCCCCAAGCTTATACTATCTTTTTCACGCAATATATGTTTGACGGATAAAGCTCCTGCTGCTCCCGTTCTCATAGCCGTAAGGTAAGTAGCATCAATAACACATAACAACGAACCTGTACTTGAATCAACAAGTACAAAAAAACCTATAACCACTGGAAGATTTCTTTTTTTGTTTTGGGAATGCACACTTACAATTTTTATCCCACTTATCTTTTCACCATCCACATCAACAACAGAAGGCATTACTCTCATGTCCCCATCTTCATAGAAAAAGTATAGCTTACTCGGCATTTGCAAGTGCTCCTTGCATTCAGCTGTATATCTATAAGCCTTTTCAACATATTCCAACACAAGCGCCGGAGTAAGAATATTGTGAATTTGATCAATTCCTATAAAATAAGAATCAATTTCAAGGGATTTGAACTCATTTTTGAGAGAATTGATAATTTTCTGCTCATAATCCATACTACATTAATATAACACAAAAAATATATTTCACGGAAAATATTATGCATTTTCCTAAAAAGCAAATTTTATGTTTGAAGAAAATGAAAAAATTTTTTAAGAAATTGAAAACAAAAATTTTCAATAGAGATTTTATTTTACAGGCTATAAGGTACGGAACAGTTGGAGTAGTAGGTATCACAACAAATCTTTTAATCTTCTCCTTTTTGACTTATGTACTAAAAGTATGGTATATGATATCTGGACCGATAGCCGGATTTATATCTATGACACAAAATTTTATTCTACACAAAAAATTTACATTCAAAGGATACTCAAATTTCAGGATCATGTCTCTTTCAGGAGCAACAAGATATGGGAAGTTCTTTATTTTATCGCTTATAAATGCCCCTGCTTTCTCATCTCTACTGTACTTTCAGGTTGAAATATTGAATTTTCCAAAAGTAGTAGCACAACTTTTTGCAAGCTTGATAATAGGATTCTTTTCATTCCTTATTTCAAGGAAATTCATCTTTTTATAGCTATAAAGTTTCTCTGCAATCTGAACATATCCCTATAAGCTCGTGTCTATGACTTATGAGGACAAAACCAAATTTTTTGGCTATTTCTTCCTGAATATCTTCAATTCTTTCATCTTTAAACTCGATAACCTTCCCACACTTCTGACATATAAGATGATCGTGATGAGAGGAGACGATCTCGAACCTTGAAAATCCATCTCCGAACTCTCTTTGAGAAACCAAGCCTAAATTTTTGAGCAAACTAAATGTTCTGTATATTGTAGCAAGACCTATATTTTTCTTTTTCTTTCTGATCTCCTGAAAAATTTCTTCAACACTAACATGGCCACCGAGCTTTAAAAATATATCTAATATAATTTTCCTTTGAGAAGTAAGTTTTATACGCTTATCTTTTAAAACTTGCAAGATATACGATAAATCCTTTTTTATATTTTCTTCTTTTTTTTCATCTCCTAATTTTTTAGCGACCAAATCACTCTCTTCCCTTTGCATCATAAAATAATAAGCTTTTTTTAAAATTAAATCCAAATTTTTATTCATAAAAAATAATCTGATTTTGTTGAACGCTCAAAATATCAAAACTAAAATTTTAATATAATGCTGAAAATCTTGAAGGTTCCAGACCCAAGATTAAGAATAAAAGCAAAAGAACTAAAATTCATAGATAAAGAAATTAATCTGATCTTAGGAGAAATGAAAGAACTTATGTATGAAGCAGATGGTATAGGTCTCGCAGCAACTCAGGTTGGGATCCATTTCAGAATATTTACTTTTGATACTTCAGAGGAGAAAAATTCTCCGCAAGTCGCTATAAATCCAAAAATAATCTCAAAAAGCCAAGAAAAAATAGAATTTGAAGAAGGCTGCTTGTCAATTCCTGGATTAAGGCTTCCAATAAAAAGAGCAAAAAAAATAATAGTAAGATGGATTGATGAAAAAGGGAATGAACACCAGAATGAATTAGAAAATTTAGAAAGTGTTCTTTTTCAACATGAAATAGATCATCTTGATGGAAAACTCATAATAGATAAACTACCACCGGAAGAAAGGAAAAAAATCCTCAGTCTATTCTCCAAAAGAGCTGAACTTTCCGAAAAAGAACTATCTGATATAGATTCTTTATTACGAAATGAGCAAAAGTAAAATTCCATAAATTCAGTAAAAAGCCAAAAAATTTAACAGTCTATTGTTAAAAATTCTTGAAGATTAACAAAATTATTTCCTATAATTATCAATAGAAATGCTGATAACTATTTATTATTCCTTTCCTCGCGTCCTTCTAAAAGGGCGATCAAAAATAAATAAATGAGGGAAGGAAGGATAAAAGATAAAAAAATAAATAAAAAATAGAAAGAAAAAAGAAAAAGGGAAGAGAAAAAAGGAAAAATAAAAAAGAAAAAGGGAAAGAAAAAAAAGAAGAAAAGTAAAGATAAAAGGAAAAAAGAAAGGTAGCCCGGTAAAACGGGTAGATGCAGGGAGCAGTAGTAAGGTTTGCATGAGCAAAAGAGATCATAGCAAATAATCCTTCCCCAAACCCATTTTAACAATGGGCTGTTAAATAGGAAAGATATAGTTCAAATAACGAAGATATAACCCAATATAATCAAATAAGAAAATTCAAAAAATGCAAAAAACCGAAAAATAAAAATAAAAAGAGTTAGATTAAAATATATATTTTAGCCGAGGTGGCGGAATTGGAAGACGCGGGAGACTCAAAATCTCCTGGGGCTAAAAACCCCGTGCGGGTTCGAGTCCCGCCCTCGGCACATTTTTAATTGAACAATCATTCAATTTTTCTGATTTTTAACGCACTCTTTTTTCAAAACTTATAATTGAAAATTGAAATCTAAAAAATAAAAAAGGAGGTAAAACTTATGGCAACTGGAAAAAGTCCAGAGCAATTAAAAAAAGAAGTAGAAGAGGCAGCAAAAGCAGGTGATAGAAAGAAAATAATGGAAATAGGAAAAGATGCAGACCCGGAAGAATTATATACTATAATACTTCCAACAGCAGCAAATGCGAGCGCAGAAACACAACAAAAATTACAAGGATTAGATGCAGTCGTAAAGTTCGTTATAGAAGGCGAAGGAGGGGGGACATTCTGGATAAAAGTATCCGGTGGAAAAGTGGAGGGAGGAAAAGGTGAGCCACCAGAAGCTGCAAAAGCAACTATAACTCAAAGCATAGATACATTCAGAAAGGTTCAAGCAAGACAACTTGACCCTCAGATGGCATTCATGCAAGGTCTCCTTAAAATATCAGGAGATATGGGAGTAATAATGAGGCTTGCTCAACTTATGAGATAAAATTAATGTGGAGGGGGAAAAGTATAAAATAAATAAAAACTAAAACTAAAAAACTCCCCCTCCCACAATTTATGTTTTCAAAAGAAAGAGCATTAGTTATAACAAAAAAGAATAAAGGTGAAGATTTATATATATGCTTATTAGGAGAGGAAAGTGGTGTTATTTGGTGTGTTGCAAAACATGCAAGAAAAAGTAAAAGAAGATTCCTCAACATTTTAGAACCACCATCACTAATACAAGCTTACCTACGCAAATCTAAATTCTCTCAAAATATCATAATTGAAAAAGCTGAACTAGAAAACTTATTTGAAGAAATAAAGGCTTCCCTTTTAAAAATTATGTTAGCATGGTTTTCACTTGAGATTACCAGAGCTGTCTCATTTTCGAAAGAGACATTTACAATACTTTATGAGTTCCTTTCAAAAATTTCTAGTGAAGATGAAAATTATCTAAAAATTAATTACGAAAAAATTTTATACGAGTTTTCTCATAGCATACTCGAAAAAGAGGGATTTATAAGCAGAACAAGTTCAAAATCAAGTACTAATATAAGTTTGATAAATACACTATCAGAATATAGAACAAACAGCGGAACAGAAATTATAGATGGAAGCGTAGAAAAAGTTGCGAAAAGAGATACAGAAGAGAACTTACCCTACCTAAAATTTATAGAAGAAACATTAGAAGAGATATATGGGCGTAAGCTAAAATTCTTTTCAATCTTACAATTGATAAAAAAAATAGACTCTACACTATAAATTATCTGAATTTTCCAGTGAAAAAGATTTTATAGATAATGAGTGTAAATCAGATTTTTTAGCTTTCATTCGGAGATGTAACTTTCATTTCCCGATTACTTAAATGCATAAAACCAAAAATAATAATTGAATATCAGAAATACCTAACCTGAAATTTACTTATCTATCTTTCTCTAAGAATAGTAAGAATTCTTGCTATTTCCTTTTTTGTTTTTTTTATTCTTGCTGAATTTCCTCTACCCTCAATTTTTATAGCTGCTCTCAAAGCAAAAAGCTCTTTTTTCAATTCCGCAAGCCTTGAAATTAACTCTGTATCTGACATCTTCCGCAGCATTTCAAGCTGTTCAGTCCTTTTACTCATATTTTCCCAATTTAAAAATAAATTTTATTGTTTTGTCATTTTTGATTTTTTTCGTTTTCAAGTTTCTGCTCTTTTTCAAGCCTTCTTTTTCTCCAATCTGGGATTATTTTTTGCTCAGATCGCTCAACGGCGAGAGAATAAGGAGGAACATCTTTCGTTATAGTTGAACCAGCACCAACATAAGCATAATCTCCTATTTTCAAAGGAGCTACGAGCATAGAACCGGAACCTATAAAAACAAAATCTCCAATATCTGTTGGATTCTTTTTTAACCCGTCCCAATTACAAGTTACTGTCCCAGCTCCAATATTTACATTCTTTCCTACCTTCGCATCACCTATATAAGAAAAATGTTGAACTTTTGAGTTTTCTCCAATTTGAGAGTTCTTTATTTCGGCAAAGTTCCCAATCTTCGCTCCCCTCCCAACGGAAACGTGAGGTCTCATTCTCGCA
>Ga0080007_1036422_pt1 | contig 19376 bp, 21 predicted proteins | sample OctOCTMetagenome_FD_69210 | JGI IMG/M metagenome (GOLD analysis project Ga0080007, IMG submission 69210) | Hot spring and microbial mat streamer communities from Octopus Spring Streamers, Yellowstone National Park, USA - OCT_B (SPADES... | ecosystem: Environmental > Aquatic > Thermal springs >...
CCCCTTCAGAATTATTAGATATAGCTTGTCATATATCTTCTCATAAGCAATTCTGACCTCATCCCCGCCCCCTAGAGCGGAGCGGTTTGGGCTATATCCCCCCTTTTAAAGGGTTTAACCCTGGGCCGGGTTTCGCCCTGTTACCCCTATCCCCTCTTAGGGGCTCGGAGCTATGAACTTTATCATGGCCTTGGAGACATGGGTTTACTAGATGTTGGCCTCCGAGACTCATATATATCGCCATCATCGAAAAGGCTAGAGGATATAGGGCTTATAAATCCTCATCACCGCCTTAAAAGACGGGGCTTTCAGTTGTAAGAGGTACTAGACATCGGGGTTCGGGTTTCATGGGGCTTGATACTTCTGATCGAGCCCTCTTCTCTTAGCTTCATAGCATTGGGCAGGGCTTTCATCGTCCCGCCGCATCTATCTGCATCAACATGCTCTGGGTGACCCCAACCCACAGCTCCACCTTCATCGATTCTTTGCTCATAGCTGTGGGGAAACCCCTGCATCCTGGATCTAGATATATGTGTAAGCTCCTCTCGAGTCTCAACCCGCATTGCAGAGCTATAAAAATTGCTAGCAAACCTTATAAACCAATACGAAGACCAAAACAGCCATATGAGGGCAATGCAGAGTATATGTGGAGGAGTTGGGGAGTCATATTATTGCATCTTGTGCTTTATATAATTGGTACTTTATATAATTGGTAATGGATAGTCGTCCCAGGGGTCTTTGCGGAAGCGGTGTCTTTTCTTCTTTTCAGCCCCAGCATCTCTAACAAGTCCAAGCTCTTTCTCTAGATCTGCTAGCTTTTTCTCATAGAAATCTATCTGAAGTGTTGCTTCGCTCACACATATAGGGTCTTCTTCTGTGTCTGAGTATCTCATCAATGTCCATCTAACCCTTTCCTCAAATTCTTTTTTAAATGCATCCAACCTCTTCAGTATTGCTGGGTGGTTTGTTAGATCCTTATCTTCTTCGATCCTCTTTCTAATCTTGTCTATCAATTTTATGAGGTTTTCGAAATCCTCTTGCGTCTCTCTACAATATTCCTCCAGGTACTTCTCTACAATCTTCGATAATTTCAGATAAACCACTCTATCTATATCTATGCTGCCTTAAATAGATATCTAACGCCATAGCCATAGCTATTCATTAGTATTCATATATAGTAGAGAGTCTTTTTCCACAAGATCTCCTCTGGCAGGTCTCAGTATTTATTGGCTTTGAGAACATAATCTAGACGGGAAGCTATTTGAAATTTTCAAGATGTAGCACTCCCCCTCAGAAAAAGCTTGATAAGAGGGTTGCTATTATAGGGGCTGGCCCTGCTGGATTAGCTACTGCCGGCTACCTGATATGCAGAGGCTATGAGGTGCGCGTTTTTGATATGATGGAGGAACCAGGTGGCCTGCTGATCTATGGTATCCCTGATTTCAGGATTCCGAAGAAGAATGTGAGGGAGGGCACGCAGGATCTTGCGAGGCTAGGCGTTAAGTTTCATCAGAGGATCAAAGTGGTTCCTGGGGATGGGTATAGGGATGGAGAGATAGGTTTTAACGAGATCCTAAGAAGCTATGATGCTGTGATAATAGCCACGGGCACGTGGGCTGAGAGGAGACTTAACATAGAGGGGGAGGATCTGCCAAGGGTATATTCAGCCTTCCACTACCTCTTCCACTACTGCAGGGTTGAGGCCGGCTATGAAAGGCTCGAGGATCTCCCCCCACTTGGGAAGAGAGTAGCGGTTATAGGTGCTGGGTTAACTGCTGTTGACGCCGCGGCAGTCTCTAAAAAGCTCGGCGCAGATACAGTATATATGATCTATAGGAGAACTATTAACGAAGCTCCTGCTAGGAGACACGAAATAGAGAAGCTGATAAAATCAGGGGTTATATGGATCGAGCTAGCATCTCCAAAGAGATTCATAGGGGATAGGGAGAGAGGTGTGACAGGTGTTGAGCTGATTAGAATGAGGCTCGGCGAGCCTGATAAGAGTGGTAGGCCAAGGCCAATACCTATTGAAGGGTCTGAGTTTATATTGGAGATAGATGCTGCTCTAATAGCTATTGGCGAGATACCCACACCTCCTATACTGGATAAGGAGCTAAAGATAAATCCAGATAATACAATATGGGTTGATAAGAAGATGAGGACAACTATGAAAGGGGTGTTCGCAGCGGGCGATGTTGTTACAGGGCCAAGCCTCATAGGAAACGCTATTGCCTCAGGGCTTAAGGCTGCGCAAGCTGTTGATGAGTATCTCCAAGGCAAGATCTCGTGGGATCTGACTCCCTAACGACTTTGATCCCTATGCTAGTAGCCCTTATCAAGATCCACGAGACCCTCGGGCTTCTCTCCTCTGATAAATTTCCTAACATTCTCTATAATAAAGACAGCTATATCCCTCTCAGCCTCCTCAACAAATCCAGCCCTGTGGGGGGTTGCAATGACATTATACATAGTATGTATACCCCTAGACGAGTAAGCCCCACCCTGACCTCTGCCTGGATATAGCCACCAGACATCCAGGGCCGCACCTGAGAGGACACCGCTGGAGAGTGCCTCATATAGTGAGTCTTCATCTATTATGGCGCCTCTACCAACATTAACAATATAGGCTCCCCTCTTAATCTTAGAAAGCAGATCCCTGCCTACAAGCCCCTTAGTCTCTTTGGTGAGGGGGGCTGTTATAACGAGGAAGTCAGCCTCACCAATATATTTCTCTATCTCCTTAATACTTACTACTAGGTCTGCATAGCTATCGGGAGAACCTGCCTCTCTCTTAACACCTATAACCCTAGCCCCGAAGGGTTTTAAAAGCCTTGCAAGCTCTCTCCCAATACCGCCATATCCGAGTATTACTATAGTTTTACCCTTCAGGGTTCCACTAGAATACTCCCAGCTATATGGTGGGAAAACCCCTCTCTTAGCCATTCTATCGAATTCAGGTACCCTTTTAACAAGGGATAGCATGAGAGCCAATGCCATCTCAGCTACATAGAAGGAGTTGACACCCTTTGCACTCGCAACAATAACTCCTTTTCTCTTCGCCAGCTCCAGATCTAGGTTGTCGACCCCTGCATGTGTTGCTTGGAGGAATAACAGATTCTTCCCCTTTTCGAGAACCCAGTTCTGAGCAGATCCTATATAGATCTCCACGCTCTCAACAATCTTCATAGCTTCTTGAAGATTCGATGCCCATATAAGATCTAGTTCTTCGGATAGGCCCCTCTCAATAATTCTTCTGGACTCCTCCTTCGCCGAGGGCCAGTAGACGAGAGCCTTCATAGATATCCCCATATTCTTTATTAACTAAGTCCTGAATTATTGTTATTATTGTTTGTTCAGCTATATAGGAGGCTTGATCCTCTGCAGTGATAAATATGCCTTATCTCTATGTTGATATATTTTCATAAAGTTTAAAGATCTTTCTATAAGCCGCATTTAGATCCATTTCTCCTCGTTCTCAGAATATGGGCTAGATAGCTGGTTATTGCAGGTCTTGCCTTGACAAGCGTTTGAGGCCCTTTTCTAACCCCTTCTAGAATATCTTCTACCCTTAGATCTCCTACCTCAAATATATTGTGTGAAATGCCTACAAAACCCTTTACATGGGCATCACTATTAGATAGACCGCTTATCCTAAGCTCTCTCCAAGCTTTCTCAGCTTTTCTATTCGACATGGGGTCTGATAACGCGTTAAACACTTCGATAGCGTCTAGCTTTAGAATATATATAGTATTTCCTAGCCCCAGTCTCCTTATGTCGAAGGGGTGTGGTGCATATGTAACGCACCCCCTATCCCGGGATAGATCTATGATCTCCTCGGGTGTTCTCCCAACAGCCTTCTCTATCTCTGGCTCTGGGTGCTCGCAGAGCACTATTAAATCGCCTCTGCTTGTTCTCACCTCAATGCCCGGCACTACTATTAGGCTTGCCCCTATCCTCTCAACAGCCTCCAATGCCAGTTTGTATCCTGAGAATGTATTGTGATCTGTTACAGCTACAGCTCTTAAACCCTTCACAAGGGCTGCCCTTACAATTTCATATCCATCCATTGAGCCGTCGCTGCATATACTGTGGATCTGCAGATCCGCCCTTATCTTCAACACGCTACACCGCCATCGATATAGAAGCCCCTCTTGGATCTGGTGCAAACTCCGTATATCCCTTGGATCTATTTCTCTTAGCAGCGTTAACGATACCTGTGGAGCCATATTGAGGAGCCCTTATAACCTCTATATCACTGCCGAGACTTGCCTCGCCAAGTGCTCCTTCAGCAACCACCTTTGAGGCTCTGGAGAGATCTGTGTATATGAATCTAGGTGCGTTAACCGCCTCACCAAGATCCATGTTATATATAAATATGTTCTCATATATCCTAGCGTGGATCTGAGGTCTATAGTCACCACCTGCACAGCCTATCATATATGTCGAGTTGCCCTCATAATCCTCGACCATGAGGATTGAAAGGGTATGAAGAGGTCTTTTCTTAGGCAAAGGGGAGTTTGGAATAGATCTTTCATATGAAAATCCACGCCCCCTATTCTGTATAACAGCTCCTCCAGCTACAAGGCCTGAACCGAATGGGTAGAAGAGACTCTGGATAAAGCCCACAAGATTTTCTCCATCGTCTATCACGAAGAATGTTGTGTCACCTCTATCTATTCTCGGTGTTGTTGCAGGGGCAGCTATAGATCTATATGTTATGTATCTCGACACATCTATCTCCATATAATCTGGATCTCCAACATATCTATCTCTAAAGCTGTAGATCGCTGAAACAGGGTTTTTCCACATCTTGATCCTATTTGGATCTGTGAAGCTGTATCTATGCAACTCAAGCTCATATATAGCCGAGATCATCTGGAGAGTGGATGCGCCTTGGGAGTTAGGTGGTAGCTCATATAAGACCCTAGAATCTAGATCTAGCTTGAGGGGCTCCACCTCCTCCCCCTCATGATCCATGAGATCTTCTAGAGATATGGCAACCCCCTGTTTCTCGAGTTCCTCAACGATCTCCTCGGCGAGTCCTCCGTAGTAGAATTCATCCCAACCCCTATGGGATATCCTCCTAAGTGTGGAAGCCAGAACTCTATTTCTAACATAGCTGCCAACATCTATATCGCCGTATAGCTTCGCCCACCTCTCATAGCCCGCTAGCTCCTCCCTATATTTCTTAACGGCATTTGCGAGCATTCTATCAGCGTAGTAGCCGTTTTCTGCCAGCGAGATGGCTGGTTTGAGAAGCTCGTCTAAATCCTTGCTACAATATTCCTCATAGATATATCCCCACATCTCCACCAAGCCCGGGACGGTAACTGTTAGAGGTCCTCTGACAGGCTTAGAAGCTATATATGCCTCTGGATCGAATCCATGGGGAGATCTTCCAGATCCATTATATGATATAATCTCATCACCTCTGAGAGCTAGGAGGAAGCCATCACCACCAATGCCGCCTGAAAATGGATGCACTACTGTGAGAACAGCGCTCACAGCGATTGCTGCGTCAAAAGCATTCCCACCGCTTCTGAGAACCTCTAACCCAGCGCTAACAGCTAGTGGATGATCTGCCGAGACACCTCTCCTCCCATACGTGGCCTTATTCACATATATCACCTAAGATTCAATTCGGTCAGCTATATTTAAATACTAGGTGAAGGATCTTCTGCTAGGTAAGATCGGTCTCCCTTTTGATCTCCTCCTATTATCTCCCCTCAGCCCAATAACTATGATCATTGAAAAGGCTATAATAATAGCTGGTATGAAGATCTGGGGATTATCGTATGGACTGGCTATGAGAGCCCCATCAACAATCTTCATATTAAGCAATGGCGTTTTCATATAGAGTATAGCCTCATAACCAGATAGATCTGCTCTTTCAATGCTATAGAGACATGCTGAGCTCCCCTGAAGATTACATACTCCGAGATCTATTGTCTCAGAAGATCTATTTATGTATGTCAGTCTCAGCATCAGCCCAACAAATTCCGAAGAATCGATCTTCACATATAGTTTCGAGATCACATAGACTGATAGGAGAACTGTGTAAGCCCCTGTCTGTATTAGGAGATCTGATGACTTGTATACAACCCCGGCTAGGATCTCCCTACCGATGCTCTCATCAAATACATATATATTCCAGGGTCCCTCGCCATATATCTCTGTAGATGTTGATGAACCATTTAAACGGATTTCTTTACCGGGTTCAAAGGTTATGTTGCCTATACTGACCCTAGTGCTCCCAATCCTTAGGTAGATGGTTATATTAGATCCTGGCTGTATCGGGTATGCCTCGTTAAACAGGATCCTCTCTATAGATATGTTAAGTCTCTTCAAAACCTCAACACTATATCTAGGGATTTCGATCGAGCCTACTGGGATTGCTATATCTGCGAGATATATTATAAGCAGTGTGAGAAACACTAGTGACGGGATTAAAATAGAATAGCTACGAACCTTCGAAGTCCTTTTTCCTCCTAGATAGCGAGACCTGTCTTTTGAGCGTTTCATCCATTCCCCCATCTAGCTTTGTATCTCTTATTTGTGCGAGAATAAATTAGAGATCTATTGGGTTCATTTAAATTCTAGATATGATATTGAGCCCTCTGTCTCTAACCCCTACTCCTCAGCCTGGGATTAACTATCTCGTCTAGCGCTAATCCTAAGAGGGCGAATCCAAGTGCTATAGTTGTTACACCAAGAATGGGCGGCATGATCCACCACCAAGCCCCACTTGTGATGGCTCCTCCAAAATATGCCTCGTTAAGCATTTTACCCCATGAGGGGAAGCCAGGATCTCCGAAGCCGAGGAGCTGTATAGCTACCTCTGTGAATATCGCTGCTGGGACATCGAGTACTATTGCATATACTATTAGGGGTGTTAGGTGTGGTATTATATGCTTGGATATTATCCTCTTAACACTAGATCCCAGGGCCTGGGCAGCCTCTACATAGGGTTCATTCCTAAGGGCTAGCGTCCATGACCTGACTATCCTTGCTGTTCCCGGCCATGAGAGGAGCACTATTATTGCAAATATAGCGTATATACTCCTCCCAAAGGTTATACCTACTGCAAGTATTAGCGGGAGGGCTGGTAGGAAGTAAATAGCGTCTGTTAAGAAGGTTAATACATGATCTGTTCTCCTCCCCCCATAATATCCAGCTATCACACCGACTAGAAGGCCTATTAGAACTATTGCAGAAGCCACGCCGAAGCCAAAGATAATTGCGGCCCTGGCACCATTTATAAACTGGGTCCACACATCCGCTCCTAAATAGTTGGTGCCCATTATTCCAAATGCAAGGCCGTAGATCTTAACGTATATTGGATATATAACTATCTTTAACCCCTCGGAATCGCATCTCATGAGAAAATCGCCTGGATTACAATAGTAAGAGGCATTTATCCTGATACCGATCCTTGTATTCTCTCCTAGGAGTAGCTCGCTAACAGGGTTTACAAAATCTGGGAGCCTATATTCCTGCCTGGGATTATATATATAATAGGGGAGCCTTATGCTCTGGTTATAGAGGGATTTCATCTCTTTAGAATATGGCCATAGCGATGCAACTTTAAAGCCTACCTCATCATAGAAGGCGTAGTATCCCATTGGAACTGTGGCAACTACATCCCCCTGTCTCACAGTTTTGTTTATCCCAACTAGATCTTGGTTTATTATATAGAGCTGGAGGTTGTACCAAGAGGTTTTATTATCGAGACTCAATATCTGGATCGAATATGTGATCAGCATAGACTTAGCGGGCTTATATGGATATAAATATAGGTTCTCGCTTTCCACGCTAATATTAGCAGATCCCCTCCCACGAAATATTATTACCAACCTATCCATGTCTCTCTCTATATTAACACTCACATCACCCATTCTAGTTTCATGTATAAGTTTCCATGATGCGAAGTTAAGCTCCATATTTCTTGGTAGCTTGGGATCTACTATTGATGCAAACCACTCAGGGAGAGCGACGTTATCTGCTAGACCAATGCCATATACTGGGTCGTATTTAGAGACCATGGGTCCTATAATGCCTAGCAGGATATAGAATAATATTATTGACAGCCCTGCTAGACCCTTTTTATACCTTATTATCGGGGTTAGGGTTTCGCTGATTGTTCTTGGAACACCTCCTCTTATAGCCATGGAGTCACCTCCTCTCCCCAACCCTCACCCTAGGATCTAGTATAGCTATCAAGAGATCTGCTATGAAGAGCGATATTACTAGAAGCGTTGAGCCTATAACTAGAAAAGCTGTGATTACCGTGTAGTCATAGTTTTGGAAAGCTTGATACGAGTAGTATGCAACACCAGGCCATGAGGCTAGGATCTCAAGTATTATAGATCCTCCGAAGATCCCTGGGAGGGTATACGCAAGCCTAGTTATTATCGGGGGCTTTAGATTGGGCGCTATCTCTTTTTTAATAACTATACCCTCTGGCATCCCCTTAGCCCTCGCAGTCATCACATAATCTCTTCCAAGCTCTGAGACCATGAGCTGTCTGAAGAAGTAGGACCAAGATCCGAAGAAGGCTAGTAATGTCGATATATATAATGGTGAGAGATACCATAGCCAATACCTTATAGAATCCCAGCTCAGCTCCGTCGTCGGAGGAGTTCTAATGGGTAGTGGGAATATCGTTATACCCCATGAGGCTTTGGGGACATATGCTAGAAAGTAGTAGATCAATATAGCTATTATCCATGAGGGTAGTATGAAGGATACTATGCTAGACAACGTGATCAGTGTATCAACAAACCTCCCCCTATATTTCGTAGAGATAACCCCTATGTAATAGCCAACTATTATGGGGACTATTGTGGCAAATACATATAGTGCCAGGGTATATGGTAGTCTTATAAGTATCTCCTCAGCCACTGCTCTATTGGAATATAATGATATGCCGAAGTTAAATGTAAACACATTCCTCAGATATATAAGCAGTTGGTTAGGCAATACAGGCTGGTCGAGACCAAATACCCTTGCTGTCTGCTCGATCCAACCGCTGAACCTAGGATCCTCCTGGGTTCTTCTAAGAGCGGCTAGGACAGGATCTTGCAGCTGGTTTGCTTGAAAAGGGTTTCCTCCATATAGAACTATTGGTATGACTCTTAAAATGATAAAATATAGTATTATAGAGATCACAAAAACTCCTAGCATTGAGAGCCCCCTAGAGGTCAGATATGAGGCGAGCCCCATCTAAAACCCCTCCAGATCGAGGTATAGATAAAAAAATATTTATGGCTTCATATCTCTAGCTCCTCCTAAGGAGAACACCAACACCAGCTACCACAAGGCTCAGCACTGCTATTGCTATAGCTGCGTAGCTAAAGCCTAGCTCGGGCTCCCTAGCCTCTACCTTAGGCGTCTCTAGCTTTGGCTGTGTCGCAGCAGCGGTGGGAGATCCTGGGGGCGGTGGAGATGATATAGCTATGGTGATCCCACCGACACTTATCTCCACAGGCTTGATCTCCGGGGTAGGTGTTGGAGTAGGTGTTGGAGCTGGTCCCAAGCCAACAGCAACTACTCTAAAGCTCTGGGTAGCTGTTCCAACAGCCTTCCATATCGTAACGGGCATTGAAGCCTCAACCACAAGCCTGTAATCACCCTCTCTGAGAGCTGGTAGTGTTGCCTCATAGACTCCTCCACCGACGCTTCTCAAAGGAATCTCGAGGGTTATAGGTCCTACAAGCCTGGCGGTAACAGTTATAGCTGGAGACACAGCGCCAGTCGGGTCTAGAGCTCTGACCCTTAGAGTCAATGGCTTGCCGGCCTCGACCTGGGCTGGTAACCCCTCAATACTTACCTTAGGCATTCTCTCTGGAGCTCTATAGACGTACTCGGGGTACCAAACAAGCTCCGCATATGCGACCTCCCTCTTTATCATCACAAACGGGCCACTACCAACCATGGCTGTCAAGCCTGGTATGGATGGGTGTGGGAGCAGGCTTACATCATCAAGCGGGTTCTGTAGCTTGCCATAGATATGCCTGGGGAGTGGCCTATACTCTGTAAGTGTATATAGATCTGGCCATCCATACAGCGTTAGATAGAACTCTATTGTTCTATCATCAACAACGTTTATTTTATATAAGGCCTCTATGTAGGGGCCATAGTCCCTTCTAGTCTTGAGCTCAATACCGAACTTCCTCACAGTAAATTCGTAGTCATAGGCTGTTATAGGCACACCATCATGCCATGTGATGCCATCTCTCAGCTTTATGGTTATCTTAGTTAGGTTCTCACCATCAACAACTACTTTCTCAACACTGTAGCTCTCGAAGAGAACCGGGATCCTTGGCTCGGCATAGATGTCATCGGGCCTCACAACATATCCATAGGTATATACCCTGAAGATCGCGTCTGCCTCAGTAGCCCACAGATATACTGTTGGGTTAAGCGTTGTTATATCGACTGTGAAGTAATATCTCAGAGTACCTCCGAATGGCTTGTCCTTAAATCTCACATTGTTCCACCAGAAGTAGCTGAAACCAACGGGATCCTTGAGTGGAGGTGCGTAGTTTAGGAGAACCGAGTCCTTGTCTATAGCACCGTTAAGAGCCGTTATACTCACGCCTGTGTATACAGGGATCCAGGGTATTATATCTGCTAGTATCTCCTGAGCTTTATAAGCCCACTGAATAGCCTCATCAATGGTTTGGGCATAGTAGAACTTGTCGAGTATCTCATCCAACGTGGCATTCCTTACCTTCCACTCGTTCCAACCTCCAGGCCTTATCTCCTTGCTGTGGAAGAAGTAGTACATGAATAGCGGGAATCTTCCGAATGACCAGCCGATCACCCACGCTTGGGCTGTGCCGGCTGTCGTCCTTGCATCCAGCTCCCTACTGCTTACAGGAGTAATCTTAACCCTGATCCCTATTTTCTCGGCCTGTGCCTTCCAGTACTGGGCCTCCCACCAATATACAGGGGAAGTGGCCTCAGGCAGTGAGAGTATCTCTATCTCTACCGGCTTCATACCCTCTCTAGGATCGCACCAGAAGTTCGGATTATCCGGACATGGCTGGAATATCTTTGAAAGGAGCCTCTTTGCCTCATCAAGGTTATATGGGTATAGCTTCTCAAAATCTGTTTCTGGGTTAACCCATTTACCATATGTTGGCGGTACCATAAAGCTATTCTTAACAGCAATGCCCTGGAGGGGTGACTTGGATATTATTTCATCTCTATTCGTCACCATCGCAAGGGCCTTCCTAACCTCTGGATATTTAACAGGCCACAGCTCTACATTGAAATGTAGAGATCCAAGCGCATTTATACCGACAGTGAACATAATATGGGCATCAGGCCTGTTGGTTCTAACCCTCTCGAGATCTCTGGGGAGCACTCCTACGATGTCGAACTCGTTGGCCTCAAAGGCTAAAAGCCTAACGCTATAGTCTCTCTGGACAGGCATAGTTATTCTATCTATGTATGGCCCTATTCTAGGATCCTTAATCGCTGTCTGGGCACTCGTAGATATTGTCAGAGATGCTGCTAGGCTGAGTATGATTATAGCTAGTATAGCTGCAGATCCATATCTAGATGCTAGCCTACTAAAATCTACCATAGACATCCCTTATAATCTATTGTTAAGGGTTAATAAGCGTATTTGTATAAGTTTCTCAACTTTACATTTAAAAAATATTTATATTTATGTTTGTTTTATATAGAGCCTCATCTTCTCCTAAGCATCCCTACTATAGCTATGCTTATGAGCATCATTATAGCCACAATCACTATTGCTAGTTGAACCTGTGAGAGGGCTGAGCTGAGGTTGTTGAGCCTATTGTTTATATCTGTGCTCACATCGCCTATAGCCATGTTGAATGTCTGGGCTAGGTTGTCGATTTTTCTGTTTGTATCTACTATACTTTTATCCAGCGTAGATAGATAGTCGTTGATAGCATTGCTATAGTTGGCCAGGGCTGATGCGAGGCTTCTAATTGAAGCCTCACTAGTCCTTATAGCCTCTGCCGCTGACTCAACAGATCTCTCTAAGGCTGTTATCCTAGCCACAGATGATGAGACGTTAGCCTCTATCCTAGACAGCCTCGCCTCAAGGGCTAAGCTGGATTCCCTCTGCTTGGAGAGGAATAGCACTATTGCCTGTGATACTATACCAGCGCTATCTCTGATAACATCCCCATATATGCTGAGAGCCCTGTCAACCTCGCCCTCCTCATATAGGAGTACATCAGCTCTGTCAAACCTAGCGCTTAGATTATCTAGTGAAGCCTTGAGATCGGGCATCGACACACCTCCTACAGCTTCTAGAAGCGATACTACAGTCCTGGCATTTTCAAGCCTAACCTGGGCCTCGGCCCTTGTCCTCTCAACAGGTGTGTGATCTAGTATTGATATCGGGAGCCTAAAGACGTAGCTAGGCGTGTAGGTTGCATCGCCAACCCTGGCTACAAGGGATATAGAGATTACAAGCTCTCCCCTGCCGGCGACAGCTCCATAGGGTATCTGGATTCTCGCTGTTAGCAGGTTGCTTATGCTATAGCTAACATTACCCACAACCTTAGTTACAGGGGATATAGGCCTTACCCACGCTAGAGGAGTCGTGGTGGCTATACCAGCAGATAGATTCGCAACACCGCTTAGAGAGACTATAGATCCTCCGGGAGGTATGTATATATATGCTGTTACCTCAATCCACTGATAACCCCTATATACTGCTCTCTTATCGAGATCCACAGCTATGACGCTCGGCTCAGCAAGGGCTTGGGCCTCTACGTCTCTTGGCGTATATATTGCTAGAGCTAGTATCATTAGTGCTATTGCACCAAGCATCCGGCTATCCATAGATAAACACCAATAATATTTATAAAAAGGCTTATAAAAGCTTCAATAGGAATTAACAGTAATGTAGCTATAAACCCCTCCTTAAATACCGATGGGTTTATTAACAAGCTTCGGCGGGAAATCCTGCCCAGCTTTTATCTCTATTGTTGGCCCAGTCTCCTAGATAGATCTGTTATAACTATTCTGAGAAGTATGATCCCACCGGATAGGCCGAGGATGAATGACAATACAGAAACCCATAGATATCTATATATATGATATTCTATATAGCCCCTAAACCTCACAACACACCCTGGAACCCCTTCTATGTATAGATAGTTGCTTGTATCATTTACAGGGATCTTCACAACATCACCAGGTCTCATATATATTGCTTCACTCCCTCTCTCATAGTAGATCCTCATAGCGATTCCTCTATAGCAGCTTAGATTGGCATATAGATCTATAGACTTAATGTATTTAACACCCTCCTCCAGACCCAAGATTCTATCCAGATATTCAGATACATTACTGTCTATATTCACCATAACATCTATGTCCCTCATAATCTCTGTGGGTGTGTAAGAAACCGGGATCAAAAGTAAGGATAGAGCTAGAAGAGTTATAGATGCTATGACAAGTCTTTTTATAGCCATGTCTTGGCTCCTCCCTGCCTATATCTCTAAATATCCTCCACTAGATCTATCATCTGACGTAGCAACACATGTCCCTTGAATCATGGGGTCACGGCTATGCACATCCCCACCGCTGTTGGATAGCGATAGCAGCAGTTTTCTCGATACTTGATCTGGTATTTTATGGATCCTTCCCCTTCTTATGAGCTCAGCAACTATTTTCCTCAAACACCGTCCATCCATATATATTCCTCTCCTCTCCAGCTCTTCTCTAAGCCTGTCAAAGCTCAGCCCTGGGTTCTCAGCGATTATAGAGATTACTAGCCCATCGATATCCCCATATACTATGTAGTATTCATCGCATTTAGAGGTGTTTAATCCTCCTCACCCCTCTCGTGCTTGAAAAGCTCAATATAGTCTTCAGGTGGAGGCTCTGTCTCGAAAAGCTCTCTCCTCCTAGCCTCCAGCAGATCCTCCTCCATACCAACCACTTGGGCGTATGTCATGATCTCAACGCCCTTTGAAAGGGCGATTGAGAAGACCTCTGAGAGACTGTTTCTCCACTCAAGGCTTCTCAGTGTGTGGTGGGTTATCAACATAACCCTTGGCTGAACACCTTCAATAATCTTTATAAGCCCCCTAACCCCTGTATCTATATCTTCTTGAGAGAATACGTGTGTGAGATATAGCGGGGGCCCCCCCACCACCAAGATTGAGGGTCTCAAGCTAAGGACATATTTAACAGCCTTCTCAGACATCGGTCCTTGCACATCTGGCATGAATGTGAGCCTCTGATCACCATCGTCTATGGTTATAGCTATGACCCTCCCAGTCTTAGACCCCTCTGGCCCGTGGGGTAGGGATTCAGAGATCGAGATCTTAGTAGAACCGATCTCCATGTTGCTCCCATCAGCCTCCACAATCTTGCCTGCAATACTCTTGATCGCTTTTAAAAGCCCGTGATATCTTATTCTCTGACTATAATTAAGATCTTTGGGCGATTTCATAAGAATTACCTTGTTTTTATATATATCTATATATGTATCTTTCCTGGTCCCCATATAGATGCTCTCGTAGGGTACTGTAAAGTGATCCCTATGATAGTGGCTTATAAATATATATGAAGATTTAGAGATATATGTGCTCATAACCCTTCTAAGCTCCTCAACTCTTCTAAGCTCTCTAGGATGTGGTGGCAGGCCAAACCTTCTTGGTGCAAGACTGATCCCTGGATCTAATAAGATCCTAAGATCGTTTGTTTCAACATACATAGCAACAGATCTTACCCCAAGACTCTCCTCAGCTATAGGCATTATCCTCATAGCTCTCATCTACATATAAACCCATACGCTAGAATATATATTGGGATGAGGCCCTCGATCTCTGAGAGGTGATGACGGCAGGTTTTACTGAGACCCTCACCTCAAGAGACAGGGTGGGGATTAGCGATGCTAATGTGCTGCCTTATATATGCTTTCTAGGTAGACACATTGAGGGATGCTTATGGGAGAGAAGGTGGAGACCAAACCAAGTAAAAAAGGAAGATCTGCTTCTCTCCTCATGTCCCTGGGGCTAGCTCTCCTTATAACCCCTTTCATAATAGCCCTGATCTTTTTCTTCACATTTGAACCACTCATACCGAGACAGGGTGGGACGCTCAGCGATGCCCTTGTAGAGGCTAGCTTCAATCTTATATCGCTTGCCTCCAGGCTAGCGTTTCTAGGGATTGCTGTATGGGTAGGCTCTATAGTGCTTAGAAATGCTGTCGAGCTTATGAGGGGCGGCGGTTGAGGGGATTTCTAAACGCCGTTCTTGCACTTTTAGTCAGCGGTGTTGCACTCGTGGGTTTGATCCCTATATCTGTTCTCTCGATAGAGCTGATAGAGGATCCCCTTTCTATGGGTGTTATATGTAGCATATCAAGGCAGCAGGATATTAACTTAAATGTGGAGGCGTGGTATAGAGGATCTATTGCTATTACAGATGTAAACATATCGATACTATATGGTGGGGAGGTGATTGCCTGGAAGAGTCAAGATCTGCTTACGAGGGATAGGAATATAACGTTGAGCATTAGCATAAGAAAAGAGGCCCTAGATCCAAGCGGAATAGAAATTAATATGACGGCAATGTTGGGCAGGCTCTACCCAGCACAAATAGTTGTGAGAGGGTGTGGCTAGAATGAGTAGGAAAAGGGAGATAGTAATAGGGGGTCTAATAGGCTTGATATATTATTTCATATATATAGTAATCATTCCCCAGATCCATAGGCTATTAGGAGCAAACAGTGTGAGAAGTGACATCCACGTAGATATACCGCTTGCAGGCTTCTTCCTATCCCTAGGCATGCTTGCAAGCATTACAAAGGGCACTATATTTAGCTTTATTATTAACGCGCTAATAAAGATCCTGGGCCTCATAGCATATCTATATATAGTCCATGGAAGACCCATAATCATGGAGGCATCTGCAACGTCCTATACCATGACAATAGCTATATCGCCAGAGCCAATAATCTATGTAGTATCGATATGGACCCTAGCAACGATTCTAATAGACATATTAGCTATAGTAGAGAGGCTAAGACCATCGGTGCCCAGAGCAATTGAATATATCAGAGAGACCTTAGAATAGAATATCTCTACAGATGTGTAGATAGGGCAAAATATTATTACGATAGATAATGTGTTTTAGCTAGCTTTTCAACAGATCCTTTTCCCTATAATATTTCAGCGCACCCTTATGATACGGTATCCTGCCTCCATAGAATTTCAACGCATTATCTAGATTTGTATCCCTCGACACTGCGACAGACTTGTGAAGGAGATCTATATGCTCAAATACCGCCTTAGTGATAGTATATATGATCTCAGCTGGTGCATCTTTACGACAAACAAATATGTTCCAAATAACGAGAATAGGTGTGTCAGAAGTTGCCGTTTCTCAGCAGATGGTGGTTCTCCACCATCTGCTTCTCAACGGTCTCCCCGAGCCCCCTCACCGCAGAAGCTCCCCACCAGTCGCCTGGTGGCTCATCACCCTAGGGTCTTGGAAGCTCGGGGGCATTAATCATATATCTCTGGGGTTTATAAGCATCAGCATATCTCATAGCGTTAAAAGGTCTCAGAAACTAATGAACACAAGTACTACAAATGATTACGAAGACCTAAACAGCCCACCCTTTGAAAAACGGGTATGTAGTCTAATAGCTTTATCACTTGTCCAAGCCACAGCCTTATAAGCTTAGAAATGCTATAGCCATGGATATCAATGAGAGGAAGATAGTATATGGAGATGATAAGATAATCAATGAGAGGGAAACCAAGATCGATGAAGCCCATAGATGGAAAAAGCGTTGTAGAGGATCTCCGGAAGAAATACTCCTCTCCAAAGTATCCTGCCTGTAGGGGGAGAAGGGGGATCCTAAATAGAATAAGATCACATCACAGAAAGGCTAGGAACATTCTTGAGAACTGGGCTAGAAAAACATCTCTTGAGATCGTGGAGCTATCTAAGAAGCTTGGACACGCAGTAGCTAGAGAGGATCTCACGGGGCTGATAAATTCTCTGAGAAAGATCGAGAACAAGGATCACAGGACAAGCTAATCATAATGGGCTATGCTAAGCTTGGGAGAAGGATAGACTGGCAGGCAGAGAAACACGGGGTTCCACTAGCCATTGTAAACCCAAACGGGACATCAAGCAAATGCCCAAAATGCAATTCAAAGCTAGAGGAGAACTGATATAGAAGATTAAAATGCCCTAGATGCAGCTTCGAAGCAGATAGAGATGTCATTGGGAAGCTAAACATTAGGAAGAGGGCATTGAAGATCCTAGGGATATCCGGGGGATCTCTGACCACCCCCACTGCTCCCCAGATGACAGATGTAAATCCGAATAGATGGGGTGAACCGATAAATAGCTAAAAGATATATTAGGATTGAAAATATCATGATAGTAAGACCACAAGCCCTCCCGCATCAGCGGGTGGGGTGGAGATTGAAAGGGGAGGAGGTCAGAGAATCTTCGATATATGTAGAGACCATGCTCTAGAGAGATGAGGAGGTTTGCAATATCATTAGGTAGCTATTTGAGTCTCAACGTTTTCTTTAGATATCACTCCATAATACTATTTGAAGTCTTTAATCTCCTACCCATGTATTCACTAGGTAGCAATGATTTGAGGGCTACTGTGACGTCCAGCGATTTGCTATTAGCTATTGCCCTAGCTATTTTCTGGGGATCTACGTATCCTGTGATCAGGATTGCCGGGAATCCATTAGTGATTCTCCTTGGGAGATATGTTCTAGCTTCCCTCGTTTCACTTATAGGTGTTCTTAAAATTAGGAGTCATATGATCAAAGCCTCTAGATCTAAAATCTTTTCGGGGCTCCTAGCCGGCTTCTTTAACACAGGTTCTGTTGCGGCTATGTGCTACGCTCTAGAGTATATACCCTCAGGCCCTGTATCTGCGATCGTATATACATACCCCCTTCTCATGCTAGTCATATCATCCTTAATAGGATTTCAAAGGATCGAGGGTAGGATTGTTATAGGCTCTATGATCGCTTTTGGCGGTGTTCTATTGATATATGCGCCCTCCAACCTAAATACTCTAGGAGTTATATTATCCCTTACAGCCTCTATATTATTTGCAATATCCTCAATTATATCGTCGAGAACGTCCCTTGATATCGCATTGCTCACATTTATTCAAAACCTCTCAGGTCTCCCAATAGCTACTGTGGTCTACATGATCGTTGACCATGAAACTAGGATAGATCTCTTAACAGCTGCCGCAATCATACATCAGGGCGTGGGTGCTGGATATATAGCCTATTTAGCTTGGTACGCACTTATAAAAAGATCCATAGGGATCGCATCATCTATAGTATATATGGTGCCTGCAGCAGCATATCTAATTGCGATTCCAGTAGCAGGTGAAATTCCAGAGCCTCACCAAGTGCTGGGGCTTCTCTTAATATTAACTAGTATATATATGGCGAGAAGGATATAGAAGATATTTTTAACAGAGTAATAATTTTAGTTATCGATCTCTCCCATATATTACAGCCGAAAGCCTCGCCCCTTCAGGGCGGGAATGGATAGAAAAGATTACATGTGTGTATCCTATAGTGTTCTGAAGGGCAGGGGTTCCCTCTGGGCGGGGAAGAAGTCAGAGCCAAAAGCCTTTACTTTTAAGGCCTTGAAAAGAGTCTATAAGCTTGATACTAGGGTTAAGCAAACCTCGCCTTTTAAGGCGGGGTGGGGCTTTGGATCGTTATGGTTTTTAACCTCTGGTTGTAGTTTGTTGCGGGGTTGGGTTGTCCATCTGTGGGTGAAGTGTTTAAAAGGATGACTCAAGGGGGGCGACTCCCCGATCATTACTCATGGATGGGCATTCCAACCCCTCCAAGCCCTGAGAGAGGAGATTGAGGAGAGGCTGAAGAAAAACCTTAGAACTGCTAGGCTGAGGATGCTGCCATCTGAGAGTGAGCATAGGGACTTAATGGGTATTGGATTGACATGTGCTAGGCTATTCAACGAGCTTAACTATGAGAAGAGGCAGGCATTCTTCAAAGGAGAGCTATCACCTGAGAAGTACTATGAGATTAACAAGAAATACTACCACAAATATAAAGAGGTTCTTGGTGTAGTACTCAAAGACTTTAATCCCAGGATAAGATATGCCGGTAGAATAAGATGGGAAGGAAAACAGGGAAGGCTTGAGATCATATATGTTAATGGCAGGTGGTTCGCACACCTACCAATAGAGATTGATGTAGATCCACCTAAATCCAATAAGAGGGGCTATGTAAAGCCCAATTACAAGGATAAAAAGGGTGGGATTGTTAATCCTAGATCTATCAGGCAGAGGGATCCCATAGGGGATGGGGAGGCTTTCATTGATATGGATCTTAACGACCT
>Ga0080007_1068737_pt1 | contig 19317 bp, 25 predicted proteins | sample OctOCTMetagenome_FD_69210 | JGI IMG/M metagenome (GOLD analysis project Ga0080007, IMG submission 69210) | Hot spring and microbial mat streamer communities from Octopus Spring Streamers, Yellowstone National Park, USA - OCT_B (SPADES... | ecosystem: Environmental > Aquatic > Thermal springs >...
TATCATCTGCGATAGCTGGTGTTAGCTCTAAACTAGATAGTGTGAATAACGCCCTTAGCAGTAAGATAGACAGCGTTAACGCCAGCGTGAGCGGTCTATTGACACCCATAGTAGTAGCGATAATACTAGCACTTCTGGCATTCGTATTTACACTGCTAACATTCCTTCAAGTAAGAAGGGCTGTAACAACTAAGTAAAGTCTCTCAAAATAAAAACTTTTTTATATAAATAATAATATTTTTATCTATGGTTTCCCTTGTAATACATGATGTTGTTTATAGTGGTTATTATTACATTAAGCTGTAGGCGAAAGGATCTGAAGGGATTCTTTTTAGCTGTTGGGGAGATAGGAGAAAATCGCTAGAAATGGCAATTAGCTATAATTTGGATTGTAGATTATATGATATTAAAGCTTAGCAAACCTCGCCTTTTAAGGCGGGGTTGGGTTTTGGATCGTTATGGTTTTTAACCTTTGTATCGTGTTATATAGGGGTTGGGGTTGTCCATCTGTGGGTGAACGTGCTGGAAGGATGACCCAAGGGGGGGACTTCCCGATCATTACTCATGGATGGGCATCCCAACCCCCTCCAAGCCCTGAAAGAGGAGATTGAGGAGAGGCTGAAGAAAAACCGTAGAACTGTTAGGCTGAGGCTGCTGCCATCTGAGAGTGGGCATAGGGACTTAATGGGTATTGGATTGACATGTCCTAGGCTATTCAATGAGCTTAACTATGAGAAGAGGCAGGCATTCTTCAATGGAGAGCTATCACCTGAGAAATACTATGAGATAAATAGAAAATACTACTACAGGTATAATGAGACATTAGGTGTTAATGCTCAAGCAGTTATACAGAAGAACGATGAGGCTTGGAACGTGTTCTTCAAGCAACTGGATCTGAAGAAACAGGGTAGGCTACCGCCCCACATTAGGAAGGTCTCTCCACCAGGCTATTGTAAGGACAGGCTTACAGGTGAGAAGGAGATACATATATTCGTTAGAAGTGATAGATACTATCTAGAGCCTATAAACGAGGGTGAAGGCTACCTTGTTCTAGTAGATTTCGGTCTGAGGATAAGATATGTTGGTAGAATAAGATGGGAGGGTAAGCAGGGTAGGCTTGAAATAATATATGTTAATGGCAGGTGGTTCGCACACCTACCAATAGAGATTAGTGTTGAGCCACCTAAATCAAATAAGAGGGGCTATGTAAAACCCAACTACAAAGATAAAAAGGGTAGGATCGTTAATTCTAGATCTATCAGGTAGAGGGATCCCATAGGGGATAAGGAGGCTTTCATAGACATGGGTTTGAATAACCTATTCGCTGTGGTGATCTCGGATGGATCTGCTATGCTCGTCAAAGGTGGAACAATCAAATCCGAGTACTATTGGTGGAAGAGAGAGATAGCTACATACCAGGCTATAAGAGATCTTCTTAGGAATGCTGGGCTCCCAACATGGAAAGAATACCATGAGAAGTATCTTAAGGCAATGTATAAGAGGGATGAGAGGCTCAGGCATCTCTATATAACAGCAATTAGATTCCTAGCTGATGATCTGTATAGAAGAGGTGTTAGAAAGCTATATATAGGCTATCCAATAATGCTCTCACAGGATAATGGAAATGAGTATAACACGAATATATGGTGGTTCAGGAAGATAGTTCTTTGGATTGTGGATATATTCATGGAGTATGGCATAGAGGTTGAGATAGTCTCTGAGGACTACGCTAGTAGGGAGTGCTCTATATGTGGAAATAAACATAAAAACGGAAAGGAAACATAGAGGATTATATGAATGTAAGAAGACAGGGAAGAAGATCAATGCAGATATTAATGCAGCACTAAACATAGCGAGAAGGCTGGGATACAGGGTAAGAGTATCGAGGAAGATCGAGAGCTACTTGGTAACACATAGTGGTGTTAAACCATTAAACCCTCTCCAGGGGGCTAACACCCGAGACCCCAGCATAGAAAACCCGCCCCTTAAGAGCGGGGGAGGGGTCATCTCCTATAATCGATATCGCTATCTGTAGGTTTTCTATATCATCCTTACCCACATTTTTTACATAGAGGGTGGCATTGTTTATTTTGCCAGCGACTAGTATCTGAGGCTCTATATCAAGGGATATTGGAGATACGAGCGGCTGTATAAATATGATCAAGTATATATCTTTCTACTTTCTGATCTCAAAGATCCCGTTGCATCGTAATATGTAATAGAGATCCTGAGATCTGCCATGCTGTATATCTGCTGGGGAGTTGGGGAAGGTCTTGTTGTGAAGATCGTTACTTTTGTAGACCAAGATGCACCAGCATCTAGGATGCCAACGTAATACTTTCCATCACTATTAACAAGGGCTATAGGTTGTGTAGGTGTTATATAGAGCGTTAAATTATATAGAGGAGTATTGCCGTTGTTAACTATATATAAAGTTAAATTATTAAAGCCTGGTGTAATAGTGATTGGGGATACATTAACGCTTATCATTGAGATGCCAGTCTCTGATACATAGAAGCCCAGCTGCTGCGTCAATACTTTTTGAGATCCATATTGATCTATATAGCTCAGCGATATTAAGACAACGAGTGTAGATCCTGCTAGGGATGATGGCACATAGACCTGGTAGCTTAGCATGGCACTCTTGCCAACTCCTAGGAGGCTTACAAGCTGTGGAGGAGTTATGCTAGCAGCCCCCTGAGCTTGGGCTGATATTGATACGCTTAGATTATAGATATCTGTGCTTCCTACGTTTGTCAGTTTGATCATTATATTGTTTAGGTATCCAGGGATAAGCGTTTTTATAAGAGGCTCTACAGCTATTGAGGTGATCTTCTGCATTCAAACATATATACCTACTTGCTGCGAATAGCTTCTTTGATATCCATATGGATCTATATATGTTAGGGATATCGAGATAGATAGTGGGGATTGCTGCATAGCAGGAGGAATATAGATCGATATATTAGCTACTATCCCTTTACCCGTCTAAGATCGAATTATTTCGGCTGGTAATCAATAACAGAAACCGAAGGTGCTTGCACCGATGTCAGCGTGATCTGTTTCGCAATGCCGGTGCCATTGTTGAATATGAAGAGCTTTAATATGTTAATGCCTCCAGGATCTAGCTTATGTGTTAGTGGAGAAACAGATATGTCCACCTTATCCCTTTATCTATCGCCAAGCCTCGATATCTCTATCCCGTCGACATATATTTCTCCCTTTGATGGCTTGTCAAGCGCTCCTATTAGATGTAGCATTGTCGGTTTACCACTTTCCGAAGGTCCTATGATTGATATGAAGCCATCTCTATCTATCGAGAGATTCACTCCTCTGAGGGCCGGGTACTCTACAGAACCGATCCTATAGATCTTCCACACATTTCTAAGCTCTGCTATTGGAGTACTAGGCAACTATGCGCACCACTTTATAAAGATGCGCTATCCTTATAAGGTACTGATATTTCCTAAATGTTCCGACAAATGTTCATCAACATATATAGGCTATTACGCAAAGATAGACTATATTGATACTCATTATAATTAAGACTATTTTAGTATTCTACTTTAGATATATAGGTGGTTTAAAGCGTGATATGTTAGTGATCATTACCTATGGTGTCTCTTTATATATGTGAGGATCTGTGTATCGGGGCTCCACCTGAAGATTCCAATGTAGGTGCCCCAATTTATGATACAGTCAAAGGCTTTTCTTCCTTCTGGTCCATAGAAAGTTTCTAGGATTTTTTCGAATTCCTCTCTGCTCATATATTCTTTCGCGCTTATTTCCCTATATATTGTGGAGATAGGCTCTAGCTTTAAGGCGAGTTCCCTCAGTATCTTTTTAAGGCTTCTGGAGTCAGCTCTAGCAATATCTCTACCCAGATTTGTGATCTCAAGAACCCCTTTGCTAAGCCTGACAAGATCTAGAGCTTCTGCCACATCAATTACGTTTGGTAGGAGGCCTGCATCTACATCTACTATCTCGCTTATCTTAGATGTGTCTGCAATACCGCCTAGGCTATAGAGGATCTCGACAAGCCCTATAACCTGATCGATTGTTATGCATATAGGTATCTGGGCTTTTCTATGTTGTGACACCCTACTTACCCAACCCCCTGAGAATCATAACTAGGGAAGTTTATATTTAGGTTTTTTCAGAAGAATTTCCAGGGGATCGGTAGTTGTCATCCAGCTAGATCTCCAGGATCTTTTTATTAGCGCTATATACACACTCGCAAGAATGATTCTATCATATCTATTGTCACTAGTCATTGCTTTGATTGTAGGAATAGCAATGGCTACTAACAAGAGAATCGATTCTATAGTAAATCCTCTAATAGATATACTCCAGTCAATACCAATATTGGGGTTCTTCCCAGCAGCAATATTTATATTTATAAACCTGTTTCCAGGCAGGTTGGGTGTCGAGCTTGCCTCGATACTTTTAATAAGTACTAGCATGGTATGGAATATGATCTATGGTGTGTATTCTGCAATCAAGTCAATAGATCCTAGCGTGATCGAGATGCTCAAAACATATAGAGTAGGGGCTTTGACGAAGCTCGTACTAATATATATACCAGCAACTAGGAAAGCTATTGCAACCAACTCAGCGATCTCATGGGCTGGTGGGTGGTTCTTTATAACAGCAGCTGAGGTTATCTCCCTGGGGAGCTCCGAATATAGGTTGAAAGGGCTTGGAAGCTATATAGTAGAGGCTAGCGTGAGAGGTGATCAGCTGTCTCTATATATGGGGCTGGCAGTCTTAATAGCGATTATATTAGCATCATATATCCTCATATGGAATAATGCTATAAGTATTAAAGGAGAAGTATATAGTGTTTCACAGCCATCCATAGGGATCCTATATAGATTTTTTACAAGGAAAGCTGGAAGTTTTAGGAACAAGCTATTAGATGCAGCAGTAATGACTGACCATATTATTACCTCTCTTGGAATGTCTATAAAGGTTCTCTATATACCATATATGATTATATTTGCTGCAGGAGCGTCGATAGTTATTATGTTCCTATTATACGGATCTTTCGAGGTTATTGCAGAAATACATGGAAAGCTAGGGATGCTGGCAAGACATATAGTTGTGTCTATGCCAATAGCAGCGTATGACCTATTACTCAGCCTCTCAAGAGTCCTTGCAGTATTGGCTCTCGGGGTTGCGATAGGTGTTTCCACAGCATATCTATACATAAAGTATAGGAGGTCTACTTACATATTAATATTCATAGGAGAGGTTTTATCGTCACTTCCAGCTACTCTCTGGTGGCCTATCCTTGCAGGAGCAATAAGATCTGGTTTCAGTCCTACTATTGTGTCTTTGATAATATTATTCCAGGGATCTTTTTGGTATATATTTTTCAATATAATCTTCTATGGAATACCTTCATTCAGGAGATCCCTCCTGGAGGTTTCAGAGATATATGGTATAAAAGGTAGACTTTATATAGAGAAGATCTTTATTCCGTCATTATTCCCATCGATAGCGGCTGGGCTTATATCTGCATCGGGCGGTGCCTGGAACGCGACGATAGTAGCAGAATACATAGATCTTGGAGATCTGAAGATAGATCTAGGCGGGATAGGGAGCCTCATATCGAGATCTGCAGAGGAGGGTGATGCCTTATCTCTCCTCATATATATAACATGTATGGCAGCAACAGTTGTAGCCTTCAACAAGCTTATCTGGAACAAAATCTTATTTCAGAAGCTGGGTAAAAGGTACTATGAGGTAGGAGATTAGAGATTTATTGGGCTGTATCCTTTTTCATGGTAGTGGGGTGCTTTTATATTCTTTCATTATTAATTATTGGCTGAAGTGGAGGTTTAGAGGCGAACAAGGTCTAGGGATGATGGCTAGGGGAAAGAGAAAGAGGGATAAGAGGTGGATGTGGGTTGCAAAGCCAGGAGATAAGATAGTTACTAGCAGAACCGCTATCCTGCCTTCAAAGAAGCTATCTAGGAGGGGTTTTAGTGTATTGGAAGAGATCGTGAATATATAGCGAGATGTTTGGAGATATGATTCCCTACGCATCTAGGATATAATCGAGAGCTACTATAGGCTTAAGGATGAAAAGTACTACGAGCTAAGGGATATCTATCTAAATATACCATCCCACTATATACACGGCCTATGCCAGGATGCTGTTGAAAGGATATCCCCTCTAAGGAGGAACAGGGCTAGACAATACTCTAGAGAGATCTTTAATGAGATCGTTAAGCACCTAGGTCTGGGGAAAAGGATCTTAGGAGTATGAGGCTAAGGAGATATCTCTAGAGAAGATCTTGGGAGATCGCTCAGCACCAGGTTGATCTTGAGATGATGGAAGAAATACTAGTGCCTAGGATCGATAGTGTTAGCCTATGGCTAGTTAATGACCACGTATGGAAACTAGTAAACCCAACTAAGATCAGTATAGATGGTATTGAGAATACTTCCTTCACAAGAGTTGCCATTAACACCCATAGGGGTTGGGTGTATCTCGATCTAGAGCCCTCTAAGGAGTATTACAAGCTTTTGGCCAGGGGTTTTAAGCCATCATCCCATGCTAAGATCAAGCTTGATAGGATGAGTAGGAGGGTGATATTCCACCTATCCCTAGAGAAGGAGGTTAAGATCTATAGGCCTGAGAATATTGTTAAGCCTGTCAATGTTATGAGAACCCAGTGGCAACAATCTACGAGGCATCCGCAGCAACCCTGGAAACAGACCTTGCAAAGACAACACTAGGCTATAACTATAGGAAGGAGAATATTCAAGAGAGATATGGATCTTGTAGCAGAGAGACTAGAAATGCTATGGAGAAGCTTAGGAAGGGGGAGAAGAAGAGATACTATAGGATGAAGACAGCAAACATGATAGTGAGAGATACTCCGAGGATGAGAGGAGTAATAGTTATTGAGAGAATATCTGGAGGCATAGGATATATCAGAGTGCATTGAAAGAAGAGCTAAACGCAATAATAGACAAGGCAAGAGAATATGGTGTACCGATATTGATGGTAGATCCTAGGAATACATCGAAGATCCGCCCAATACACAATGCCTCGATAGAATATGGGGAGGATAGAATAGGGATCTGCGGCAAAGGTGGTGAGAAATGGCATAGAGAGGTAGTTGCCTTGATCAACCTCTATTTTAAAGCCCTCGAAGCCCTTTATAAGGGCTGTGCCCAGAAGGGCTTCGGGGTTTCAAGCCTAGATGGGAGTCCAGTGCCGCTGGGCTCAACAGCCACTAGCGAGCCCATAAAGATCCCAAGATCTCTTTGGGGGAGGTGGAAGCCCCCGATGCCACAGGATAAAAACCCTGTGGATCAAGAAGCAAAGCAACACCAAACAAAAGAATATCAATGATAATCAACAACCATCGGGGACAAGCGGATGTAAAGATAGGGGTTGTAGATCTATGTGTGGAGGAGCTTCACACTGGTTTGTGCTATATACGCAGCCCTGGATCAACCTATTTTAATTCCTATGGATAAAGCTTAAAAACCTTCACACTTAAAGCTCTACGAGGATAGGTTTCAATTATAATGGCTAGATCTTCGAGATCTTCAAGTAGGTGAGTTGCTATACAGCATGGTATAGGGGTGTGCTAATATTAGTAGAACCTCTGGTTGTTTTAAAGAGCATTGTAAAGGAGTATGGAGATAAAGGGAGGAGTGTCAGAGTTCTCGATGGGATTAATCTCGAGATTGGAAGTGAGATTCTAGCCATACTAGGCCCCTCAGGATGTGGCAAGTCAACATTGCTGAGAATAATAGCAGGTGTTGAGAAACCTACATCGGGCGAGGTGATCTATAGAGCTATTGATAAGAATCGCCCACAGATAGGGTTTGTCTTTCAATCCCCAAGTCTAGTTCCGTGGCTAACGGTGCTCGAGAATGTAGCTCTTCCTCTGAGGGCTAGGGGTATGCCTAAGAGGGAGGCTGAAGAGCATGCCAGGAGATCTCTCTCTGGTAGGGCTTCAGGAGTTTGAGGATTTCTATCCAGGCGAGTTGAGCGGAGGTATGAGGCAGAGGGTTAATCTTGCGAGGGCCCTGAGTATAGGGCCTGAGATTCTGCTTATGGACGAGCCTTTTTCACATTTAGATCTGCTCACTGCTGAGAATCTTAGGGCAGAGCTGCTTGACATATGGCTCTGAGGTTTAGCACCTATAAAATCTATAGTGTTGGTGACCTATGACGTTATAGAGGCTGTGTATATGGCTGACAGCATTGCGATCCTCACTTCAAGACCTGCTAGGGTCGTAGCTGTTGTTAATGTGAATCTGCCGAGACCAAGGAATAGGCTTTCCCAGGATTTCACAAAACTAGTAGATCTTATATATGAGTATGTCAGCTAAAAAGTCATTAAGCCATTGATTGTTTTAGCGATAGATATATAGTAAGGATTCGTTGCATTAATTAGGTTTTCTTTCTATTGTGGGAGAGATCAGCCTTTTGCAACCCCTATAGGCCTTAGCCTAGCTACTAGCTTAGCTATTTTAACCCTATCTGCAACAAGCGCTACTTTATCAACGTCTTTATATGCTCCTGGAGCCTCCTCAGATACTATCCTTGCATCAACGGCCCTCACATATATTCCTCTCTTGCTTAGCTCGCTTATAACCTGGCTTGCTGGGTAGCTCCTGACAGCTCCTGATCTGCTCATCCATCTCCCAGCCCCATGGGGTGCTGAGTAGAAGGTTCTTATGCTCTCCGGTATACCTACCATAACGAAGCTTCCTGAGCCCATGCTACCTGGTATCAAAACGACCTGGCCTGTCTCCTGGTGCTCCTTAGGTATCTCTGGATGTCCCGGCGGGAATGCTCTTGTTGCTCCTTTTCTATGTACAATTACTTTTCTCCTCTTACCATCGATCTCGTACTCCTCTATCTTAGCTATATTATGGGCTACATCATATATTATCTGTAGATCGAGTTTATCGGGATCTGTGTGGAACACCTGTCTAAAGCTCTCTCTAACCCAGTGGGTTATCAGCTGTCTATTTGTGAATGCAAAGTTAGCAGCAGCCCCCATAGCCTGGAAGTAGTCCTGTGCCTCTTTAGTGTTGAAGGGAACAGATGCGAGCTCTCTATCAGGTGGGTTTACACCATATTTCTTCATAGCCCTCTCCATGATCATTAGATAGTCGCTTGCAACTTGGTGCCCAAGCCCTCTAGAGCCGCAGTGAGCCATAACAACTACTTGTCCCTCCTGCTCTATTCCCAACTTCTTAGCAATCGAAGGGTCAAAGATCTTATCCACCACCTGCACCTCGAGGAAGTGGTTTCCAGCACCGAGTGTTCCTAGCTGCTCTTTACCCCTATCCTTAGCAGTTTTAGAGACCTTGTCAGGGTTTGCCCAGTCTATAAACCCCCTTGACTCGATGTGATACTTATCATCAGCCCACCCAAACCCCCTCTGGATAGCCCAGTCAACACCCATACTCAGGATATTATTTATATCCTGCACAGATACCCTTATCTTACCCTCAGCACCAACCCCACTTGGAATATTCTCGAAAAGCGTGTCTACAAGCTCCTTAAGCTTGGGTCTCACATCTTTTTCCATGAGATTGGTTCTCATAAGGCGGACCCCGCAATTGATATCATAACCCACCCCCCCTGGCGATATTATTCCTTCCTCTACATCAAAGGCCGCTACACCTCCTATTGGGAAGCCATAGCCTTGGTGACCGTCTGGCATTATATATACCTTTCCCACTACACCTGGTAACGTAGCTACGTTAGCCCCTTGGACTAGTGTCATATCCTCTTTCATCTTCTTGATCAGGAATTCGTCTCCAAATACAATAACATCTGTCCTCATACCTGGTCTAGCGCCCTTGGGTATGATCCATGTATACTCGTCTGGACCTCTCTCAAGCCTTATGGACATATTTAGACACCTAATATTATATACGCATAGCTCCTTTTTATCTTTGAAGCTTCTATAGCATTCGGGATATTGGTAGCTGTTTGGGGCTGATCTAAAATATACTTCTAACCTGTCCTTAGATCTACACACCTCTCTTTAAAAGTCTTCAACGCCTTTTCAAGATCCTCTTTCGTGTCTATATCGAGAACCACGCCTGGATCCTGGGTCTCGATATAGGATATATATGCTTTATATCTCTCCATGAGAGCTCTAGCCCCGATATCACCTCTTAGGCTCATGATTTCTTTGGCGATTCTCGATGATATGAGGACTGGGTTGCCTCTCAAACCTCTATAGGTTGGAACCACCATTAGAGGTTTTCTCTCCATCCCATAGTATGTCTCTATGATCTTTTCCATAGTCTCTTTCGATACAAAGGGCTGGTCTCCGAGGATCACCATGAATGCCTCTATATCTTGTCTAAGGTTCTTAATACCCTCTATAAGGCTTGTGCTCATCCCTTCTCTATACCTTGGATTAACTATAATTTTTATTCCGATCATATCATCTATATATCTAGCTATATCCCCAGCCATGTGGCCTAGCACAACAACTATATCTCCAAATCCTACATTTAAGACCTTCTTAACAACGATTCTTATGATTTTCTCACCACAGATTTCTATAAGCTGCTTTGGAAAACCCATCCTCTTCGATTCACCTGCTGCAAGGATCACAGCACCTATCTTCTCATATATAGGCATATAGTTGTGCAGCCTCTAATAAATCCCTTCTCAGCTCTAAAATATGAGGATCTCCAAGATTTCCTCATAGTCTTTAAAGGAGATATCTCAGCATGATTAGGATCAATATATATATTGTTCCTCATTAAATCTTCTATGGTAAGCTTTCATGGTCTTGGACATCATGTTTATAACAGCATATCTAGGAATTAATGCTCTAATATGGGTTACCATGTATGGTATTGGAAGAGATAGAACAGCATATGAGAAGATCGATTCACGATCTGAGCCAAAGGGAACAAACATATATGGACTTCCAAGAGTCTCTATAGTGGTTCCCCTATATCTTGAAAGACCTGGCTCTATAATGAGGACTGCTATAAGTATTTCCAAGCAGAGATATCCTAGGGGACTTTTGGAGGTTGTGTTTGTAGTTGAGGAATCCGATACAGAGACTCTCTGGGGAGCTGAGACAGCTCAGAAATATCTTCTGGAAAATGGAATCAGAACCAACATATATATAGTAGGCGGTAGGAGAAGCTCTAAGGCCAGAGCTCTAAATGCGGTTCTGAAATTCCTTGAGGGAGAGATTATAGCTGTTTATGATGCTGACGATATATTAGAGGAGGATCAAGTTTCAGAGGCTGTGAAGCTAATGACTATTAGAGGTTACGATGCCGTTGGTGTGAGGGTATATAGATATGGCGAGAGCTTGCTCGGCAAACTAATATATATAGATACTGTTATATGGTATGATCTTATAATAAGCTTTTTAAGGAGATCAGGTTTCCACACACCACTAAGTGGTGAGGGGCTATATATCAGGAAAAAGATTCTCGAGGAAGTAGGAGGCTTTCCGGAAAAGCTTGCTGAGGACGCATATCTATCCCTAATTCTCTTCGAGAAAGGCTATAGAATAGGGCTTCTAGACTCATATGTTGAGGAAGCTGCCCCGAAAACCATCTCAAGCCATCTCAGACAGAGGATTAGATGGTATAGGGGACATCTCGAGTGTATCACGAGGATCATCTTCCACAGTAGTGGTAAGAGACTCAGAACCTCTATAAGCTATATAAGCCCAATAATAGCAGTTGTATCTCTTTTAATATCGATCGCTACTATGATGACTACATCTACATACATAGCTAGGGGTGGAGGTCAGGGAGACATATATAGTGGCGGGCAGAGCAGTGGGACAGATCCTCCGAGATTCCAGATCCGCAGCCCGGTTGTAATAACACTAATAGCTATATTTATAGAGAGTGCGGCACCACTAGCAGTAGTTGCCCTTACAGTATTTAGCCATAGGGGATCGAGGGATTCTAGATCGCTACTCCCATATACAATTTTACTCCCACTATATTGGATCTTGATCTCGGTCTCAGCATTGCCTGCTATGGTTTCTAGAAACGTGGAGTGGTATAGGACTAGAAGGGCTTAAAGACTTTTAAACAATAACAGGTATTCTGGCTTTTCTCAAAAGATCTCTAAACGCCTCTAGATCTACTCCTGCTAACATAGAAGCCCTTCTAATATCCCCTTTCTCTATATAGTATTTCAAAGCCTCTTTTATTCTTGGCTCTTGTTTTTCTATGAATTCCCAGTCAGCCATCTCCCTCCTAATCCTTCTAGCCTCCTCCTCAAGCTCGGCCCATCTTCTAATTCTATGTTCTAGCTCCTCTTTGTCTACATATTTCCTGCTCAATTCTGTTCACCGCCTCTATTAGATCTCTTCGAGGGAATATATGTAGGGTATCCTCTTCATATTCCTTAAACACCTTGGATGAATCGTTGCACTCTGCGCTTAGCACGCCTTCTAGCTGTGCTGTAAGTAATATCTCGAGCGCTCTCCACACAATGACATCTCTATATTCGTCAAAAATATCTGTAGCCATAATGGCTCCCTTGTTCTCGGTTAACACGGTATATCCTTTTCTCCTCCCAATAACTATACATAGAGCTTCAGGAAGATCTACGGGGATCATATGTGAGATCCTTCTAGATCTAATTATAAGCGATCTAGCCTCTTCAACCTCGTCCTCTGATTCTGTGTAAAGCGATAGCTTTCCGGAGGCAAGCCCTCTAGCTACCCAGGTTATTGTTGTGCCGCTTTTGATTTCTCTCAGAACAGCCTCAGGAATAAATACAATATCGAAGACCCTAAAGATGATCTCCCTATTCCTATATCTAGCCCAATCTATTATGAAACATGTATCAGCAATAGCTATTCTGGGGCTAACCGACATTAGGAATCCTCGCCTTTATCCTGATCTCGTTGAATTCCTCCACACTAATACCTGCTATTCTGGAAGCCACATATAGATCTCCGGTTTCTATGTAGTATTTCAAAGCCTCTTTTATTCTTGGCTCTTGTTTTTCTATGAATTCCCAGTCAGCCATCTCCCTCCTAATCCTTCTAGCCTCTTCAAGGTCTTCTCTCGATACTCTAGCCCTCATCACCACCACCTTCATAATAGATTTACTCTCCACCCAATTAGGAGATATAGCTAAAAGCCATATAGCATTGGAGCCCTTGTTTCACAATGCTAGCATCTAAGAGCTAATTCAATATCTCTTAGCTTTACACTGAAAGACCTGCCTTTTAAGGTGGAGGGATTAGAGACCACCTAGGATGCGGGTTTTTCATAGCCCCTATCTCTCATATCTTCATGTGTTCTCGCTTTAACATATTTTAAATCTATAGATTATTGAGAGAACGGCATTTTATTAGGCTTTAAGGTAATATTTCCTTAGTGAGGTAGCATGTCTAAAGATAATCCTGAGGTCAAGCTCCCTGTAATTAGATTTGAGGAGGAGATGTACGAGCTTGTTTCTACTGCTAAGCATCTTATAGATCAAGAGAAGGAGTTTGCTGTTGTCATGGTTATAAGATCCCAGGGATCATCTGCAGCCAAGGTCGGCGCAAAAGCAATTGTACTTTCCGACGGGAAGGTCATAGGGTGGCTTGGTGGTTGGTGTAGCGAGAATGCGGTGTTAACAGCTGCTCTAGAAGCCCTTGAAAAGGGCACCCCTAAAATAGTTAGGCTTGTTATGAGGGGTGAGGAGCTTAGGAAGATAGGCGAAGATGTAATAGAAGTTGGCACCCCATGTGGAGGTGAGGTTGACATCTATATCGAGCCTGTATATCCAAAGCCCCAGCTACTCTTGGTAGGAGACAACGAGGTTATCAGGGCTATCGCGAGAGTTGGCAAGATCCTTGGATATAAAATAGTGGTATACGATATGATGGCTACTAAGGAAAAATATCCCGAGGCAGATGTTATACTAAACTCGCTATCAGGGCTTGAGAAGATAAGGGTTGATAGACACACAATAGCGGTTCTAGCCACTATGGGCAAGACCTGGGTGGATGAGGAGATCTTGGAGAGGCTTTTAAAGACAGATATAGGATTAATAGAGCTTGTCTCCAGCTTTAGAAGAGCTCAAGAGATATTAAGGCTCCTAATTAAAAAGGGCTTCTCGACAGAGGATCTCAAGAGGATCAGAACACCAGCAGGAATAGATATAGGGGCAATATCTCCTGAAGAGATAGCTATAAGTATTTTGGCAGAGATAATAATGCTGAGAAGAGGAGGTAGTGGCAAGTCGATGAGAGAGGTTAAAGGAAACCCGCTCGAAGCCGTAGAGAGGGAACTTATCTCTTCCCCAATCCAAAAGGGGTGAGGATATTAAGAACCCATCTCCTGACATTCCATCGCATAGACTGCTTTGGTTAAATGATAAATTTAAATTCTATCAATTACATCTTATTGCTTGAGGAGAGGTGGAGAAGTTCTCAAAGACACTTAGGAGAACGGCTATGCTGGAAGGCTTGGCTAATAGGTTTGGCAGAGAATCTCTTAGAGAGATTGTTGAGGCTTATACAAGCATGCTCCAAGAGATGCTCGGCTATGCTCTAGAGCATAATGAATCGCTATCCACTCTTTATAGGTGCAATCAATATTGGCTTGAGATATCTATCCACAGATGGGAGGGACATGACGTTCCCCTCGACAGAGCCCCATGGGGTGTGGGCGAAGCTGTTGACTCCGCACCAAGGGCTAACTCCCTCACGGAATTAGAAATAATGAAATAAAATAATTAGAAATACCGTGGGATGGGAAATGCTTTGCCAGAACTGCCGGTTATTAACCATAGAAAATTAACCCTGACTCCCCTTAAAGTACTTAAAGTAGATTCTTAGTTAGTTGTAATACCTATTATATACACTTTATAAGTATTAATGAGCAGCTAGTATTACAGTTTGATATAATATCCTCTAGCCATTTCAGGGCATATATATAAAAATTACTATATAGTAACTAGTTAATGTAGAGAGATTGGTGAAAGTATTAGGGTGGTTATTTGAAGCTGTACTCACATATTATCGGCGGATTCGGGCTTGCATCGCTTGCCAATTTACTATTCGGATCCGATCTATGGGCTCTTACCTATATATTTATATCATCCACACTAATTAACATAGTAATAGACATGGGACATAGAAAGCTCCCTAACGGTAGAATCGTTAGGAGCCCCTATACTCATGAGGCTCTTACCTGTATATTGATATCCCTATTCATTGGCTATATACTCTGGCTACTCTTGGAGCCGGTGTATGGGGTTTCACTATATCTCTCAATATATGCCTCAGCATTAATAGCTGTATCCCATTTATTTGGTGATCTGGTTACGAAGGGTGGGATCTATATAAACGTTGGCGGGGCTCTACATAGGATATCTATTTCAACTCTGAGCTATAGAGATCCTAAGCTTAATATGATGTTTATAACAATTCAGATAATACCTCTGGCACTAAATCTAATCACGATACAATATAATAGTATAACAGAGTATCCAAGTTATGTTTTAATAGATAAGCTACTGTCAGTATATGGAATTACCTCGAACTGACCCCTTCTGAATGGCGAGACTTTTGGGTTGTAATGCTAATACCGTTTCCTCTATACTCTTTATCCCAAGGTTTATCATAGGGGTTCTCTTTATTATCCTCTTTAATATTATATATAATGTGTTTTGTGTTGGTAAAATATATAGTTGTTACAGGTGGTGTGCTTAGTAGCTTGGGGAAGGGTATTGTTGTTGCGTCTATAGCTAATTTACTCGCGAGATCTGGGTATAATGTTACAGCGATTAAAATAGATCCTTACATAAATATCGATGCTGGAACCATGAATCCCTATGCACATGGAGAGGTCTTTGTCACAGATGATGGTGCTGAAACAGACCTCGATATAGGCCACTACGAGAGGTTCTTGGGGAAGTCCCTTTCAAGGGCTAACAACATAACTACAGGACAGATCTATCTATCTGTTATTGAGAAGGAGAGGAGAGGAGACTATCTTGGTGAGTGTGTGCAGGTGATACCACATGTGACAAACGAGATCAAGTCGAGGGTTAGAGAGGTCGCTAAAGCCCAGGGCGCCGATATAGCTGTAATAGAGATTGGGGGTACTGTAGGCGATATAGAGGGTCTCCCATTTATAGAGGCTATGAGGCAGATGAGGCTTGAAGAAGGCTTTAGCAATGTTCTCTATATCCACGTGGCCTTAGTTCCCTTCCTTAAGAGTGTTGGTGAGATCAAGACGAAACCCCTGCAACACTCTGTCCAGGAGCTTAGGAGGATAGGGGTTCAGCCTGATATAATAATTGCTAGGGGTGAGAAGCCGCTATCTGAGGAGGCTAGAAAGAAGATCTCGCTCTTTACAAATGTTCCAATAGACTTGATATTCAGCGATCCTGATGTAGATAACATATACAGAGTTCCATTGATCCTTCATAGCCAGGGGCTTACCAGGAAGATTTTAGAGAGGCTCGGTCTCGGCTATAGAGAGCCAGACTTATCGTCCTGGGAATCTTTTGTTGAAAAACTAGATAGAACCTCTAAAAGGGTTAAGATCTATATGGTCGGCAAGTACACAAAGGTGAGGGACAGCTATATAAGCATTGTAGAGGCTATTAAGCATGCATCTGCAGAGTTCGTGGTGAGACCAGAGATCGAGTGGGTCGAGGCCACAGACATAGAGGCTGGTAGGATCAAGCTTGAAGATTATATAGAGGATAGGGCCGGGTACATAGTACTGCCTGGCTTTGGAAGGAGAGGGGCGGAGGGTAAGATAGGAATGTTGAGACTTCTGAGAGAAGGTAACCACCCAACTCTTGGGATATGCTTCGGCCTACAGCTAATGGCTGTAGAGATAGCCAGGAATGCTTTGGGTCTCGAAGGTGCTAACTCAACCGAGATAGACCCGACAACTCCCCATCCGGTTGTAGATCTTCTGGAGAGCCAGAAGAGGATAACGAGGCTAGGAGGCACTATGAGGCTAGGCTTAACCAGAACGAAACTCGTTAGAGGGACAATGGTATACAGCCTATACAATTCAGACGAGGTCTATGAGAGGCATAGACATAGGTACGAGGTAAATCCAAAATATGTTGACAAGCTAGAATCAGTAGGGTTCATAGTAAGTGGATATAGCGACGAAGGCTTCCCAGACTTTATGGAGTTGAAGGGGTATAGATTCTTTATAGGTACACAAGCACATCCAGAGTATAGAAGTAGACCTCTATCGCCATCACCACTCTTCATAGGGCTTATAAGAGTGTTAGCTGGGTAGAAGGCGCTAAAGACTATCCGTCCCAGCCGTCTCTATATCTAGGCTTTTCAGAGTTTAAAAATAGATCGGCTGAAGAATTATCGAGACCTCATAGTTGCCACTAATTTAAGCCAAAGCTTAAATAAGAGTAGTAGACACCTAATGATGCTAAATGCAGCAGTATTTGATTTGGATGGAACGGTTTTTAATGTTAAGAAAAGGCTAGATAGGTGTCTATCTGAGGGAGATGGTGGTGAATGTGCAGATCCTAACAGGGCTTTCAGAATACCCAGGGATAGATGTTCAAGATTTTGGGAATGTTATCTCTCTCCAAAATATATGCATCTAGACGAGCCCTACGATACTGTAGTGAGTAGGATAAGAGAGCTATATGAATCGGGCATCCACATATTTCTAATATCTGGGAGACTCGAGAAGAAGCAGATGGAGACCACAATAGATCAGCTAAGGCGATACCAAATACCATAATGGTATAAGACTAATGAGAGATCATGAAACAGGTTTAAGGCATGAGGAATTCAAGAGAATAGCGCTACTAGAGATCATTGATAAGGGATACAATATAGTTGAGCTCTGGGACGACAACCCCGAAGTAATAGAGGTTGCAAAGATAATGATTCCGAGAGCTAAAATTAGCATTTCAACACATTAGGTCTCACCTTAAAAACGATCTACTAGTTACTTCATCGATCATTATTAATACCTATCTACCCCCTCTAAGCCTTTGGACTATGTAGCTGGATAGCTCTGCTACGGGCTTAGCATAATCTATAGATCCTAGGGTAGGCCTGCTGGAATCCACACTAGATCAAATTTGCTTAGAATCTCCAATGCAATACCCCTGAGGGATCTAGGTGCATAGAGCTCCTCGGCTACCCAAGCCTCCCCCTCACCCCTCATAGGTTTCCGAGATCCGCTCCTGTAAGGCGATAAGAGGACACATTGAGACCGTGGGAAGTCCAAGAGCAGAAAACGCTCTTGGCGAACTGTGTCTGAAAGTCTTGTAGTTAAGGTCTCATCTCACCAGGGTGGGGGTCATAATATTTTGTCTAACAATAATTCTCTTCTATAGTATCGAGAGAGATAGGTTAAATAGTATGTCTAGATCGCGCGATGTCCGTGCCGGATAGCCTGGTAGGCCCTTCGACGTTAAATATGATCGGCTTATACCTGGTGGCTGTATAGTTATACTCGATGGCGCTGAAATCCCCTGTTACAAACCATATCCTATAGGGGGAGCTCTAGAGTTTGTTTTGCTCATGATATCATCGTAGGTTGCAAAACCAATTTCCAGGTTAACCTGAGATCCCACTATATATGAGTAGGACTCTCCACGGTCTTGGGCGTATCTAACGAAGAGGACACCGCTTGAATTGCCTTGAGCTGATCCCAGCCCTCTCCCAGTGAGCCAAGTTACAACTGAAAGCCTCGCCCTTCAGGGTGGGGATGGTTTTAATAGCTTCCAGGTATTTGTTTTGGAAAGGCTCTATGGCCTCTGGCGGTAAGGGTTTGCTAACCATCTCAATAGGCGTGGTGGTTAGCCCCGAGCCTGGGGCTATAGAGCTCCTCAGGAGATACAACACAGCCCTAAACTATGCAATAAATAAGATCCTGAGACTGAATCTAAAGAAAATCGGGGAGGTTCATAGTGCTCTATATAGAGAACTCAGAGAATGGTTTGGGCTTCCATCCAGGGTTGCTGTTGTCTGTTATAGGGATGCCCTTGCAAATGCAAAGTCTTGGAGGAACAATCCTAGAAGGGGAAGGATACCAAGGGTTAGGAAGCTATCAATGCTCCTACACCCAGGATCAGGGTATAGGGTTAAGGAAGGATATGTGGAGATCATAGGTGGGATAAAGCTTAGTATCATCGGTCTGGATAGGAGGTATGACCAGTATGAAAATGGAGAGGCTAGGCTAGTCTATAGAGGTGATAGGATGATTCTGTGGATATCCAAGAAGATGCCTAAGCTAAAGCCTTACCAGCCTAGGGATGTTATAGCTGTTGATGTTAATGAGAGGAGGATAGTCTATGGAGATGATAAGATAAACAAGGAG
>Ga0080007_1068975_pt1 | contig 19226 bp, 21 predicted proteins | sample OctOCTMetagenome_FD_69210 | JGI IMG/M metagenome (GOLD analysis project Ga0080007, IMG submission 69210) | Hot spring and microbial mat streamer communities from Octopus Spring Streamers, Yellowstone National Park, USA - OCT_B (SPADES... | ecosystem: Environmental > Aquatic > Thermal springs >...
GCGTAAATGGCTTGGTCTGCGGCGGCGGAGAGTACTGCACGCCGGCGGGGAGGTTTAGAAGGGTTGTGTCTAGGGTCGGCTCTGTGGATATCTTCGTGTCGCATCAGCCCCCCTCCGCCCCCTACCCACAGCTGGAAGGCGACGAGGCGGCTGAGCTCATGATGTGGGCTCTTGAGAAGATAAGGCCTAGGCTCCACCTCGGCGGCCACATGACTGGCGGATGCTTCACCTACCACGACTTCAGCTGGGGCAAGCACCTCCGCGTAGACACCTCCGCCCGCCACAGATGCTACGCCGTGCTGAAAGGGAGAACCGTGACGGTGTACCAACGCGGCGAGGAGATATTCACCTTCACCATTTAACCCCCACCGGCGAGCACGCCGTTGAGCGGCGCCGAAGCCGGCTGGGAGGAAAAAAGCCGGAGGTTTCTCCGCCCTTGCCCTCCTCCGTTAACTGACTTGGGGGATCTGCGTGAGCCCCTCCACGTATAAAACCTCTATCGGCGCCGCGTGGCCGCGGTCCTCCATGAAGACGTTGTAGGTGTCTATGAGGACGTAGAGGTCGTCGCAGTTAATCCAAGTCTTGGTGCAGAAGGTCTTGTAGCTTATTTTAACGCCTACCTCATCCACCATCCGTCTCAGAAGCTGGTAAACCTCGCCTGCGAAATCAATTTTGCTGAACCTCACTACAGGCACCACCTCCATCCCTGTACACGGCTTATCCCACCGCGTGTCCACGATGGCGAAGGTGACGTTGAAACCGGCGTCTTTCAAAAGGGCGTAAAGCGACAGAGCGTACATGTTATCATCGAAGCCCAGCCATATAGTCATAACCGGCGGATACACCACGTCTTCGATCCTGCTGATGACAACCGCTCTTACCTCGTCTGCGAGGGCCATCCGGTTCATGTGCCAGTAGTTATAAACAGCCAATAGACGAAATATCTCGCGGCCCCATCTGCCGCCTTCGCCCCACACGCAACGTGACGCGTTGCGCTCCGGGGGCCCGTCGCCGCAGTATCGCCACGTCCGCCCCACCATCACATCCGCCGTGTCGTCTGCCGAAACCACATAGACGTCAGCGACAGGCGCCGTGAAGTTGAGCTCCCCAACGCTACGCAAGAGGAGACGGCCGCTGCCGTCGCGTATCTGTATGCCGGTGTCACTCCACAAGGTGCGTATGTAGATCCAGTCGCCGGCCTCCAGGCTTAGAGCTAGGCTGGGGCTTGATCCACGTAATAGACTGTGCGTGGTCACAAACGTCCACGAGTCGCCAACCTCGGGGGCCTTCAGCTGGGCGGCGTCGAAAAATATCTTAATCTCTTTCGCATAGGAGTAGCCGCAGCGCCGGAATGCCTCCTCCCGACAGTGGACGTTGCTTTTAGCGTCTTGGAGTCTCTGCTCGGCCCCCGCAAGCCGCGGCTCATCGTCTTGGAGACCTGCCGTCTGCTCCAGCGGTTGCCCCGCCAAGTATGTTACCGGCTTCTTCAGAAACGAAGCCTCAGCGGCGAGCCACAGCGCGGCAGACGCAGTTACGACAGCCAGCGCAAGAGCTAGGGCCCGGCTTGAGCCTCTCATAATCCAGGCCACGATGAGTAACATAACCAAAGCCGCCGCAAGCATCCAAGCGGCGTCTCCCCCCGCGTTTTGAGGCGAAGCAGCTTGGTTGCCGTATATCGTTGACGTAACGTATACGGTCTGTACTATGGGCGTAGCCGCGGTCATGGTTACCGTCGTGACGAGGGGGGTGCCCGCTCAGTCTTCGTCTCCGTTACCGTGGAGATCAGCGTCACAGTCTCCGCGACGGGGACCGTCTTGGTCACCGTCGCCGTGGCAGTCTGCGTTGCGGTTGTTGTAACGGTCTTAGTCTCTGTCGCTGTGACTGTCTTTGTGGCGGTTACAGTACGCGTCTCTGTGGTGGTTGCAGTTATGGTTCTGGTAGCGGTTACTGTGGATGTGGCGGTCTTTGTCGTAGTCGGCGGCGCAGTGGCCTGCATCATGGCGTTGTAGGCGTTTCTCAGCGCCTGTTCAGTCGACACGCTCCGCGGCTCCGTGTGGATGTGGTAGCGGTACATGTACCACTCCACGTCTACATCCACGGGGGCCGTGGTGCCGGTGTAGATCTCCGTGCCGAGCTCCAGCGACATGAGGTAGAGACCACCTATAGCGTCAGCCGTCGTGCCGCCGCGGGACCAGCCCCTCGACCTCAAAACCTCCTTAGCCCTATCCACGAAGTACGTGAAGTCCACAGCTACGACGCCGCTGAGCTCCTCCTGCGTCTTAAACTTGATAAACGTCCAGTCCAGCTCATACAGAATCACGTCAAACGTCACGTATCGAACCCGCCCGTTCACCAGGACAGGCGCCGTGACTGTTCCTATCTTTGCGTAGTCCTCTCTGAAGTCCGCCCTCACTTCCACCAGAACCTCCACGTCGCCGGCTTGAGGCCCCCTGCTACGGTCCCCGTCCTTGAAAAGCCAGGAGTCGACAGACATGGTTATGCCGGGGCGGGCCCTCAACACGGTGTAGTTGAAGGCCACTACTATGCGTGGAAGGGAACTCATCTTCGCCGGAAGGGCGAGAAACGACTCGTCTTGACACACGGGGACTCCCCAAGGCTTGGCGCCGTATATCACCTCGTAGTAGGCAAGTATGTGGTGACTCGGCACGGCGGCGAGCCTCCACCGAGACACAGTGTGGAGCACGCCGCCGCTCTCCACAGCCATCCGCGCGCCCCCCGAGGCGGCCCACTCTAGCCCACCCCTAATGCCCCACACCTCTACGTTTATACAAGCAGGCCCTATGTAGACCGGGTTGTAGAGACCTTTGCACGAACCGCCAGAACACGAAGCCTCAGACACGGCACCCACGTGACCAGGCGCAGGCAACACGTGCAACCACCCCCCATACGCCAACGCCGCGGCCACCACAACCACAAGGACTAGAGACCTGACCATGCCTCCATAGGAACTGCAGGACTAAAAAGGGGGGTCCACCCCCCTCGGCGCAACAGAACTGTACAACGCAACTAACACCTGCACTTCATATCTACGCCGTCTCTACAATAGACAAGCTAAATCAGCTGACCCCCCTTAGGCCGTCTTCAAAAGGTCTCATCAACACCTCGCCTAATCCCCATAAGCCGTTCAGACCAGGTCCATGGAGTTGCGCAGACAAACGCGCTAACCACCCCCACATCGGAGATCTACCGAATATTATACACCATACTCTAATCTCCGCCTTAGTTCAGACTTTCCGGTTACAACCTAAGCACTATTTCTACCGCTAGAACCGCACAATAGTCATTAGCTACCTAGCAACCAACCACGTGGCCATATGCTTTCTTTCTTTATGTTATAGTACATGAAGAGAAGTAAGTTTCGGCATCGCGGCCAGTGCCGAATTTTTAGAACATAAACTCTTTTATCATGGTCGGTAACATTGAGTCATCCGCCGGCGCTTTCGGTAGATCGCTGAAAGAACTAAAATCTTAGGCATCCAAAAGCCATAGGAATCTTACAGACGAAACGAAGAAGTTCTAGTCCACATCGCTGTTTCTCTTCTATACTGTAAAAACACCGAATCCATATCTTCTCTAACCAAAAGTCTAAATGTAGATACGTAATCTCTCCCCGGCAGACGTAGCCCCACCACAACCTAGCTTGGGCATCACCTCCTTTTCGGCAATTCTTTCCACCTTGGCTCCGCTCGGTGAGCGATAGATGCAGACTCGAGACCGGAATCCCGTGCCTCCACCTCCACGTTTATGGGGCCTGTATCCGCCGGCACAGTATCTTGGGATATACGGCATTTTCACACCATTCTCCCCGCCATGGGGGTATAATTCACGCCGGTTTACCAACGCCGCTACTAGCCTTCTTCAACGTGATGTCTACCCTAGGGAAAAACAACAGCCACCGTACACAGATAATTACGCCACAACGTCACACGCCAGACTTTAGCGCCTAAGAAGAACGATGAAAAGTTATAAAGATATTATTATTATTACGTAAGATACAACGCGACGACACAGCGCCGTGTTCTTTACACGCGACAACCTAGCAGTGACGCAAATCTTCAAGCGTCATCAATGTGGCTATGTAATCTTCACGCTGTTCATAACTGCTTACATGTCATTTTACCGGTCACCGTCATCCTCTCACGTCTTTCGCGCAAGACGTATTTAACCGTCAGCAGGCACGAGCATTATTTCGCAACTGCACCTTATTACCTCACCGCCAAAAGCGTACATCTGGCGGCGCCCCCGCGAGACGCACAGAAACAACGATGCGACAGAGAGACCGCAGAGCTATGCAATAAGCCCGATGGAGGGATGAGCCGCCGTCTTCACTGGAGCGATCTGACGCCCAACAGCTTTGCCCAAGCCATACGCCTTATGAAATCGGGCGCCCCTTCGGCGCGCCCCGGCTACTCCACGGCCCAGCCCTCGGCCGTCCGCCTGCCGTCTAGGAGCTCCTCCAGTCTCTCCAAGACGCACACGAGCCTCCTAACCAGAGGCCCCAGTCCGTCTGTGCGCGGCGACACCAGCTTTCTCTCACTCTCTGTGATGATCTTCATAATGAACACATAGAAATTCATGATAACGTGTCTATTTCTTTCAGAATAACTCAATAAACGTTTTTCAATAAGTAGCGATAATTAATAAAAATATTAAGCGGAAAAAAGGCGTTGAGATTCAACAAAGAGATTTAATAAATTTCGGAACCATCTAGAGGCACGTGGTATTTCTTTATCACCTCTCTCCAAGGACCCGCCTTCAGTTGAACATCAACATGACTCCTGTGGGGCGGACTTATTGATATCTCCTTCCCCACAGGCACTGCACTAAGGTTTACAATTGCCGACATCATGTTTGCAAGCACCTTATCAACCACGACATCCCTCCTCCTATCCGTCTCACTCATGGAATCACTACATGTTCCACCTATAAATATACCCCCATACCCCCTCCACGTCTCCGACAAGGTGGGATATGAGATCTTGAAGACCTAATACTGGCACAAGACACGCTCCCCCTAGACGGTGGAGCTCTGCGGATAAGCTTCCGTCGCGCTCTCCGGCTTTCTTTAACGTAACACCTAAACTTCGCAGATAAAACCACCGTGTCTATTCAGCACAGAGGTAAGTTACCAAATGATGAACTAGACCTTGACCGTGTCTACGAAACAGGTGATGAAGATGAGCTACCGACGTTATTCGGAGCATCCGCTGGCGCAGACCTGGCGATGTCACCACCTTCGCCCTTCAAACACTTCATTGTTCGCCAGTCATGTCACGCATTTACAAGCCCAGCAGTCAAAGCGATGCTACCCCTTCACCAAGCCTACCACGAGACCCAATATAAACACCAACGTAAGTTACGGCGCAGTCTTCGCCCGGGTTAAGACCTCGCCGAACAGCCTAGTGGCTGTGTCCACCATTTGAGAAAAAACGGACATAAAAGGCGGCAGATTTAAAGCTCCCAGAGCCGCCACCACAGCCGCGATAGCTAGGAGGAGAACAACAGCCTCTATCAGCCTCCGCAACAACATGCCGACCAAGACGCCAAGCACAAAAACACCCGCCACCTCTGCCACATCCCGAATAATTTCGGGAACGCTCACGCCCAAGTCAGCATATGGTTGGATTGTACGAAGCGGTAAATACCCCCTAGGGGGTCTCATAGATACCATCACAGCGGCAATCTCTCATCTATATTTTATTGAAAAATATATTTTATATCAGAAATCTTGCTAGTATTTTTATAATTGGTGACGGTTCTAGGATGTATCGTACAGTCTTGAGTGGGGACCCGCCCTTAAGGGGACCGTCAACGACCGCTCTAGTCCCTACTATTACGCCGAATTTGATACTCCAGTCCCTGAAAATTTTTGGAGCTTGTCTCAGTATACACTTGAATATATCGTCCTCGCAGACGACGTCATACTCTTTGTTTCTGCTTCTGCACCACGTCTCGTTAACGCAGACCCTCTGCTCGGTTTCGCACTCCCTACCCTCCATGCAGTGGTCGCGGTATGCCAGCGCAACCTTTCCCAAATAATCGGGATCAAGGATCTTACAGAGACCTAGGTCTTTCCACGACCCCTCGCACTTCGGTGAATTCTCCTTGCGGGCATATACGTAGTCTATGATAGGCCCATATGGAAGTGCTATGAGTTGCGCCGCGTTGTATGGCATCGCTACGGCGCCTGAGTTCCACCTCCAATTCTCTATCTCCTTCTCGACCGATTCGACCAATCTATGACAATCTATGGCCCCATTTGAAGAGTTATCTTGTCCGCTCTTTTTGCTTCTTTTTTCTATTTTAATCTTTACACCTCCCCTGAACCAATAGAGCTCAGGAGTCAGGGCGACACCGCACATTTCCCCAATATAGGCCAACAGGAGCTTGAGTGGCTCTATCATGCCCACCAATTCGGTGGAGTACTCCATATGAGACGCGCCCCTGACGATCTCGACTAAGATCCTTCTTCTATGTTCTTGATTTGACAAGAAGTCTAGGGGAACCGCGTAACCGTCCAAACAATCTACAAAAACCACGTATTTTCCCAGTAACGGGTTGACCACACTCTGAATAAGTCGGTAGTTCCTCTCAGTGTTGTAAGTCACGCTCATGAGCATCGCAAGTGCTTGTTCTACCTCCCCTGATTCCTTGGATCCTTTCACATACGTAAGCATGGCAAGCTAGAAATGTATGTATAAAAATGTTGTTTTTCTGTAAATAAATTAAGAAGAATTAATTTACCATGATTAATACAGTAAATTAAATCTCATGAGATAAATGTAGCCGAATTAATTCGGGCTATTGAAAACGGCCGAATTAATTCAGGCGATTGAAAGCTTAAAAATGGGCAGGGTTAGGTCTTGGCTTGGCGATAAATCATCGCTGAAAGGGTTGCGTGCGATATGAGCGATAGTATTTTAAGAAACAGGGGGTTGGCTAGGAGGTACAACGTTGCAGAGAAGAGAAATATAAACATGGCAGTCTTGCCAAATTGTCTCGTCAATGGTGTGAATATTTGTCGTGCTGTCCACAGAATAAGAACTATGGAGAACAGCTCCCAAAGGATAGCTTCCCAAGACCAGACCCCGAATCTGTCCATCAAGCTCGCCCAGACGAGCCACGGGAGGCTGGCCATCGACAGCGCCGCCGCCTCTCTTGCCACTCTTAAAGCCGGAATGGCCACGGGTTGCGGGGGCGGCGGAGGCGGCGACGGTGGCGGCGTCACCCAGCCCTCGCGCTCTGTCTGTCCTCGGCCGCCGGGAAGGCGTGTCTGGACCTGGGTGCAGTTTAGCATATGTCCCTCTATGCATATGCAACCTAGGCTTCTGGCGCACTGCAGGTGGTATACAGAGCCGCAGGTGGGGCATCTTACGAACCCGCCGCGTATTGGATGCCGGCAGTACCGGCAGATGGGGGCGGCGGGTTGCTCAGCCATAACGGGGGCCAGCGGTGGGCACGTGCCGGCGGTTATGCTCGGGCTGGGGCGCGATCTTGAAGGTGGTTATCTTAATGTCTGGTTCGAAGTATATATACATAGCGTTCCACTGCGGCCTCTCGCCGAGGAGGTGGCGCACGGCCACGTAGAAAGCCATGGAGGTGGTTACGTGCACCCACTCGCTGAGAGAAGGCGCAGGCGCGTCCGGAGTCCTCGCCGCAAAGATGTGGCCGCAGAAGGGGCACTCCACCTCCACAGCCACCACCTTCTCCCCCTCTCTAACAGCCCTGGCCGGCCTCCCGCCCACCTTGGGGTCCCAGCGCCAGTTCTCCACTTTGAACCGGCGGCCGCAGGCGGGGCAGGTCGCCTGAAGGTTGTAGCCCAAGATCTCGTACATGGCCTCCTCATCGGCCTTGCTGAAGAAGCAGAGTCTGCAGGGCCCCAGCCGGGGCTCTGGAAAGTACAGCACCCGCCCCACGCCCACGCCGAAGGACACGTCTAGGAGCGGCTTGTTCCAGTAGGCAGACAGCTCCCCCACCTCCCTCCTGACTACGTCGTTGTCTACGCCGAGGATGTAGAGATCGGCCTTCCTAAACGCCCACTGGTAGCGGGGGTACCACCTCTCGTAGAAGCCGGCGTCGAGGTATGAGGGGATTGCGTGGACCCACGTCTTCTCCCCCCGCCTCAGACGCCTTATGCACCTGGCGAGGGCCTCCACCTTAGGCCTGCCCACGTCCTCTTCAGTGTAGCAATCCACACGCTCTAGGTTGTGCGGCTCCACCACGTCGCCGTCGACCAGCACCAGCTCCCCCACCCCAGCCCTGGCCAGGCGCATGGCCAAGACGCTGCCAATAGCCCCCGCCCCAACCACCACCACCCTACTCCTCCTCAGCGCCCTGCTCCTCCCCGGCCACGCCAGCTCCACCCTATGGAAATACATGCCAAATGAAGAAGTTGGCTTCTTAAATAAGGGGGCGAACCCCCCATATATCCACCCGCACCTACGGCGACATATGCAGGCAGATCCCATCTGGAGGATGAGGCGGCAACAACTCGCCATTGCACTGGAGAAGGAGGGTTGCGTGGAGGTGGAAGGCGGGTTGTTTACAAACTGGATCTGGCGGTGTAAGTGGTGCGGAATCACCGTATATGTGGAGATTCCGAGGGAGTGGCCCAAGCCCCGCGGCCCCGGGCAACCTACGCATCTGAACTACTGGCTGACGTCCGAGATCCCCAACTGCTGGCCCCATCTGTTATCCGAGAATACCATAGAGGGGAGGAGGGTGAGGGCCCTCTGCGTCTATGTGCCGCCGGACTTCCCACCAGGTGCGCTGAGGCAGAACTTCTACAATAGGCTCTGCGAGACGTGTGGAAAATGCGGCTGCAGGTAGTCGCCCCCTCGGGCTTCGCCGGCCGGGTGATCGCGGCGTATAGAGACGGCGTTGCGGCTAGAGACTTGGTCTTCCTCGTGTTCGGAGTGAGGAAGGAGGCGTGGGGAGCGGAGAGACTCTACGTCTTAAAGGTGGTTCTTGATGTTAAGTCTAAGGGGGAGCACGTGCCTGCGTCTCACACCGCGTATATGCTGGAGGAAGCCAGCCGGGTGGGACTTGATCTAATCGGCATGATACACTTCCACGGCTGGCCCGGGGGATGCGGCTACCTAAGCACCACAGACAAAAACACACTGAAGACCTGGGGACCCCGCTTCGTCGCCTTCGTGGCGGCGCCAGACTGCCTAAAGGCGTGGAGGATGAAAGACGGCCAAGTGGAGGAAGTCCCCGTAGCGGAGGTTCCAACGTACGCCGTTGCCGATCCCGAGCAGAGAAGCGAGGAAGAGCTTGCCCCACCAACGCCAACAACAGAGAGGCCCAGCGCAGAAGATATAAACGACGTAAAGCGCCTCTTCGCAGAGCTCGTCAAGCTAAATGAGCAATACCGCGAGGTGCTCTGGGCTACTTTAGCCCATCTCTATAAAATCGAGAAGTTATGTAGAAAGAAGAATCAAAATATTCCTAGATGGTTTCGAAAGGCAATAATGTTGTGGGTCTAGCTCCAGAATTAACTAGATCGAGACATTAAAAAGCCGCTTATCGTGAACTAATTAGTTTCTTTTCCTTTTCTTTGCTTTAAAGTCTTGCAATATAGAAATATAGAACATTGACAAGCCAAAATGATGCGTCACCTATCTTCCCTCCTAAGATCCCCTCTTCGTCTTTAGTAATCTCACTGCCAAGATTCATCCCAAATGCGGAGCCTAGAGGTATATTTGAACCTAGGTCCACAGCTTTTGGCCAGATATTAACATTCAAAGCCGGGTTTTGAGAAATCCAGACCTCTGGTGCCCATTGTCTCGCCCTCCCAGGTGAGCCTTTTTTGCGTATATACATTATATAGCTATACATTACCTCATTTATCTCAGAGGCATATAAACCGAGTTTAATTTCAAGATTCTTAAGAGTTATAGAACCTTTATGTATAAGATGAAATAAATTAAGAGATGAAGATGATGCGCTACCAGCTTTATGGTGGTCTTTAATTTTATTATAAACTTCCAGGGCGCGATCTAGAACTTTGCACTCATCTGGATCCGAACCACCGTAACAAATAACTCCACGCTCTTTTATAAGTTCGTAAAATAGCAGTATCCGCGGAATGGAGACTCCGTTTTCAGTTGAAAAAGCGTTGAGTACCACTTCTTTTTGTTTTAACTCTCTTAAATAGTCATGAAACTTTTTTTCTGTATAATAACCGGATTCTTCTTTATAATAACGCATTATTGACCGTGTAGGTATGTAATATATATTTTCTTTTAATTTGCTTCCATCTTTAATAAATTGTAATAGTGTTATGTAATATACAATATCTCGTGGAGTCATTCCAAATAAGAGTATCTTTGGATTCTTCAGATTTTTAGAGGTAAGTATTGGGAATAGAATTGATAATGCAACATTTGGAGGTGGTGCATCAGGGATTATTTTGTATACCGACGAAATCGTCATAGTTATCTCTTGCTTGGTCTCAGGCGGAAGCGGTCCGCCTTTTTCCTCTAATAAAGAAAACGCGAATTCCGCTAACTTATCGGATCCGAGTAAGCCCTTACTCCACTCCCTAAGATTTTTAAGATCAACTAACGGAGAACCCTTATCTTTTTCATTATTATATATTGTATTAATTACTCCTAATACTGAAGGTGATATAGTGTGGATTATTAATGAAGGATATGTGGGGATATCTCGTGTAATTGATATTAATAACTCAAGTTTTTTTCCAAATGCTTCATCTCTAACATCATCTAAACTGCGCCATCTATTCTCATATAAATCATATAATCTTTCACTAATTGATTCTGTATATTTTGTATAATATAGATATATGTAGGGAATCGCTACTATATTCACATTGATTTTCATGAGCTTTTTTACAATGTCAGCAATATACTTAACTTGGTTTATCGTATGAAATGTGGGGGGTATTGGCTGAAGCCACGTGATAAAGACGTAGTCTTCGCTAGTCAGCTTGATTTTGTTCTTCTCTTTTAAGATGTCATAAAGCTTGTAGAGTGGGTAGTTAACTTCCGCCTCCGCGAAGGCGACCTTTTTGCATTTATCGTAATCTACTTCTATTACTACTCCATCCGACTCAGACTTAACGTCTGTGCAGGTGAAGCCAGCGTATAGCTCATTCTCCTGCTGTGACTGAGGAGAGTCCATGAAAAATCTTGAGGGAAAAAAATTTTGTTTCGGGGTCGTCTAGCGGCCGCCGAATTGGGCGCCTGGAACTATCCGTATTCTATCTGTTCTGTATCTGCTTATGAGGTCATCTACTGTGGTGTTTGGATCGACGACCGAGTCGCCGTTGGGGGTATCTGCCATTATCTGGATCTGGCCGTTGGCGTGTTGCGGCGCCACGGTCTGTAGGTATTCGCGCACTATGGAGCCTAAAGGCTTCCTCCCGTCGACTTCGAACGTTCTGCGTGTGTCCTCATGACCATGCAACATGATCTCGACGTACCTCCTGCCCATTGTTGCTGTAGAAACTGAATGGCTTTTATAAGGGGGTTCAACCCCTTGACGCGGCGAAGAGGTGCGGTGTTGTTGTTCATGGGGATGTGGAGGCGTGCCGCGTGTTTGTGTCTGTAGTTATTAGGAGGAAGGTTCTTACCGCTCTGTAGCCTACCTTTCTGTAGGTCTTGATTGCAGCGGCGTTGTCTTCCACCACGCTGAGGGCTGGGGTTGCGCCTGCGGCGAGGGCTTGTAGCGTTATATACGCAATGAGGTACGTGGCGAGCCCCCTTCCTCTGTATTCTGGGCGTGTATATACGTTTGTGATAATCCAGACCTCGGGGAGGGATATGCAGACGGCGGCTGTGGTGGCTGGCTTGCCCCCGGCGTAGATGCCGTATACTCTGCATCGGGAGAATAGGTATTCCACGTCGACTAGGGGGGAGGTGGGGTGGTAGTCCTCGGGCGTCACGGCCTCCACGGTCCAGTCTCCGCTGGCCATTATCTCCTTTGCCTTCTCTGCGCATTGTGGGCCGCAGGCCATGGTGACGGCGAGTTCCTGCCTCGCGCCGCGGGGGATCTCTATCTTCATTCCGCTTTCTAGATGTATCCGGATGCAGTCTGCGTTGGGGAGCTTGACCTCATCTACGTCGCCTACTATGTGGACTGCTGGACACCACCTAGGGCGCCAGTAGATGAGTATGTATCCCCTCACGTATCTCCCCGCCGTTTTTATATACGCCTCTGTGGCGTCTGGCTCGTGGAGGAGGTCGTGGTATAGGTAGGCGAAAAAGAGGGGGTTTCTGCGGTAGCTCCTCTCTACCGCCTCCAGCTCCTCGGCGGTGGTCACGCAAACCGCGCGATCTCGGCGAGGAGTCTCCTCGCCAGCGTTTTGTCTGTCTGTTTGGCGCGTCTTAGGTTGTGGAGGTTCCACCTGCGGCAGTACTGCCTGAGGAAGGCCAGCTGACCCTCGTCGAGGGTCGCCTTACGCGTTACGAAGGAGTCGCCCTCAAGTAGTTGCTCCTCCAGTGTTCTGGTCTCCAAGGCCCTTTTGCAGAACTCTACGCCGTATTGGCCGCGGGCCACCTCCTCCACGGTGATCTCTGCGGGGGGCAACACGTGCTCGAGGGGCGGACCCCTCACCGCGACGTAGTTCTCCCTCCACGTTGCCCTGAGGACCGGCGGCACGGCGGCGGCGAGCTGGGAGGGCACAACTCCCACCCACACTTTCCACTCCCCCACCACCCGGTCAGAGCAACCCGTGTAGCTTCCAGCTATTTTTACGAAGGAGCCGAGGGCGTCGTAGAGGGCTCTGTGGAATCTGGCGAGCTCGCCTCCACGCGGTCTCTCTGGAATAATTAAGACGTCGACGTCGCGGGGCTTGTGTTTGTATGTGGCGGAGCCCACGAGATACACCGCCACTCTGTCAAAGCTCCGCCTAGCTACGCGGTCAACCGCATCCACCACCAGAGCCACAGGCCTGCCGGCGATTTGTTCATGCATGAGAGAATCTACATATAGAGATATAAAAACACCTCGCCATCCCCTTTACGCGGGGTAGGGGGTCGTCCCCCGTTTTTATTCTGCTTGTAGAATACGCACATGGTGCTGGGAACAGCACCAAACGGCTCTTGGGAACCTCCCGAGAGGCGGAGAGACAGAACCCAAAGACTCGATGTTTTGTCTGCCTTGCTCCGTGTAACTGGCGTCGGGCTGTTGCCTACGGCCCGTAGTCGTCTTGGGCCGTCGCGTGGGGAGTGGCTGGGTGCGTCTGTGGGGTGGGTATGTGGTTGAAGCTGTTAAGTACCATAACCGCCTTGGCGTCTGGGGAGTCGGGCGGCTTGTCGGAGGCTGTGGTGAGGGAGCTGTGTGAGGGTGCTGATGCTGGGGAGGGGGCGCCGGTGGTTAAGGCGCATCTCCTACTTATGGCTCTCCGGCACAACGACGGCGCAGGTCGTGTAAGGGAGTTCTGCGGCTTTAGCGATTTGGAGGAGGCTGTGGGGGAGGTGCGGAAGGCGTTGAGAGAGCTGGTGCGGAGAAACGGGGTATCCGAAAGGCCTTGGGCTAGAGAGTGGGCGAAGCTGGCGAAGGGCGACCCGGCGAAGTTTAGGGAGGCGGTGGGGAACCTGGAGCACGCCTTGGCGGTTCGGCTGTTTATGTACAGGTTCAACAACGACGAGCTCGACGCCGCAGAGAGAGTGTTGAGGGAGCTGGATGAGCTGGAGAAGGAGCTGGGGCTGGACAAGGCTGATGCGGTGGCCGCCGGATGGGCGGCCCGTCTTGCCGTGGTGAGGAGTCAGGATTTCCATCAGTATCTAGAGGCGGCGGCCCGCTTTGAGGAGGTGTGGAGGGGGCTCCAGCCTCTTAGACCTCCGCTGAAGAGGTATGCGTACCGCATGGCAGAATACGCCGTCTACCTCGCGTCTGCAGATAAAGCAGACGAGGCGGAGCGTCTGCTCAAGAGCTACCGCCACGTATTGTGGGAGGAGAAGGAGGCTGCGGTGGCGGCGGAGCTGGCCGCGGCTATGTTCGGCGTAAGATCCGACGTGGGGGCTAGGGCAGTAGCCGAGGCGCTGGAGGACGAGCTTCTGCCGTCTGTGAAGCTCTTCTGGGGCCTCGCCGCTGAGGAGGATGTCCTCTGGGATTGCACATTTCTGCGGGATCCCGCCATGACGCTGTGCGTCGACTTGGTGCTTCTCTATAAGAACTACGGCAAGGCTTCAGCACGGGTTAGGTCTCTGCTGAAGGAGTACGTAGGCGAGGAAGTTGCCAATACGCTGGATTCCGCGGCTGTGGCTGAGTTGCTGTCCCCTACCTCCGCCTTCGCTCACTTTATCCTCATGCTTATGGCCGCTGTCGACGGCGGCGAAGGACAGGCGGCGCTACACACATTGCTTGCCATGAAGAAAGATCCCCGCCCCCTGGCGCAGAGACTCTACCAAGAGATATACGAAAACTGCCGAAACCACGTCGAAAACTGCAGACTAGCCCTCCTAAAAACTTTCTTTTTCTACATCTAGTCACAGACCTTCCCGCCGGGCGGAGTTTTTTTAAAACCCTAGGTCAAAGCCTAAGAGTTGGTGTGGGGTATAACCTCTACATATTGGGCAGTATCTGTTGTGCGTCTCTAGGCCAGACCAGTGGATGACAAAGCTCTCCTCTTCTGGGGCTAAGTCCACGATTTTCCTTGTTCCACATATTACACACCTAACTAAGGCCCTAGCCATATGCGCCTGCCGGCTTAACTATATTATTGTTTTTGTTACGAAACTTCCATCGGCGTAATCCACCCAACGCCCTAAGCGGTGAACATCCTCGGGGGTTTTGTCCGCCTGGTAAAGCCGTTCTGGCGGTTCTGCGGTGTTTTGCGCACCTCAAAGCGGCTAGCTCTATAAAGCGCCGGGGTTTTGAAAAACGCGGTGTTAGGTGCCGTCCCACATGGGGATTAAGATTATTTGTAGAGGTTCTCCGCTTGGCTCTATGTTGCGTATCGGCGTTCTGGGGTCTACGTATTTTTCGCCTTGTGTGGTTTTTACGACTATGAGCACCTCGTCTAGATGAGGCGCCATCGCCTGCAGATACTCGTATACAACGGCGCCGACAAGTCTCCCGCTGTCTGTCTCAAGATAGGCCGCAGACCCAGCGCGACTGGCCAGCCGGATTTCCACAACTCTCTTCATTATGTGGCAATACACATGGCGTTTTATAGGGGGGTCCAGCCCCTGCAGACCTCGCTTCACGTTGACGGAAAAGGCGCAACCCGGCCGAGGGCGATGTGATGTGTGGTATGACGCCGTAGACCCCCATTCGCCTAGAACTTAAACCGTCTATACAATCCTCTGATGCCTCAAAGATTATGTGGTGATCACACAAGGACCCCTCGGCCCTACATGTGGATGTCCGCGGCGTTGCGGAAAAACACGCCGAGGATTAGTAGCGCAGAAAGAGGGGCGGTAGCTGTAAATGCGGTCGGAATGCAAAAAATCTCGTAGCTCGATCCAGCCGGCGCCGTAAGAGCCATTACGCCTTTATACAGCCTTGACTTCATCTCGGCCTGTGCCGCACCTCAAGACGGCAAGTAGCCGAAAGGTCCCGCTACAGCAAGACAAGCCCTCCGGCCCCAACCTGCTTGCTACTGCTTCTACGTCCGTACGTAATCAGAGGCAAACGCGAAAAAGAAGCGCAGCCGCTAGACAGGCTGAACAGACTGACCTGCTCTATAGACATGGCCGGCCTATACGCCGCGGCCAGACTCTCGATGAACCCCCCGCCACTAAAATCTCGTCGCCCAGCCTAAACACGTACATGTCGAAGCTGTACACACAGCCGCTGGGCACAATCCCCAACATGGAGTTTGGAAACACCTGTATAGGAGAGACGCGACCGCGCAGAAGAAGCTTGGGTAAGCGATGAAGAAGTGGGGCCCTGCGAACAGACCAACTCCAGGGCGTTGCCGTATGCGAAGTCTACGCCTGTTTTGCACTCTCCAGCGTCTCTTTGTCGTGTGGACGGTGACCTGGATCACTTGGTACATTGGGCGTCTTGGTGAACCTCTCGCCACGTCGTCAGCCACAAGCTCGACGTGAGACTTTACTCATTTAGAGTTGCCGCGGGGGCGGCGGATGGGCTCCGGCTCGCTCATGCGTCGTGCTCTATGTCTCGGAAAACACGTCGGGCTAAGTCTTGCCTTTCAGATATCTGCTTCTTATTTCGTGTATGACCTGCGGCATGTCTATGTCCATGGGGCAGACCTCTCTGCAGTTTCCCGCGTGGACGCATTTCAGCGCGTGGGGGCCAGCCGTCTCTATCCCCCTCGTCACGGCGGTCCACATGACGCCCATGGGGCCAGTGTAGGGGGGCTCGCCGAACCCCCTCCCCAACGCCCGGTAGACCGGGCAGTGGAGGTGGCACCGTCCGCACCTAATGCAGAGAAGTGCCTCCCACAGCGCCGGGTCTCTCGCCGCCGCCCTTCTCCCGTTGTCTACAAGCACCACGTGGTACTCCTTGGGCCCTTGGGCTGGCGACACCCTATGCATCTCGATGTCGGCTGTGGAGCTGGGGCCGGCAGAGACGTTGATATACGTGGGGGGATAGAGCCCGGCGTACGCCGCCTGGACGCTGGCGACGTAGAGGGCGTGTATTAACGTCGGCACTATCTTCTCCACGCCGTCGTACACGATATGGACTGGAGGAAACGCAGACGTGAGGCGTATATTGGCCTCGTTCTCCACCAGCACCACGGCGCCGGTGTCGGCGGCTAGGGCGTTGGCGCCCGTAATGCCCACGTCGGCCTTCATGAACTTCTCCCGGAGGAACTCCCTAACCCTCTGCGCTATGGCCACGGGGTCGGGAGGCACCGCGATCCCCAGCTTTTCCCTGAGTAGCTCGGCGGCCCGCTCGCGCGTCAGATGTAAGGCTGGCGCAGTTATGTGGGACCCCTCCTCGCCGCTGAGCTGGACGAGGAACGCCCCCAGGTCGGTCTCCCACACCTCATTGCCCTCCTCCTCCAGCCTCTTATGGAGCTTGGTCTCGCTCGCCACGTTGTTCTTGCCCATCACCACCACCTTCCCTCTGCCCACTAACTTAGCCGCGGCGTCTGCCGCCTCCCTCCCATCTCCCGCCAGGTAGAACCTGCCGCCAATCCTCTCAACCGACTTCCGGAACTCCTCTATGTAGAAGTCGAGGTTCCTCACCACCTCCTCCTTGGCCTTCCTGACCTCTCTGCGCAGATCCTGGAGATATCCGTAGCGCGCAAGCGCGTCGTATGTCCTCGGCATTATCGAGCTTCTAGCCCGCTCAATAGCTACATCCCAGCTCATACACCACTCAAAGACTTTAGCATAGATATATCTATTGTCCTATACATCGGCCCTCCTCGGTAGCGAGATGGCGACGCTCCCCCGTGGTGTCCGGCATAGATCCCGTCGAGTCCTACCGAGTCTTCGACATGGACATGGTGGTCTATACCGACAGCGGCAGCTTAGAACATTCCCTGGCTCCTCTGGAACCCCTCAGCCTCGGCCCGTCGGCGAGATAAAGGAAAGAGAGCTTGTATTTGAGCGGAGTTAGGGGAACTGTGAGTGCGGACCGCGGGATCGGGACTCGGAAGAAGGAGCTGTTGAAGGAGTTGTTCGCAACAAAAAACCAAGGGAAATACAGTTTCATACATTTTAATGGTTCAGATAGAAAAGGTGTTCGATCCGTACAACATATTTAATCCGGAAAAGATGGTGTAGCTATGTCCATTGAGTGGATCTCTCAACTCCGCGAGATCGTCGTCGACAGCATGGAGAAGTCTTGGCTTCCCTTCCCCCTCAAGGAAGACCTATGTGAAAGCTGGAAGAAGGACCTGCAGGTCGGCCCCAGCTCCACTATACTATACACCTCTTGTATGTACCACATAGCTCCTGTGATTGAGAAGGCTGTGGAGAACCTGGAGAAGTTCGGAGTGACGAAGGGCGGCGTGATGGCGCGGCTGGCCTCCTTAGGCACGAAGGCACTTGGCGGATTTCTCCTGAGGCCAGACGAGGCGGAGGTGAAGAGGGCCGACGGAATAGTGAGGAGGATCTACGAGCTCCTGAGGAGGGCCGGGGTGGAGTTCGGCCTGCTGGACAGAGAGATATACTCCGGCGCTCTTCTCTACGAGCTGGGCCTCGTCGACGACTTCGCCAGATACGCGAGGCGCGCGGCCGAGTACTTCAAGAAGCGCGGCGTGAGGAGGATAATCACGGTGGATCCCCACACCCAGCACGTGCTGGAGAAGATCTACCCCAAGTACGTGGAGGGGTTCGACATCGAGGTGGTGAGCTACCTGGACCTCATAAAGCCGGGCGGGGTTTCCATCAACGGCTTCGCGATCCACGACTCATGTCTCTACGCCAGGTTCCTCGGGAAGTACGAGAGAATTAGGCAAATCCTGGCGGCCGGCAAGCCCGTGGAGGATCCCTACATAACCGGGAAAGACACGGCGGGGTGCTGCGGAGGGCCTATAGAGTCCACCTTTCCCGGCGTCGCGAAGCAGATAGCCAAGGCGAGGGTTAGAGAGCTCGCCAAGCTCTCGAGGAAGGTGGTGGTGCAGTGCCCAATTTGCTACGTCAACCTCAAGCGCGCCTCTGAGGGCGAGGTGGAGCTGTACCACATGGCTGAGGTGCTCCTATGAACCTAGCCGAGCTGAAGGCGGAGGCCTCCAAGTGCCAGTTCTGCGGATTCTGCGAATACGCATGCCCCACGTATAGGAGCATGAGGATGAGGCACTTCGGGCCTCGGGGCCGCATTAACTTGATAAAGAACTTCGACGGGGAGCTCTCCGAGGCGGCGTATATGGGCATCATGACATGTCTAGTATGCAGAGCCTGCGATGCGCAATGTCCTGCCGGTATAAAAATTGCTGAAGTTATTCACGACTTTAAGGCATATATCCTCGGGGGGAAGATATATAAGAACAAGAGGTAGATTTATTAGTGTCTTCAAGCCTTGCAGATTTGAGGAAAACACTTGGTGAAGATAAGGTCGTCACAGACCCCGACATACTCCGCATCTACGCCCGGGACCCGGCCTCGTTTGAGTTCGAGCTACCGCTTGCGGTGGTCTACGCGGAATCCGCCGACGACGTAGTCAACGTGGTCAACTACGCAATAAAGAACAGGCTGTACATCACGCCCGTCTTCCACTCCACCAGCCTCTCCGGCAACGCGGCCACCGTCGCGAGGAACACCATAGTGCTGTCTTCGGAGCGTATGAACAAGATCCTGGAGGTGTCCGACGTA
>Ga0080007_1067097_pt1 | contig 19200 bp, 21 predicted proteins | sample OctOCTMetagenome_FD_69210 | JGI IMG/M metagenome (GOLD analysis project Ga0080007, IMG submission 69210) | Hot spring and microbial mat streamer communities from Octopus Spring Streamers, Yellowstone National Park, USA - OCT_B (SPADES... | ecosystem: Environmental > Aquatic > Thermal springs >...
ATTAACATATATTATTTCAAGCCTTCCCTGCTTACCCTCCCACCTAATCCTGCTAGCATATCTTATCCTCATCTAGAATAAGGCAGCCTTCACCCTCTTTTATAGGCTCTAGGTAGTATTTATCACTTCTAACGAATATATGTATCTCCTTCTCCCCTGTAAGCCTTCTATCCAATATCCTAGTGGAGAGACCTTCCTGATATGCTGAGGTAACCTACCCTGTTTCCTTAGATCCAGTTGCTTGAAGAACACGTTTCAAGCCTCGTCGTTCTTCTGAATAATGGCTTGAGCATTAACACCAAGAACCACATTATACTTATAATAGTACTTGCTGTCAATCTCATAATACTTCTTAGGTGTTAGCCCTCCATTGAAGAATGCCTACTCTTCTAATAGTTAAGCTCGTTGAAAAGCCTAGCACACGTCAATCCAATGCCCATTAAGTCCTTATACTTGCTCTCAGATGGTAGTAGCCTTAGCCTAACATTTCTATGATTTTTCTTCAGCCTCTCCTCGATCTCCTCTCTTAGGGCTTGGAGGGGTTGGGATGCCCATCCATGAGTAATGATCGGGGGGTCGTCCCCCTTGGGTCATCCTCCAGCACATTCACCCACGGAGAACACCCTGACTCCCACAACAAACTATAGCCAGAGGTTTAAAAATACAACAACCTAAAGCTCCATCCCGCCTTAAAAGATGAGGTTTGCTAAGCTTTAATATCTGAGTATGAGTATCTCTCATTACTATTGACCGTGTTTTCTTCTCAGCATGTTCTTAATATGTTCATGGTATTGCATTACGAGATCTTGGGGAAATGGATTTATTACTGCTATATCTTTAACCTTCTCAAGCTCTTTATCCAAAGTATATACTATGTTATTGCCGATCGACCTTGCTAGCTTAACTAGATACCCATCCCACGACTCTATTCTATAGTAAGTAGCATAGTCAATAGCATCAATAGCCTCCTCCAAATTTATATATGGGTAGAAGGCTTGTGACCTTGTTTCAAGCATCTTCACCAAAGCTTTCTTCACCTCAACCATAGGTAATCTTAAGTATCTCGTTGCTATGTGAAAAGCCCCTAGAACAGCTGACACCGGTATGGATATTCGCCTTCTCTGAATAAGAACATCTGACAAAAACTCCACAGCCCTTTCCTGTAGGGGGTTTTTAAAGAGCGAGACAACGATTATCCCTACATCAATAACTCCCTCAGGATAGTAGCCCGAGTTTCTTCTCAGCATATTCTCTACTCACCCATTTCCACGATTCCTCGATCTCCTCTTGAGAAGGCTTTATATTCATATTAAGAACCTCCTCCACCCACTCCCTTACCCTCGCCTCAATATCCTTCGAGATAGGCTCTATAATTATTCTCCTCCCCTCAACTCTAATCTGAACCTCTGTCTCTCCCTCAATACCTACTAGCTTCCTAATACGTGATGGTATAGCCACCCTACCATGTTTATCAATTTTGGAATATTCCATATATTTCACCATATAGATATGGTATGCCCAAGAACATATATAAATAGTACTAGATTTTCCTATCTAATAATCCTCAATCCACCAAATAAGCTATCACCTATATAGTGAAGAGGCAAAACTTTGCTATCATATAGAGGGGGCTGCTAGGAAAATACTAGCTAGATGAAGAGGATAAAGCTGGGATTTGTAGACGATATAGAGGTTGAGTTCATAGATAGAGAGCAAGCTTTGAAAGGGGGGTTGTGGAGTAGGCTGAAAAAGGTATAGTAAATGTCCAATATATAGTCTTAAGGGCCGTGGAAAGACAGTACGGCTTAGGCAGAGTGTAGAACTATGAAGGAACTCGGATTCGATGCGATCTATGTAAATCCTGTTGAGAGGATCTTCCAAGCAGAGATCGGTGTTAAAAATGTTAAGAATAAATCACCTGAGATAGTTAGAGGGGCTACTGAGGAGGACTAGGGGTTGTATAGAGATTCGGATTTTATTGGGCTTGATATCTTTGATCAGGCCCTCATCCCTTGGCTTCAAAGCCCTCAGGAACCCATTTCATCGGGATCCATATCGCTGGGCTCCTCTTGATCGGGAGACCCCTACCCACAGCTCCTTCATCACAGAAGCCTCCGGTTTACTGCTGTGGGGATACCCCCGCATCCTGGCTCTCCTCTTGCCTTCTAGGTGTCTCCTCCTAATGCTTATAGATGCAACCTTATGCCTATTCATCTTTAATCCACATCTTGGGCATTCGAAGACATGCCCCTCTTGGGTCTCTACGGCATATCAGCATTTGGGGCATTCTCTAGATGTGTTCCTAGGATCCACAGAAGCTGTTAATGCCACTCTGACACTCTTCTATGTATGCCTTTCCAGGGTGTTCTAGCATTCCTCCTATTCTTCTTAACCCTTTTCCTATTAGCGAGATCCTCCTTATCTAGATCCTCGAAAACATGGATAGTGCTTGGGAATAGCATCCTCAAGCCGGCTACCAGCTTGTTAACAGAATCCCTCTCCCTACTCCTCTGCCTGGCCACATACTTCTCATAGAGATCCCTCTTACCCATACTCTGTGCAATAGCCTTCTCCTCATACACGATTTTTATGCTCTGATGAGGCCTTAGATCAACATGTATGAAATCTATCGATGGCTCGTAGCCATCCAATGAAAGCTCATTACCACCCCAATCGATAACCCTCTTAACCACGATCTCCTCAGAGCTCTTAAACAGTATTGTTAACCCTGTTATCCTTGATTATAGCCTCTCCAACACCCCATTCCCCAACCCTTTTCTCAAACCACGTCGATCTCCACGATACATAGAGATATTCCCCTAGCCTAAGAGTTATCATAATGGTTTTTGATCGATAATCTATCTTCATAAGTGCTGTCTTGCACCTAGCGAACCTCCTCCTAACCCTAGGCTTAACCTTCCTAGCCCTTCCCCCTTAGATACCTCTTCCTCCAACTCTTCATAATCGAGTACGCTTTCCTAATAACAGCATCTACCCAGTGCGCTGCGTAGGGGTTCCTTCATAAGCTCTTCTCTAAGCCTTTTCTTAAAAGCCCTGCCCCTCGGAATTATTGGGATCCTCACCTTCGAACCTCTGATCACGACCAGCTTTTTACCTTTTCTAACAAGCTCTGGGAAGCAATATCTCCACTCGATACTATCCCAGATCATATCTATAGCCTTCTGAAGAGCCCTAACATGCCATGTCACAGCTCCGAGGCCCTCTTATCACTAATAGGCATGCTATATGCTCTCACAAGCTCAAGATTCTTCAATGAGTCTCCTTACACCCTCAACTATCCCTTTATGCTTATGGCTTCTTATGCTGTAGAGTTTCTCTGCGATGTGGGGGTTATTGTTATGAGGTCTTCTACCAGCTCCTCCCTCTGTTCCCTATCCTCATGACTTAAAGCTGTTATTTCAAAGCTAAAGGCTCTTAGAAGTTCTTCGAGTGTTTTGAAGCCTAATCTTGTAAGTCTGTTCTGATATTCCACAGCGATCTTCAATATCCCCCTCTCCATAGCTAGTTTCGGTGGCTTCTTGAAACCCCTCCTATCCTCGTTAAGATCACTATCAATATCTGTTATAACATCGTAACCCGGGATGTTGCTCCTCCTAGCCCACTCCTCTAGCGCTTAACCTGCCCTCTAACTCACTTAATATATCTGAGTGTGATTTAGGAGCCAGATCCTTCGGTATCTTTTCAGTACTATATATAGGGGCTACCAACCCGTAGAATGGTATATAGGCTAGATCTCTGTACTTAGCTACATCCGGTATAGCATCATACTTTGTAACTCTATAGGGCTGGGCGCTCCCATTCTGAATAAGCAGGTGCTGGAGATCAGCTCCTGAGGACTACAGGATATCAGCTGTTGCAGCACCTGCAGCCCTCTCTCTAACATATCTATTATAGAGCTGGATGGTGTTGAGCTCTACGTACTGTATATTTATATAATGAGTATTTAGATCTAAAAGTATTTAGAAGAGGTTCTGCACTAGGCCTATCAAGAGTGCTGTATATCACCAGTTTACCCTCTTTCCTTGCCTCCTCTACGATAAGAGCTAATAGTCGCTCTTAGCTAGGCACTTGAGTATATGTCTGAATCATCGTGGGTGTCACCATTATTCGCTGTGTAACCATAGATGTATATGTTGTTGTATAGAGCCTTGTTATAGTTACCTCACCATATCGTGGTGATGCTAACGCCCAGCATAGAATCCTAGACTAGATGCTACTATAGCGCTAATGATAACTATCACGAAAAATAGAGCTCTGTTTATAGGCATGTAATCACCTAATAATAAAGCTGCTCCTTAATAAGCTTTTAATAGCTAGCCATAATCATGAGAACTAGATCAACCACCTATCTGGGATAGCTTTTGATATATCAGAGGAAGAGTAAAAGAATAGCTAGTAGATAGGGTTTTTGTCTTTATTTTAAGGTATAGCTTCCTGTTCTAGGTTTTTGACCTTATTATATTCTTGATCCTATCTACTCCTTTTGCTACAGCTTCTTCCGGTTTTTCTTTGTTAAGGGCTTCTATTTCTAGTACCATGTATCCGCTGAATCTGTATTTATCTAGTAGTTCGAGTACCTTCTTGAAATCTATGATTCCTTCCCCTATATTTACGAAGTCTCTTTTGAACCTTATTTTGTTCTTTGGAAGGTTTTCTCTGAGATCTTTTAGGTGGATCATTGCTATTCTATCGCTGAATAGCTTTAGAACGGTTTCTATCTCTAGCCTCACCGCTTGGGCGTGGGCAGTATCTAGGCAGAGCTTGAGTTCTCTTGATTTTGTGAGAACCCTCGTAAGATCGTCTAGATCCTCGTAGCATGTTCTTAGGTGATTGTGGAGAGCAGCTGTGATGCCCTCCCTATCGGCTATTCTGGCAAATTCTATCAGCTCCTCATCAGCCCTCCCACAGTCCCTCTCTCTGCTGACTATCCAGAGGAGCTTTGTTCCAGATCTCTTCACCCAGTCTAGAGGGGGATTCTCTATAGTGGAGTATGACCCAGCATTCTCCAAGCCAACATCTTCTAGTATATCTCTCAACCTCTCAGGCCTTTCCCTAAGCTCTCTAGGAAGCATTCTATATTCTATCCCAAGCCCCTGGACCCCGAGCTCCTTCACATATCTCGCTATGTCGATGAAATCCCGGGTCCTTTTAAGAGGCCCCCAGGCTATTGTTGCCACAGCTATCTTATAGCTGTGGAATGATTTTCCCATATATGGCCCTAAAAAATTAATAGTAATATTAGTATAAATAGAAGTGGGTCGGCTGATTGAAGATCGGCTTGGTAGTGGCGGGAGCTGGTAGGATGGGTTCTATACATGCCAACAATATTAGGAAGATCTCTGAGGCAGAGCTCCTGGCAATTGTGGACCCCGATCTTGATAGGGCTAGGGCACTGGCCGAGAAGCATAGAGTCCCCTACTACCCTGATCTAGGGGCTGCCCTCAAAGCTCTTGGAGAAAGGGTTAGGGGGGTTGTCATAGCCTCACCCCTCACAGCCCATCCAGAGAATATCCTGGTGGCTAGTGAATATGGATTAGACGTCTTTGTCGAGAAGCCCCTGGCTCCGAGCCTCCCAGAATGCAGGGAGATCGTTGGGGTTGTGAGGAAGAAAGGCATTAAGCTCCAAGTGGGGTACCAGAGAAGGTTTGACAAGAACTACCAAGAGGTTAAGAAGATCATTTCAAAAGGGGTTCTCGGAAAACCCCTCATAGCCAAGTTCATAGCAAGGGACCCAATGCCCGAGCCCGGCATAGGATTGGGAAAGATATATAGGGGAGCCATTTTCGATGACATGGTTACACATGAATTCGACCTCATAAACTGGCTTTTCAACTTCCCACCGAGAACCCTCACAGCCCTCGGAGCAACACTATACTTCAACATTGAGGACTACGATAACGCTCTAATCAACATCGAATACAGCGGGGGACCTCTAATAAATATAGAGGCCACCAGGTGCTCTGCATATGGACACGACCTGAGACTAGAGATCCTAGGGACAGAAGGGCTCGTAAAAATGGAGAACACCCCGGAGACACATGTGTATTTCTACGGAAAACAGGGATCCTCAGTAATGCCAAAACTACCGTGGTTCGCGGAGAAATTCTCCGAAGCATATTACATAGAGATGGAGAGCTTCGTAGAGGCAATAGCCAGAGACGGCAAGCCATCACCAAATGAGGAAGACGGGCTCAGAGCATGTATATTGTCTGAAGCCGCAAAGCGATCTGCTATGGAGAGGAGGCCTATAAACATTGCAGAACTCCTTTAAAAGATCCCAACGAGATCCTGACAGCTAGATCTATAATTAATGATTCTGTCGCTTAATAGCTACCTCTTATCTAATTAACAGAAGACTTTTAAAGTAGACCATTATATACAATCACAACAGCTTCAAAGATCCATTAGATTGATGGGACACGCAGATATAGTGTATATAAAATAGCTAGTACCTACTCGATATGATCTCTTTACCCTAAAAGAAGGTTTGACCTCGCTATATCGAAAGAAAAGCACTTTCCTTAGCAAGTGGGAATACCCTAAGAGCTTTATGACGGCTGCATAGTGTAACATTCCAACACATCCATTAATATCGAGCTCCAGCCCAAGAACTTAAATAATTTGTAAATAATGTGATGATTTTTAAGCTATATAAGTAATGCCTAATATGACATATTAAGAAATTACTAGGCAATATATATACCTCTTTACATTTACTATATACGGTGAGACCAAGTGTCATTGGGTGGTCTAAAAGGTATATCAACAACTGTTTGGGTTGCGATTGCAGTAGTTCTCTTAGTAATTGGAATTGGTGCCGGATACGCCATTGGCGTTGGAACCGCCCCTACTCAATTTGTTACTGAGTATAGAACTGTTACCGCTACTCACGGAGTTCATGCAATGGTTGAAACTGTCACTGTAGCTGTAACGATCACACCTGCTGTGGCTCCCCAATATACGTTCTACTATATATCACACGGCGGTCCAGGAGATCCCTGGTGGGCCCCGGTTATAAAGGGTGCAGAGCTAGCTGGTAGATTGCTTGGTGTGAAGGTCGTGTATCTGGGTCCAGAGAAGTTCTCGGTTAAGTGGTTAGTAGACACGCTTCAATCAGCGGTTGCTGCGAAACCCGATGGGATTATAATAACCGTAACTGATTACAGGGCTCTTGATGATCCTCTGAGGAGGGTTATAGCCCAAGGGATCCCTGTTCTCGCCGTTAATGTCTATGATCCTCGACCAGAGGATCAGAGAATCCCCTATTTAGGGTATATAGGTCAGGACGAGTATCAGGCGGGCTATCAACTTGCTAAGTTCACAATATCATGGTTCCAGAAGAACATGGGTAGGCTTCCAACCGGCGGTGTCGTAGGTATACATGAGGTAGGGCATGTTGGGCTTGAGCTGAGGGCCAAGGGGATCCAAGATGCATTTAAAGAGGCAGGACTGCCTATACCTGAGAAGCTTGATATAACTACAGATATTACTAAGGCTTATGAGATCTTGAAGTCCTATGTCACAACGAGAAGAGGTATTGAAGTAATATTCACTCTAGGCCCTCTAGGGGCTCACCCTGCGATGCAGCTCGTAAGAGATCTAAATATGGTTGGAAAGCTCTTCGTATCAACAGTCGATCTCGACGACAAGATCATTGCAGGAATTAGAGATGGTGTAACAATAGCAGCTGTATCGCAGCAGCCCTATGCACAGGGCTTCCTACCAGTAGTCTACATGTACCTCTATGTTAAGTTCGGTATAAAGCCTCCAAGCCAGATTCCAACCGGCCCAACTATAATTGATAAATCCCTAATAGATCTCGTTCTCAAACAGATCAAGGAAACTGGAGGAGCTTAGCTTTTAAATTAAGTTTTTAATACTAAACTCGGGCGTTTTTTATGAACCTCCGAACTATGTATTACCCACGGAAGGTTCTTGGTATTAGAGAGTTATATGTGGTTCTCTCAGCGATTGCCATGATTATTCTCTTTGGATATATAAACCCTAGGTTCTTCTCAGGAGAGGCTCTCTATAGCATATTAACCCTAGCGACTGAGCTAGGTATAATAACTCTTGGGGTCTCGTTTCTCATGATTGCTGGGGAATTCGATCTATCTGTTGGATCTGTATATGCCTTCTCAGGACTCATAACTATATGGGCTCTTAACAATGGATTAAGCTACCCAGCATCATTATCATTATCCCTAGCATTTGCATTAACAATTGGAGTTATTAATGGTGTTATAACCACATATGGTAGGATCCCCTCTTTCATAACTACGCTAGGGATGATGTGGCTATTAAGAGGTCTTCTACTCGCTATAACGGGTGGATTCCCTATTGGTTTAGAGAGGTTGCCGCCTGAGATGGTGATCTATACATACCAGGTCATAGGAGATCTGAGGGCGAGTAGTGTCTGGTTCCTCGCGCTAATACTGATCCTCCAGATAGTACTGAGCAACACCCCCTATGGAAATAGAGCACAAGCTGTAGGGGGATCGCCAGGCGTGGCTAGAGCTCTTGGCGTCAGAGTCGAGAGGGTGAAGATGTTAGCTTTCATAATAAGCTCCCTATGCGCGGCTATCTCAGGTCAAGTAGCTGTAGCCAGATTCAAGATCGTGGAGCCGACAGCAGGCGCTGGGTTGGAGCTGGAGGCTATAGCAGCCTCTGTTCTCGGAGGTACTTCTCTGACCGGTGGTATCGGATCTATAGCGGGTGCAGCATTGGGCGCTCTGCTGATTGGCATCATCAGGGTCGGGCTAATATTTGCCGGAGCCCCTGCCTACTGGTATATAGGATTTATTGGTTTCCTGCTAATAGTTGTTGGGGTGATAAGTCTTAGGAGGGGGAGGACAGCATGAACGATGATCTTCTAGTGCTGGAAAAGATCACAAAGAAGTTCGGAGGTATAGTGGCTCTAAAGGATATAAGTCTCAGAGTAGCTAGGGGTGAGATCATAGGGCTTGTCGGTGATAACGGGGCTGGGAAATCCACCCTAGCTAAGATTATAGTAGGATATTACAAGCCAGATAGTGGGAAGATTTTCTTCGAGGGCAGAGAGGTTAGGTTCTCGTCTCCCCAAGAGGCGAGGAGAGCTGGGATAGAAATAGTGTACCAGGACATGGCGCTTGTGGATTATATGAGCATCTATAGAAACATATTCCTTGGAAGGGAGATAGGCAGAGGCTTCGGACCAATAAAGCTCCTAGATAAGAAGTCCATGAGAAGGGCGGCGCTAAATCTGATAAGAGAGATCGGGATATCAGATAAGAACCCCGACACACCTGTGTCGAAGCTAAGTGGTGGAGAGAGACAGGCTATAGCGATTGCAAGGGCAGTATATTTTGGGGCTAAGCTTGTGATCTTTGATGAGCCTACATCAGCTCTCTCTGTTAGAGAAACACAGAACGTGCTGAGGCTAATAAGAAATCTGAAGGAAAGGGGAATAGCATCAATAGTGATATCGCACAATATTCATCACGTATATTCGATCTCAGACAGGATAGTGGTACTTGAGAAGGGGAATAAGATCCTGGATATGCCTAGGGAGAGCACCACACCTGAGGAGATCGAGAAGGTCATAGCATATGGAAGAGTGATCTAGATCACTAGTCGATCGTCCAGTGTTGGCAGCACGTTTCATAGAATCGAATATTAGTAAAGATACTCTATAGCATAGATTTTTATAGAGATCAATAGTGATATCGTCATCTCTGCATATAGATAACGCAATTAACTAATACGTTAAGGTGCTCTAATCGCTAAGACTGATCATATGTCTCTGGGCGACATCCCTCTCTTAAATAGATTTTCGGAGAAGATGCTTATTTTCTCTAACTAGATTATAAAGTGGTGGTTTTCGATGCCAATATACACTGGAGCCGATATTGTTGCACAGCTTGCGAAGAGGGCTGGAATCAGATATGTCTTTGGAATACCTGGCCATGGTAATGTAAATATCTTCGATGCCTTCAGAGATCTGCACCCAGATGTTGAGATCATAGCTGTTAAGCATGAGCAGTGGGGGGGCCACATGGCGGACGGCTATTTCAGGGCTAACAGGAGGATCCCGGCTATTGTAACGACTTCCGTGGGTCCGGGTGCTACTAATCTTGCTACGGCTCTTGCGACAGCTTATGTGGATTCCTCTACGTTTATAGCTATTACGGGGCAGATCCAGACATATCTATTCGGTATGGGGATCTTCCAGGAGATCGAGAGGAAAAACTGGGTTGACTATGTAAATGCGATGAATCATCTTGTTAAGAGGTCTTGGCTTGTAACTAATGTTAAGCAGCTTCAGAGGGTTTTTCTAAACGCTCTTAAGGAGGCTGTTAGTGGGAGGCCGGGGCCTGTTCTAATAGATCTGCCCATGGATGTGCAAGTAGACAGGGTTGAGACAGAACTTGAGGATCCTTCTAAATACCTGCCAACAGGCAGGATGTACCCTGATCCCATAGCGGTTAAAAGGGCGGCGGAGCTTCTCTTGATGGCTGAGAAACCATTGATCCTCATTGGAGGTGGTGTTGTGATGTCTGGAGCGACCGAGGAACTTGTCAGGGTTGCTGAGTTTCTCGGAGCCCCGGTGATATGTTCCTTTAGGGGTGATGCTAAGGGAGGCTTTCCTGAGGATCACGAGCTCTATGCCTTCCACCCAGGGAATATTGGGAGCCTCGTTGGGAATGAGCTTGCTAAGGAGGCGGATGTAATACTAGCTGTTGGGGTTACTTTTAGTGATGAGACTACGAGCTCATATGTGAGGGGTGTAACCTTTAACATACCACCCACGAAGCTTATACATATAGATATAGATCCCCATGAGATAGGTAAGAACTATCCTGTTGAGATAGGCATTGTGGGGGATGCCAAGGCTTCTCTAGAGATGCTCTATAGGGCTCTTATCGAGCTGGGGGTTAAGAGGGACTGGAGATCCTCGCAGTGGTATAGGAGATTTAAGGAGCTTAAGGATAGGTGGTTTGCGGAGATCGAGGAGCTTAGATCTAAAGCCCCTATGGGGATACCAAACATAGTTAAAATCCTTAGGGAGGAGCTGCCTAGGGACACGATCATAACGTTGTCAGCAGGCCTCCCACAGGAGATATTCTCTCAACAGTGGATCTCATACTACCCAGGTACATTCATAAGCTCGGGAGGCTTCTCCACAATGGGCTTCGCGCTACCAGCCGCTATGGGTGCTAAGCTCGCTAAGCCCGAGAGGAAAGTTGTAGCTATAGAGGGCGATGGATCCTTCTTAATGAATAGCGTAGAGCTATCAACAGCAAAGCAGTACGAGATCCCTGTTTTAGTGGTTGTGCTTAATAACTATGGCTGGGTATCGATCAGAGACCTCCAGATAAGGAGCTTCAAGGAAAGAATAATAGCCACAGAGTTCAGGGACAGGAGAGGGAATCTATATACTATAGATTTTGAGAAGATCGTGAGGGCATATGGTGTGGAGTATATGAGGGCAGCCAGTGTTGAGGAGGTTAGGAGAGGTGTTAGAAAGCTCCTAGGTCTTGATGCCCCATCCGTTCTGGAGATCCCTGTTGAGACAAGGTTCCCCTATAGCGGTACAAAGGCATATGGGTACTGGGATATACCATCTAAGCATCTTGCTGGATAGGTGTTTAGAGTGGGCAGGAGATATGATGTGATAGCTATTGGGAGGGCCGGCATAGATCTATATTCCCTAGACTTCTACGAGCCCCTTGAGGAGGTCAGGAGATTCGCACGGTACGTTGGTGGGAGTGCTGCCAATATAGCTGTAGGAGCTGCTAGGCTAGGGCTCTCGTCAGCCCTCATAACGAGGGTAAGCGATGACGAGCTGGGAGAGTTCATTATAAGGAATCTATCTAGGATGGGTGTTGATACTAGGTATATAAAGAAGGATCCTGAGGGGAAATCGGGGATAGTGTTCGCAGAGATAATACCTGGGAGAGATGGGAGATTCATTTTCTATAGGGAGAAAGCCAGCGATCTATTGCTGAGGGAAGAGGACATACCCGAGGAAGCTATAAAAGACACCAGGTTCCTCGTGATAACCGGTACAGGGCTCAGCGCAGATCCTTCTAGAACCGCTAATTTCTACGCCCTCAAGCTAGCTAGAGAACATGCTACAAAGACTGTGTTCAACGTGGATTGGAGACCTACTCTCTGGAAACATGTAGATCCTGTGGAGAGGCTATCCATATATAGAAAGGCTATAGAGATGGCTGATATAGTGATAGGAAACAGATCCGAGTATATGGCTGCCACCGGGAAAAATAGCATAGAAGAAGCCATAGAGACTATGAGGGGTATTAATAGAGAAGCCCTACTGGTACTAACCCTAGGAGATGAGGGATCAATGGCAATCACAGCCGATGGGAAGGAAATTAGGGCACCGCCATATAGAGTTAAACATCTAAAGGGATTAGGAGCAGGAGACGGATTCATAGCAGGCTTCCTCTTCGGCCTAATCAAAGAGTGGGATCTATATAGATCACTTAGATTCGGTAACGCCGTCGGAGCAATAGTAGTCACCAGACACTCATGCTCCGAAGCAATGCCCACATACGATGAGGCAATAATGTTTATAGAAGCAAATAAATAGCAATAAAATCCCACTTCCAATTCTATAGTAGATCATCGGCAACGTAGTTGCTATGCGTTTGATAGTCCACTCAGGATGCCCTTTCAATTCTATAGTAGATCATCAACGACTTCTAATGATTGTGGATAATCGTCATACATAATGTTCCTTATCAATTCTATAGTAGATCATCTACAGCACTACCACATAAAGTCATCCTCTCACCCTTGGATTATCAATTCTATAAGTAGATCATCTGAGCAAAGGAGAATTGATCTACGACTACGCAACAAGGCAGTTATCAATTCTATAGTGGATCATCGCAATATATTCTTTCAACATAGTGGCATCTCTGTAGAATCTCCCTAAGGAGGAACAGGGCTAGGCAATACTCTCAAGAGATCTTCGATAAGCTTGTTAAATACTTAAACCTAGGGATTAAGGATCTTGGGGGTAGGAGGATCAGGAGATACCTTTAGAGAATGGCTTAGGAGATTGTGTAGGATCAGGCTGATCTTGAGATTACGGGGCGTGCTAGTGCCTGGGATCAATAGTGCTAGTCCACGGTTAGTTGATGACAACATGTGGAAACCAATAGATGCTACTAAGATCTAAATGGTGTTGAGAACACTTTCTTCGTAGGCGTTGCTATCAACACCCATAGGGGTCGGGTGTATCTCGATCTAGAGCCCTCTAAGGAGTTCTACAAGCTATTGGCCAGGGGTTTTAAGCCTACATCCCATGCTAAGATCAAGCTTGATAGGAAGAATAGGAGGGTGATTTTCCGCCTATCCCTAGAGAAGGAGGCTAAGATCTACAGGCCTGGGAATATTAAGCCTGTTGATGTTAATGAGGATTCTGTAGCAACTCTATACGAGGTATCCACGGTAATCCTCGAGACAGACCTTGCAGAGACAACACTGGGCTATAGCTATAGGAAGGAGAGTATCCAGAGGAGAAATGGATCCGATAGCAGGGAGACTAGAAAGGCTATGGAAAAGCTTAGGGAGGGGGAGAAGAAGAGATACTATAGGATGAAGACAGCAAACATGATATTGAGAGATACTCCGAGGATGAGAGGAGTAATAGTTATCGAGAGAATCTCGGGAGAAGATATAAGGATATGATCGCTAGGTATAAGAATAAACAATTAAGACATAAAATATATCAGAGCGCGTTGAAGGGCAAGCTAAACGCAATAATAGATAAGGCAAGGGAATACGGTGTGCCGGTATTGATGATAGATCCTAGGAATACATCTAAGATCTGCCCAATACATAATACCTCGATAGAATATGGGGAGGCTAGAATTGGGATCTGTAGTAAGGGAGGTGAGAGATGGCATAGAGAGGTAGTAGCATTGATAAATGTTTTATTTTATGGCCCGATGCCCTTTATGAGGGCTATGCCCAGAAGGGCTTCGGTGTTTCAAGCATAGATGGGAGCCTCTTTCCGCTGGGCTCTACAGCCACCAATGAAACCACAGATGTATTCAAAACCCTGTGGATCAGGAAGCAAGGCAATCCAAAACAAATGAATATCAGTGATAATCAACAACCATCGGGGGACAAGCGGTGGAGAGGGTGCTGACCTTCCTCTTAGCAGGAGACCAGAGGATAATGGATATACTGAGAGAGTATAGGTAAGCATCTTCTGCTCGGGAGTCTGGCTAGAGCCCCATGGGGATCTAGATGTGTAACATCTTCCAATATATGTGGTAACATCTATATATTACGTATTGCTATAATGCATGTGATGGTCTACGGTAAGCTATGTTATGGTATCTGCTAGGATTAGGAGGGATCTCTATGAAAAGCTGAAGAGGTATGATATTGTTATCAGTGATGTTATTAGGAGAGCTCTGGAGGAGGTTGCGAGGAGAGAAGAGGAGGAGATTAGAGAGGCGCTGAGTAGAGCCCAAGAGTTTCTATCCAGAATACCATCTGAAGAGATAGTTGAGGCCATAAGGAGGAGTCGTGAGTAGAGATGAGCTATGTTTTCGACTCATCAGAATTGCTAAATATCGTGAGGGTTCTCGGAGAGGATGCTCTCAGATACCTTAAGGATAGCTATATCTCGACTCTCACATTGCACGAGGTGGGTAACGCTCTATGGAGGGAAACTACATTACTAACAGGTTATCTATCGATGAAGCTCTATCACTACTAAGTGCGATTAGGAGCTCATATAGGGTTTTAAGGATTGTAGAGCCCCGAGATTTATTATTGGTATTAAATCTCGCATATAGACTTAGAGTAACATACTACGACACATCATACATCGTTATCGCATATGAGGTGAACACGGATCTAGTGACTGACGATGAGAAACTTAGGAGGAGGGTAAAGATGGTAAAAACATACTCCTAGAACTCCTAGGTAAGGCGGTAACCATACACTCAAGTGGGGATCTCATTAGATCGTAAAGAACACTGTGAAATAGCATTAGTATGAATTTTACAACTGAAAACCTCGCCCTTCAGGGCGGGGACGGTATTTATTTTGGTTTTTGGACCCGGGATAATGGGCTCCTGGGGGAGTTCTGGCCCCTTATTGCTATAATAACAGATGTGAGCCCGAATAGATGGTGGGAACCTGTGATCTGCTGGTAAGATGGCTGGGCTTCAGCCCTTTCAAGGCGGGGAGGAGGTCAGATGAAACCATATGGAGCCTACAACATCCTAGGTAAGACGATTAGTAACTCTGTAATGATAGGCTCATTCTATTGCGACATGCTTTAACCTTTCAAAGCTATACGTAATAATTGGGTGAAGCTGAGTGTCCAAGGTTGTACGTGTAAGGTACGAAAATGGTGTCCTCAAGCCCCTAGAGCCTATAGACTTAAGGGATGGAGAAGAGGTAGTGGTTTTCATCCGTAAAAGAAGGGTGAGAGATGTTCTTGACAAGTACATTGGGTTACTTGGAGAGGCTAGTGCTGAAGAGCTAAAGCAGTACGAGGAGGAGGCCCAGGCACAGTGAGCAACGTATTCATAGACACCAATATATTCTACAACATATTGTTCAAGACGAGCTTAACACAAACAGCTAGGAAGCTCCTAGAGGAATTCGAGAATAATAAATACCATACAAGCTTGACAGTCGTAAACGAGCTGCTCTACATCGCTACGAGAAAATACTACCAGGCTAGCGGGGAAGCTAGAGGATCTTATGACTTGCGAAGAATAATAGCAGCCAAAGGATATCCTGAACTAATCGTCGATGGAGTACGCAGGCTGTTAGAGGATCTTGAAGTAGAAGCCCTAGTAGAGGATGTAGAGTATAGGGAAGCGATGAATGTAGCTACTAGCCTGAAGCTGCTGCCAAGCGATGCTATCATAGCTTTAACTTGCAAGCACTACGGTATAGACACCATACTCACTTTTGATGAGGACTTCAAACGAGTGCCATGGTTAAAGGTCGCCCCTAGCTTTTAGGGGCTATCAGTTTGACCTATTTTAGCCCAAATAACTTGGCATTATCTTAGAGAATAAAGCGTGTATTAGGAGGCCTATATGTAGCAGGCCCGCTGGAATTTGAACCCTGGACCTCCGTCTTCGAAGGTCTGGATACTAGCGAAGCACACGCCAGGTCCGACTAGGATCTTCTAAATCCAGCTAGCATACACACGTTAAAGCATTGTCTTACAAGCTTACTAAGCGTAAAACATTGGCTACTAGGTCTTTCACCTCTTGGTAGCATTATCGAACCATATGAGCCCGCAGTCGTACAGCTCCTTAGCCTCGGGATACTATGGTAGATCCTCTGGCTTTTTGTTCTCAGCGTTAAGCTCCTACAACACCCCCTATATCGTCGAAGGCCCGCACACCCTATCCTTGTGCTCAACGTAGAATACAGTCCTACCCTCACTCCTATCTATCTTCTCTATGTACTTCTTGGGGTCTGATATGTTCTGACCTCCTCCCCGCCTTGAAAGGGCGAGGGTTCCCTTAGGGCGGCTCATTGTTTGGGGCTGCATCCCCCTTCTAAGGGTTTAGCCCCGGGCTGGGTCTCCAGCCCATTACCCCTATCCCTAGCCAGCCAGAGCCTTCATTGGTTGGCTCATAGGGACTCGGGGTTATGGTTATTATCATCGCCCTGGGGCATAGGTGTGTCTTGTGTATTTAGCATGACTATAGCGTATTGCTAGAAAGTAGCCCTCGGGCTCACATGCATCACCATCATCATTAAGAATACTAGAAGATACGGCATTAATAAGCTTTTTGCCATACCCGCTCTAAAGGACGAGGCTTTCAGCTGTAAAGAAATTATGGATATTGTGCGGTAGATGTTGGGAAGAAGGCTCGGTATGGTGGCTAAGCTCTGCTAAGCTCGGCATTATTTTCATGGGTTAAGGTTTATAAGCCTTCTCCGTCCATAATTTTATGGACTGGGAAAGACGATCTTAGGTAACAGAGTCATATATACATTTTATTGCATCTCTTCATGCTGTTGTGCCTCCATACTCTGAGTATCTGGATTGCTTTACAATATTATGGAACTACTTGGTTATCAATTTTAACCTTAAAATCAGCTAACTCATTAGCTCAGTATGACTAGGGTTATCCTTTTTCATGGTAGTGAGAATGCTTTTATATTCGTTTGTTGTCTGGGCTTAAGCTTATAAGGATCCAGTTCATAACTGTATTGATGATGAGGCGATATCTCTGCTAGACCTGGGCGTAGAGATACCTCGGGAAGCGATGATGCTTAGAGCTCCCGAGGCCGAGGCTCTAGATGGGGGCGCTGCCCCCATCTAAAGCCTCAGGATCCAAAGGTAGATAGGAGCACAGTGCCGCTAGGCTCCACAGCCGCCCATGGAACCACAGGGATATGGATATCCCTGTGGAGGAGGTGGAAGTCCCCCGATGCCACAGGGCTAAAAACCCTGTGGATCAAAGCACAGAAATCCAAAACAAAAGAATATCAGTGATAATCAATAACCATAGAGGGATAAGCGGTTATTCTTAGGCTAGCATCCGCTGGAACTTATTACCGATCAACGATCATGTTAGACTCTCAATATTCATTTCACATATTAGTGATTGTTTGAAGCCCTATGTTTACACTATGCTTAGATCCGGAGTTTTTGTGCTCGTTCTTCCATGTCTTGTGGCTTATCTATTTAACTAGAGGATTTCTAGCTTCTAGGCGGTATGGTGTATTTTGTTCTAGCTATTTCCATCTCCCTTCCACCTTCCTTTATTATGAGGGTTAGCTCTACCTCCTCTCCATTAATGTTCCTCGATATAGGCTCTTTGCATGGCGCATATGTCTCAAATGTCTTCTCCTCCCCCTTCATGAGTATGATGTATATGTAGGTGGAACTCAGTGTACATCTAGCCCTCTCTCCGGTAGAGGTGATTATAGCCAGCTCTACTACGTGCTCCTCCGGGCTACGTATATACACTATGGCTGGGTCTGACCCAGGGTTACGGAATTTCACATGTATCTTATGAAGATAATACTGATCTGTGTTTGGTAGCCAGAGACCCTCGGCCGAAATGCTGGTCTCAGTAGCCTCTAAACCAGGGATCCTGAAAGTCCAGTTGGCAAGAACTATTACATTCTCATTAGTGCTCTCCCCAGTATTCACAACCTCCAGCACATAGTCCCCAGGGCGTCTAAGGCCGCTAAAGACAGTATCGAATAAATTAATCCTAGCCTCTCTTTGGAGAGGATTGAGTATGGAGGGAGGCCCTCCAAAAGGAGGTTCATCAACCCTCCGGATCCACAATCCCAGGCTATAGCCGTAGTTTTGTACTACCAAGCTCCAGTTCTCTTTGAAGAACTGGGCTCTGAACTCCCTCACCTCAGCTACTTTAAGAAGTCTACAGCCCTCTAGTTTTACCTCGAAACGATTATACTGGGTGGAGAGCTCTATCGCAGCGATCCTCCCTGACAAAGCCACGAACAATTCCAAAGACGCATTCCTCCCCTTTCTACCCATGCTCTCCAACTCTGACAACAGCTTTCTATCTTCGATTGGACAGGATGCAGACAGCTCTATTGGAGTTACAATATATGGAAAGGAATAGATATATAGCACATTTCCCCGCAAGCCTCCCCAAATCATCCCTAAAATAATAACAGGCTTCCCTTTCCACTTCTCTACAGTAGCCTCGGGGTTCTCCTTATACTCATTATACAGCTCATGTATATGGATCTTCGAGAAACCCTCTAAACCAGCCTGAGCGGGTGTAGAGATCCCCTGAACAGGAGAGGCGATCCTTTGAGCCGGCTGCTCCACACCAAGCCTCTGAAAAATAATGAGAGGTGCTGAAATAGCTAGAACGGCAGCCACGAGAATCACTATTGCTATAGCTAGCTTCAAACCAACCCCATAGAGATATCTTCTGAGGAAAATATATAAATATAGACCTCTATCTGTAGCACATATTGTCTTTTATCGTAATAACTTAATAATGTTCTTAATACAGTATATTTATTATATGGTCTGACCTTCCCCTCGCCCTAAAGGGCGGGATTTGCTGTTGTAATTTCTGTGCATCCACCTGTTCTGGCTTTTTCAAATATGTCTCCTGATGTTCCGTCGCATATGTAGGCATTTCCACCGGTTTCTTGGATGTATTTAAGTGCTGCCAATACTTT
>Ga0080007_1052555_pt1 | contig 19079 bp, 7 predicted proteins | sample OctOCTMetagenome_FD_69210 | JGI IMG/M metagenome (GOLD analysis project Ga0080007, IMG submission 69210) | Hot spring and microbial mat streamer communities from Octopus Spring Streamers, Yellowstone National Park, USA - OCT_B (SPADES... | ecosystem: Environmental > Aquatic > Thermal springs >...
ACATTGCAACTCCGATGGGTTTGGCGCTTTACCGCGCAGTTAGCAAACTGCAGAGGTCACGCGAGCGTTTCTTCACCGTCTCCGACATCATTGCTGAAATCTACAGCGACCCGCTTATTCGCGAAACGAGCATCCAAGCCCTCGTTTTGCGCTTGGAAACTGCAGCCAACGATTGGGATTTGTTCAGCACCCGATACTACGAGTTGCTGGAGGTTTTTCGGATTGGTGCGGTCAATGTCGTGGATTTGGGAGTTTTGGAAGTTGGGCGGGTGAGTTTGAGAAATTTGGTGGCAGCAGTTTTGGTGCGAGATTTGTTCAGGAAGCGGAAAGAGGCAAGGTTGCAAGAGGAATTGGGCATCTCAACTCAAGTGCCCAAAGTTTGGTTGGCAATTGATGAGGCTCAGGAATTTGTCCCAGCAGGCAAGACCGCTTTGGCGAAAGAGCCGTTGATTCAATGGGTGAAAGAAGGCAGGCAACCTGGGCTATCGCTGATCATCGCTTCCCAACAACCTGGGGCAATTGATCGGGAAGTTTTGAGCCAGTGCGACCTGATTTTGTGCCATAAGGTGACGGCGATGGAAGATGTGGACGCCATCAACCGATTGAGCCATGACTACATGGCGAAAGAGTTGCGCCACTACTTGCGGGAGTTGAACCGAACGGGGGAAGCGGTTATGGTGGACGATTACAGCGAGTCAGTCGCCATCGTCCAAGTCCGTCCGAGGAAAAGCAGGCACGGGGGAGCGGAAGTGTGAAATTGCGCATCTACTTCGTGTCTGAGTTGCTTCCTCGGTGCAAAACTTAGACAGGCTCGTTGATGGCAATCAAGCGGTTCAAGGAGGCAGCAACGATGGAACGACGGTTGCGTTTCGGGCTTCCCAAAGGGAGTTTGCAGGAAGCGACCTTGCGGTTGATGAAAGCGGCGGGTTGGGAAGTGCACATTGAGGGGCGCTCGCATTTTCCGCGCGTCAACGACCCAGAAATTCAAGCCATCTTGCTGCGGGCGCAGGAAATTCCCCGCTATGTCGCCGAAGGGGTGCTGGACGCTGGCATCACGGGCTACGACCAAATCGTGGAGAACGGCGTGGAAGGGCAAGTCGTTGAGGTGGCGGATTTTGTCTATTCCAAGCAAGGCTTGGGCAAGGTGCGGTTGGTCATCGCCGTCCACAACGATTCGCCCTATCAGCGAGTAGAAGACTTGCAGGGCAAGCGCATTGCGACGGAACTGCCCAACACCGTCCGTCGCTTTTTGGAGGCGCGCGGCGTGCAAGCGCAGGTGGAGTTTTCGTGGGGGTCAACGGAGGCGAAGGTGCCCGAACTAGTGGACGCCATCGCCGATGTGACGGAGACGGGCGCCACTTTGCGGGCGAACAATTTACGCATCATTGAGACGGTGTTGGAATCCACGACGCGGCTCATCGCCAACCCGAAGGCGTGGGCGGACGAATGGAAGCAGCGGAAAATCCGCCACATGGCGCTTTTGTTGCAAGGGGCATTGATGGCGCAGCAGAAAGTCGGGCTGAAGTTGAATGTCGCCAAAAAGGATTTGGGGCGGGTGCTGCGGGAGTTGCCCGCCATGAAAGCGCCGACCATCTCGCCTTTGGCAGACGAGGAGTGGGTGGCGATAGAGGTCATCGTGGACGAAATGCAAGTGCGGGATTTGATCCCGCGCCTGAAAGAATCGGGGGCGCGTGACATCATTGAGTATCCGCTCAACAAAGTCGTTCCGTAAGGGGGTGCGAAAGGGTGCGTCGCGATGTGCCTTTGTTGCTCTCCCCGACCGTCCTTTTCCCTGGCGCCAAATCGCTTTTGCGTTTGCGGAAGGATCAGGAGCGGACGACGGTGGAGGCATGTTTGACAGGAGATGGACATTTGGGCATCGTGCTCACTCGGCAACGAAGGGAAGGGATGGCGGAGCCTTTTGAAGTCGGGACGATCGCCCGCATCCTGCATGTGGAAACGGCGGAGGACGACGGGCTGAATGTCCTCGTCCGAGGTGAGCAGCGCTTCCGAATCGTGGAGTTGCTGCAATACGAGCCTTATCCGATGGCGCGGGTGGAGTTGTTGCCCAATCGCTTCGGGACGATTTCCACTGAGTTAACCCGCATCGCCAACCGCTTATCAGCCCTCCTTTACCGCTACTTGGAGTTGAAAGCCATCGCCGACCAGTTGGCTTTGGCGGATTTGATGCTCCCGACGGACTTGGCGGCATTGGGCTTCCGCATCGGCGCGCTGTTGGATTTGCCCCTGCGGGAAAAGCAACGGCTTTTGGAGACGGAAGATTTGACGGAGTTGCTGCAATGCGAACTGGACATCCTCAGCCGAGAAATCCGACGATTGCAGCGGGCGACGGTCTGGCGGGAGTTATTGCAGACGGACGCCGCTCGCCGTCGGCGCACCCCACCCGATCTGGCGGTCTGGAATTGAAGCGCTATCCTTTTCGTCAACTTTTTGGCGCCGCCAGCATCCTTGCGAGGCGGTGTGCGGGAAAACTTTTTTGGTGGTGACAGGCAGGATGGCATCGTTGGACGATTGGCGGCAGCGCATTGACGAGATTGACGAGCAAATCTTGCGGCTGCTGACGGAGCGGGCAAAATTGGCGCGGCAAATTGCTTTGCTCAAGCAGCAAAATGACTTGCCTCTTTATCATCCCGAACGGGAAGGAGCCATCTTCGCCCGCCTGACTTCCTTGCCCCATGATCCTCTTCCCGACCAAGCCATCAAAGCCATCTTCCGCGAGATTTTGTCGGCGTGTCGTGCCGTCATGCGCCCGCCCCGAATTGCCTTCCTCGGTCCGCCCCATTCCTTCTCCCATCTCGCCTGCGAAGAGCATTTCGGCACTTTCATTGAGCCTCTCCCGCAGCGAACGATCCACGAAGTCTTTCGGGAGGTGGAGCGGGGCAATGCGGACTTTGGCATCGTCCCTGCCGAAAATGTTGCCGAAGGACCCGTCGGTGACACCTTAGATGCCCTCTTGCAAACTCCGCTGAAAATCGTCGCCGAAGTGTTGCTGGAAGTGCAACATTGTTTGCTGTCCAAAGCGGAGTCCCTTGCGGACATCCGTCGGGTTTATTCCCGCGAAATCGCCCTCGCCCAATGTCGTCAATGGCTGCAAACCTATTTGCCTCAAGCGGAATGGATTTCCGTTTCCAGCACCGCTGAAGGAGCAGAGCGAGCCGCTGGCGACCCCGAAGGCGCTGCCATCGGACCCCGACGCGCTGCTGATGCCTATGGGTTGCGAGTGTTGGCAGAACGCATTCAAGATGTGCCTTTCAATTTGACCCGCTTTTGGGTTTTGGGCAAGCGGATGACAGCGCCATCGGGCGTGGACAAGACGACCATCGCTTTTTCCGTCCCCCATCGCCCAGGCACTTTGTATCGCGCCCTGAGCGTGTTCGCCCAGCACAACATCAACCTGACGATGATTGCGTCCCGCCCCGCCCGCCATGCCCCTTGGGAGTATGTGTTTTTCGCCGACTTTCAAGGGCATGTGCAAGACGAACCCGTGCAAGCGGCGTTGAGCGAGTTGGGCAAGGCGTGCCTGTTTTTGAAGGTGCTCGGCTCTTATCCCGAAGCCATTGAAGTCTTGTGACGGACAAGAGCACTCAAGGGATGAACAGCCCGCCTATCGGGAAAGGCGGTGAGTGGTCATGCGTTGGCTCGGTCTCCTTCTCGCCTCGCTTGCCCTTTGGCTTTTTGGTCAGGCTCGTCAACCCGCGAAAGCGCAGCAGGGACGCAGCGCCTCTTTCGGAGTGCTGATGTTAGTCCCATCCCTTGACGAATTGCCCAAGCATGTGCAAGCCCTTCAAGCGTCAAGGGTTCAATGGGTTGGGCTGGACATCCCCCTCAGCCGCATCAATCCCCGTGAAGGCGTTTACGATTGGGACTACCGCCACTTTGAGACGACACTGCGAACTTTAAAGGCAGCGGGTTTGCGCATTGTCCTGAAGTTTCTGGGACAAGCCGACTGGATTTCCCGCGACCCCAAAGGCGCTCACGCCGATTGGGATGCGACGCTGAACTTGACGCCGCCCCGCGAGAAAGCCAAATGGCAACAAGTTGTCCAGCAAGTCGTCCACCGCTATGGCGCTTATTGCGACACTTGGCAAATCGGCAACGAGCCTGATGGTGGCGGTTACTTTCGTGGCTCTGCCGACGACTACATCGCCTACTTGGAATGGACGGCGACAGCCATCCGCTCAGTGCAGCCGAAGGCGACGATTGTGGCGGGCGAACTCTTTCTGGGTTTGCGACCAGCGTCAGGCTCTTATGGCGATGTGCTGCGGAAGTTGGTTAAGCGTCCCGACCTTTTTGATGTCCTGAGCGTCCACTACCCTTTGGCACCGCCCCAGCACGCCGCTTCTTTCAGCGATTATTTTCGGGCGATGAAGGAAGCGGGCATCCAGAAACCTGTCTGGAACACCGAGCAGGCAGCGACGATGCCGTGCACTTGGCTACCAAAAGGCGCAACGACGCACCCTGGCACGGAAGGCGGACTTCGCCTCTCGCCCATCAAAGCCTTCGGTCATTCCGTCGCAGCGGGAGCGGAACGCGTGCTCTTTTTCAGTTGGAACTACGACGACACGGGCTTCTTTTACCGCCCCATCCTTCAGGCAGAGTTGCGGGTGATGGGCGAGCAACTTGGCGGGGCAAAGTTTGTCGGTCGGATAGAGTTGGGCAGCAACGATGCCATCCTACTGCGGTTTGAACGCAACGGTGAATCAATCCTCGTCGGTTGGACGGAAGTGAACGGGTTGGAAGTGCCTATCAGGTTGCAGGCAAGGGGAGCGGTCACGCTCATAGATTGGCAAGGCGACACGCAGCGATTGATCCCGAAGGGTGGACAAGTCGTCGTCCCGCTCACTTTTTGTCCCCGCTTCCTACGGGGCGATATTCGGTTGTGAGAAAAGCGTGCGGTGTAAGCGTGCAAGGTTGTAGGCGTGGAAGCGCGCCATCGTAGAACTGCACGCTCAAAAGGGGTGAACGCCGATGGGCGTCATATTGCTCGTCGTGTTGGTGTTGCTGGTTGTTTTGGTGTTTTGGGTGATTGCCGCTTACAATCGGCTGGTCAAGTTGAGCGTGCTGGCGGACAATGCGTGGAGCGATGTAGAGGTGCAGTTGAAGCGTCGGCACGACTTGGTGCCCAACTTGGTGGAGACGGTCAAGGGTTATGCGGCGCACGAACGGCAAACTTTGGAAGCCGTCATCAACGCCCGCAACGCTGCCGTCGCTGCCAACGACCCGCAACAACGGGTGCAAGCCGAAAACATGCTGACCGCCGCCTTGCGCCAACTTTTTGCGCTGGCAGAAGCCTACCCTGAGTTGAAGGCGAACGAAAACTTCCTTGCTCTGCAGCGGGAACTTTCCGCCATTGAAGAAGACATCGCCAACGCCCGCCGTTACTACAACGCCGTCGTGCGCGACTACAACACCCGCTTGGCGGTCATCCCCGACGGGTTCATCGCAGCGCTCTGTGGCTTTCGCTCCAAACCCTTCTTCGCCGCCGAAGAGGAAGCGCGGGCAGCGCCTCAAGTCCGCTTTTAGTCCTTGCCATTCAGCCGACAAAGCCAAGCGGGCAGCATAAAAGCGCCGTAAGTTGGGAGGGCGAACCTCAAGGTGAGTCCACATCTTTCCCAACCTGCCGATTTGCCATCTCACGATTTGCTGGCAAATTCGGCTCGGCAGGAGCCTCGTCCTCCCATTTCCCCTCGCCCCGCGCCCCTCGTCCCATGTCCCGTTTGAACTTGTCAGAGTTCTGTCAGAGTTGTGGTGCAAAATTTTGGCGTTATTGAGAGGGGCGGGCTCCTGCCTGACCGAAAACTGCAGGAGCGCCATAAGGGTGTGCGTGACGGTTGTCACAGTTTCCGTCAGGGTTGTGGACTAAAATGTGAGGCGAAAAACGCGATGCGAGGTGAATAGGTCGTGCAACGGTGCAGGCAGAGCATTGTTTGGGCGGTTGTTTTGGTGGGGCTGTTGGGTCTATTCGCCTTCCCGACGGCTGCCCAAGAGAAACGCTCCCCTTATGCCCTGCCCTCTGGGCGAGGGATTTCAGGCGGTAACTTTGTCGCCCGCAATGATTTTTTGGACATCAATGTCGGACCGCGAGGAAGCAATTACTGGGCATTTCAATTTGCCCCCAATCAATGGGGCGATGCCGTCTTCAGCGAACATTTTCCTGTCTGGACGCCCCAGTGGGGCGGCGTTTCGTCTTTTGACATGGAGGTCATCCAACCCTTTCAGGAACTCGTCCCCGACCGTCTGGCAGAAGCCAAATTGCGTTACCGCCGAACCGACCTCAATCAGGAATTGCAAATCCTTCGTCGCGTTCAGTTTGAACCTGGGGCTGTCCGCCAATTCCGCATCACTTACATCCTGACCAACACGGGCAACGCCACCATCCCAGACCTTCGCTTTTTCCAAATCATTGACTTTGACATCGTGGACCCTGGTGGCGACTACGCTTGGTATAACGCCAACAGTGACACGGTGTTCATGAACGACGACAGGTATTTTCGCATCGGTTTCTTCGGCAGCCGCCGCTCTGACCGACACAGCACGGGTTTTTGGAGTTTTGTCTTGAACAGCGATTGGACGGATGGGGAGTTGAACAACCAAGACCGTTACCCTTCAACGGGCACTACCGATGCTGGCGTAGGGCTTCAGTGGAATGTGGGGGATTTAGCGCCAGGGCAATCTTGGGAGTTGACGGTGACTTTCGTCTTCGGTGGTGCTGCGGGGATTCAAGCCCTCATCCCTGACCGAACGGTCGGTCGGGGTCGGGAGGTCATTTTGGACGCTTCCGCCTCTAACTCGGTTGACCAAATCGTCAGTTACGAATGGGACTTGGACAACGACGGCGAATTTGATGACGCGACGGGCGTTCAAGTCCGCTGGGTGTTCAATCAACTGGGACAGTTCCTCATCCATGTGCGCGTGCGCGACAGCGCTGGGCGGGTGGACACCGACAGTGCCACCATCACCGTCATCCCCGATGTGGATTTGACCGTCGCATCGCTAACCGTTGAACCCTCAGAAAATTTGAAAGACGGGACGCCGACGACCCTCAAGGCGGTCATCCGCAACACAGGTGTTGACCCCACATCCAGTGGCTTTTATGTCCGTTTCCTTGCTGGCGGTAGGTTCGTCGGTGAGCGATTTGTGTCCAATTTGGCAGGTGGCGGTCAAACGGAAGTCGCCCTCCCTTGGCGGGCTCGTGGCGGTGTCCAACAATTGGAAGCCATCGCCGATGTTTACAACAATGTCCCCGAAGTTGAGGAGGGCAACAATCGTTCTTTGCTCAACATGACTCCCATCCCACCAGCCGATTTAACGGTAACCGAACTTGCCCTTTCCCCCAGCGAAAACCTCGTTGACGGTCAGCAGGTTCAAGTGACAGTGACGGTCACCAACAACGGCGCCGACACCGTTGGAGATTTCACCGTCCGTTTGTTCGTTGACGGTGGCTTTTTCGGCGAAAGGACAATTTCTGGTGGCTTGGTGGGTGGTCAATCGCAAACGATTACCGTCCCCTTGCAAGTGCGGGCACGGCAAAGGACTGTTCAAGCGGTAGTGGATGCGGGTGATTTTGTCGGTGAAAGCGACGAAGGTAACAACAGCAGGGAAATTTCGCTGCCAGAAATCCCCCTGCCAGACTTGACCATCAGCGACTTGACGGTTTCGCCCGCAGAAAATCTCAGTCACGGACAGAGGGTCACTTTGAGGGCGACAGTTCAAAACATCGGCGCCACAACCCTTGTGCCCTTCAGGGTGGAGTTTCAAATTGCAGGTGAAACCCTAACCCAAAGCGTGGCAGGACTGCAAGGTGGACAAAGCACCGTTGTGGAAGCCGTTTGGGTGGCGAAGGCAGGTCAACACACCCTCCGAGTTTTTGCCGATACAACCCGCGTCATCCCCGAAAGCAACGAGGACAACAATGTCGCCGAAAGACAACTGCCCGAAATCACCGCCCCCGACCTGTCTGTCACCTCCATCGCCCTCAACCCCCAATCTGGTTTCGTTTCAGGCGATACTGTTACCGTCGCAGTGACGGTTCAAATTGGTGGCACGGGACGATTAATTGCCCCCATCCCCGTAATTTTGCTGGATAACGGTCAAAGGGTTGGAACGCGTCAACTGGATGCGGGTTTGACAGCGGGGCAAAATGTGACGCTGGCGTTTTCCTGGCGCGTCTTGCCAGGCGCCCACACTTTGAGGGCTGTCGTTGACCCCGACAACATTTTGCCCGAACCCAACGAAGAGAACAATGCCACTGAACAGCAAGTTTCGGAAATTCCGACCCCCGATTTCGCTTTGAACGCCGTTCTCGTCCCCGAAAACCCCTTCACGGGGCAACCCTTCCGCATCCAAGGTTCTGTCCGCAACGGCGATATTGCTACTCGGCTTAACTTCTCCGTCATCGCAGAAATTTTGGATGCCAACGATGCCATCGCCACGACAGATCGTCGCAATTTCAGCAACGGACTGCCCCCCAACGGCAGCGTTGATTTTACCTTCGGACCGTTCTCTCGGCTGTTTGAGTGGCGAAAAGTGAGGGTCAGGCTTGTCTTTGAAGGAAACCTCGCCGATGCTAACCCAGCCAACGATGTCGCCACCTTCAACTTGCCCGATGTGCCCCCGCCCGATTACGCCGTCACGAGTGTCAACGCCGTTTTGCCCCCCACCATCGGCTACGGTCAACCCGTGACTATCCGCATAAACATCACCAACCAAGGTGGCAACTATCGGTTGCCTGTCGGTTTCACCGCAGGCATCCCCATCAATGTCTTTTTGAACGACCAACTTTTGGGCAACGCGTTCGTCGGTGGCTTGGACAGCGGTGTGGAAACGACGGTGACTTTCACTTGGGTCATTGACCGACCTGTCAACAACCCGACGGTGAAAGTCATCCTTGACCCCAACGGGCAATTCCCCGATGCTGACCGAACTAACAATGAAGCCCAAACATCGTTGACCTTGACCGTTGAGCGCACCGATTTCGTCGCAGAAAGCGCCCGCATCGTGCCCGAAGGAGTCCCAGCAGGGCGAACCGCCCGCGTTGAGGTTGTCGTTCGCAAGGGCGAAGGTGCCGATTACACGGGTCGGTTGCCCGTAGAAGTTTTCGTTGATGGCGTCTCCTTGGGCACACAAGTAGCCGATGTTCGGCTAAATGCCAATGAACCGATGGCGACATTTGCCTTTAACTGGACAGTCACACCCGGGCAAGCGAGGCGAGTGCGTGTCGTTGTAGACCCACGAAACGAAATCGTGGAAGCGGACGAAACGAACAACACTTTGGAGACGACCGTTGACTACTCCGCTACTGCCCCCGATTTTGTCGTTTCCAGCCTCACCTTTGAACCGCAGACAGGCGTTCAACAAGGCGCTTCCGTCCGCTTCACCGTCGCCATCCGCAACGCCGGTGCTGGTGCATGGGCATCAGATGTCCCAGTGCGGGTCACTTTCAACACGGGCTTTGTCCGAACTTTCAACCTCGGAAATTTCGCCCCCAACGAAGAGAAGCAAATCGTCTTTGACTGGCTTGCGGTGCCTGGCAGCGACCATGTGGTCACGGTGGAAATTGACCCAGAAAATCGGGTGCCTGAAAGCGATGAAACCAACAATGCCCTCACCCAACGATTGAATTTGACGGTCGCTCCCCGCCCCATTTTGCAATTGAACTTGAGCGCGCCACCTTCCCTCGTCGGTCCTGGCGACCGAGTCGTTCTGAGTTGGGAAATCACTAACAGCGGCGCAGCGGAAGGGACGGCGACCATGACCGTCAGCGGGTTGCCCGATGGATGGGCAACGGTGGAACCCGTCAGCGGTCTCGTCCCCGCCAACGGGCGATTGACAGGTCAACTAATCATCACCGTCCCCAGCAACTGGTCGCAATCCCAAACTTTTGCCGTCACCTTGCAAGGGCAAGTCGGAACCTTATCGTTGACAGCCACGCAAAACCTGCGAGTGGAAACACGCCCCATCATCACTGACATAAGCCCTGCCAACAATCAACGGTTGGGTTCAACGACCGTCACTTTCACTTGGCGCACGCAACTCCCGTCCACCAGCGAGGTTTATATCAAGCGCCCCACCGACGCGACCTATCAGCGCTTTGAGGGCGAGGCAGGGACTTTCCACAGGGTTGTCGTCTCAGGTTTGCGCCGCAACACCAGTTACCTGTTCTATGTCCGCAGCGTCAGCGCAACGGGTGAAAGCCAAAGTGAAGAACGCCGAATTTTTATCACCAGCGGAGTCGTCTTCAGCCAACCCGAATATTCCGCCGAAGTCCGCCGTGACTACGACCAACGCCTAACCGTCGCTGTTATCAACACGGACACACGACCCCACACGGTCAAAGTGGACTTGGTGGATAATCCCTACGACGATGCCCCTGCAGGTTTAATGGGTCCGGGCACCTTTGATGAACCAGCCACCATCAACCCAGGCGAAGCGCTAACCATCACCTTCGCCGCTCACTTTCAAGATGCCCGCCAGACCGATTACACCTTCCGCATGCGCGTCCAAACCGTCGGCGAACCAGAGTCCCTCACCGATGAGGCAATCGTTCGGATGCGAGTGAGGCAACCCCGTGCCAACCTTCAAATCGTTCAAATCGCCGAAGACCCGTTGACGCAAGTGAAAACCTTCCGAGTGACCAACATCGGTGACGAACCTGCGACGGATGTGACCATTCGCCCCAACGATTTGGTAGCAGGTCAAGTCGGCATGCAACCGTTGATTGAACATGCCTTCCTCGCCCCAGGGCAGTCCATTGAGTTCAAAATTTTCCCGATGCTGCTCCCTCCCGGCTTTCGCCCCTTCAGCCCATCGGACATCATTGACGCACGGGTGACCTTTGAAAACTCCGTCCCTTATGTGGGCTGGAACTTCCGTCCCTTTGACCTTTACATCTTGCTGAACGGCGTGGAGATTGCCTCCCTGCAAAACACCATCCCGTTGGGCGTGTTCAGTTTTCCCATCCCGCCGCAGGCTATCTTTCCGCCCGATGTCGGCAGGTCAGCGAGATTGACGATGCAGCCTGAGGAAGTCCGAACGCTGCCAGCCGAAGCGGTGCAACCTATCGTCCAAAAATTGCGCTCTGGTTTCAACCTGCAAGTCTCTTATGCCAATCGCACCCAACAAATCCCCGTCCGCTTCTTTGACAACCCGACCCGCCAAGCAGGTGGGCAGTTTTTCATCGTTGAGAAGGGCGAACGGATGATCACGCAGCAAGTGCAAGCAACCCACTGCACTAACCAACCCAATGTCATCGTCCGATTCAGCAACGGCATCCTCAGTGCGGAACTGAACATCCGCAAAAGCAACTTCAACGACGCCCACTTCCTCAACGCCTCCAACTTCAAACTGGATATTTGCACCCGCTCCTTCAAGGTTGCGGTGCAAGCCAACAGCGAGACGGAAGCCCGTGACATTGCCGAACGCCTTTGCAATGTCCTCACGAAGACCCCACCCAAACCCAGCACGGTCAGTGTGGAACTTGCTGGAGAAGGACCGCCTTTCAAGCGAGGCAAACCCGTGAGGGTGCGGGCTGTGGTGACGGGAGACGGTGAAATCAGCGTCAGCACGGTTGTCGCCACTTTCAGCAATGGCGACACCCCCATCGCCCTTCGGGCAGTCAGTGCGAATTCCTTTGAAGGTGTTTGGATACCGACCAATATTCCCGCTGGCACCCAAACAGACCAACAAGGCAACCTCATCTTCCCCGTCACCGTCACCGTCGTCGCTTCAGGCTGCGGTCAAACGGCGACTGGTTCAAGGGAGACAACGGTCAAAGTCGGCGGCATCCAAATCACCATTGAGAAGCCGAAACCTGAAGAAGGCTTCCGCGTGGATTTGCCAGTCAATGGAGAAGCGCTAGTTCTTATCGCCGGCAAAGTGACCGACGATGAAAACAATGGGCTGCGGGCAACGGTCACCGCCGAATTTTGGTTCACAGAGTTAGGCAGAGATGTGCCGCGCGTCTCCAGCGAAACCAAGCAAACTTCCCCTGAAGGTTCGTTCGCTTTTGGCTTCACCACTCGCAAACCCGGCGAGTTGTTGGTCAAACTCTTCGCCAACCCTGAAAACAACCGAGAATTGCAAGCCTTCAAGCGAGTGCAGGGGTTCATCGCCTATAAAATCCAGTTGAATGTCGCCAAGGATGACTACGAGTTTGTGCGTGGTCAGAAGGATGGGAGCCGCATAAATCAATTGCCGATAGAAATCTCCAGTAGCGAGACCCCTGACCTCAAGGAAATCAAGGTCATGGTTTTCGCATTCCAACCCAACGAAGAGAACCCGCCCAGATTGGAGCGGAAACCTTTGAAAGACGCCGTGGTGGAAATTGTAGGCGGCGGAAGCGTAAGGACGAACGACGCAGGAATTGCCACTGTGCCCGTTAACTCTCGTGCAAACAGGGTCGTTGAGGTTACCGTAGACATGAAACCGAAATTGGATGTCAAGATCGCTCCAGTCCCAAAGGCTTTCTTAGCCCGTCCTGAATCGGAAGGGCAGATATGGGTCTTCTTGGGCAAAAACCTCTCCGAGCCGACTTATCCCCAGCCGACAACGCCCCAAGTGCGCGGTGATTACTTGGTGACAGGGCGACGGTTCAAAGTCACGGTGGGTCGTGACGAAAAAGAAAAAGACGAAAAAATCGCCACACCGTTGGAGTCAAATCCCGTCGTCCATGCCGTCCCTTACAAACCGCCGCAGGCTTTGGATGTCGGCTTTATAGAGGTGACGGTCACCGCCGAGGATATAACTGAAGGTGAGAGCGAACCTCTTTACAGGGCTGAAGCCAAGTTCCGTGTCTTCCGTGACGCTTTCCTGACCTTCCACAAGGAAGGCTTTAAAGACCCAGAACCTCGCAAAGTTGATTTGGTGGAACAGAACGGCTTGCGAGTCCTGCCAGGCATCATTGAAGGTTTCCTCGTCGCCCTCAAGCCCGGACGACCCATTGTCGGCGCCGATGTCACCCTCACTTATCCCGATTTGGAGCAAACCGTAAAGACGCAAGGTCAATATCAGCGACCTCAAGACGCTGAGGTTCAACCCGATGCAGGGAAATTCCGCTTTGAAGTGGACACCAATCGCCCCACCTGGTCTCTGACTGACCCCGTGCGTATGTCTTTCGTCCCTGACATTGATCGGTTGGCTAACAGCGTAAATCAACAGATTGGTTCGCTGGGCTATCGGCTTCCCGACTTCAACGAGCGCTTCGGGTTTGGGACCGAGTTCCCTTACCTCTGGGAGTTGCGCTATCAAACTGACCCAGAAAAAGTTCGCAAAGTCATAGAGGCTGCCCAACGCCTTCAAGCCTACGCCGAACTCGTCGGCACCGCCCACCCCAACATGAAGGAATATGTGAAGGAAGCAGTGAAAGCCATTGTTAATTTCGTGATTGACCTCATCACTGGAAAAATCGCCGACATCATTACCTCTAGCATCAAAGCGGGCAAAGGGATCGGTTTCACCAATTCCTTGAAAGAGACAATTTATCAGAGATTTTCCCGTGCGGATTTACCTCCCGGCACTCTTGATCTCATTCCAGCCATTATCAATGATGCTATCGCTACCTCCATCCGAAGGCACAAAGGGCTGACAGACGAAGCCCTCGGCGATGTAGTGATCTATCTCAAAGCCAGAACCAGTTTGACCGATCAAGAAATTGAAAAGGTCATGGAAGTTTTAATGGACTACCGCAAAGATCTCCATGAGGCGGTTAGTAGTATGGTCTCCAGTGGCTTAAAAGCAGACCTCAAAGGCGCTATACAAAGTGCCCTCAGCGCCTTAGGCTTCAACCTCAAGACCAACAACGATTTGCTGGATAAGATCATTGACAAAGTTCTGGAAAAAGTAGCGGAGGCATTACAAGCGGGGGCAAATATCACCTCCTGGACATCAAACTTGCCCGACCTCGTTGCTGAAGGGCTAATCAGTTTTCCCCTCGTCCCTGAAGTGCACACCGACAACTTGCTGGCTTTTCCCCTTGTGAGTGGTATTGGCTACCGTTCACGAACCCAGCGGTCGTTGGAAACGCTGCTTTCTCGCTTCGGCAAGTATGAGTTCCAGGGAGATACCCCGACTTTGGTCGGAAAAATCCAAACCGCCCAACAAAATGTTGCGGGTGTTCGGCAAGTTTTTGATACTGTCACCAGCCCCATCAGCAACATCACAAGAGCCATCGCAAATCACTTTGACCGCCAGCAGGTTCTAACGGGGCAGGAGCACTTCTTCAACAAAGCAGCACAGTTCGTCGCAAGCATTGTGGATGAAATTTTACCCATCAAAACGCTGCTCACCGTTGTCCTTGCCCCTGTTGCTGTCAGCGCTACCGAGCAGTTGCAAATCCTGGCTTTCAGGGACGCCCTGGGAGCACCTTACCCACCATTTCCTGGTGGAATTACACCCGATCAAATACTCGGTTCAAGCCTTGCTTACATTCTCAACTTCGTGTCTGGCGGAGGACGGCTTGCCCCCCTTCCGTCCCGAAGTCGGCAGTTGAGTGAGTATGCCGATATGGTCAACCAAATCAAGGCTGCCCTGCAGCAAAACAACTACGAGCGAGTCTTGCAATTGGCACCTGCCCTGGCATCAGCCAGTGCCGCTGTTGCCGATGCGATGCGGGCGAAGGATGTTTTGGTGCTCACCGCCGTTCCCGTCGCACATGAGCGGGACGGCAACTTCCCTGCCTCCGCTCGGCAGGCTTCTCAGGCTGCTGACCAATCCGATGTCGCCCGCAGGCGCTTCTTGTTGCAATTGGGGAGTTACCTTGCCGCTGAGGACGAAGAAGCCCGTGACAGGGCTCTCTCCGCCGCCGACGAGGCATTGCAGAAGACGAGCGAAGCGATGGGATTGTTGGATGCCGCTATTCAGCGCTTGCAATCTCTGGGGGTCTCCATCCCTCCCCTCTTGCGTGTCAGTCACACAGAAGAGCAGTTAAGCGAAACGCAATGGCGCATCAACTTCACCGTGACAAATTTGGGCGGTCAATCATCGCCACCCGTCACGGTGCGTTTCACCCCGACTTCGGGAATTCAGTTGAGCCAGACAACTTGGAGCCTCCCATCCCTTGCCCCCAACGCTTCTCAAAGCCTCACCGTTACCGCTCAATTGCCTAACCGCATGGCTGGCGGATTGGGATTTGTTCGGGTGACCCTTGAACAGTTTGATGTTTCCTTCGTCCCGACCATCGTGCTTTTGACCACTGGAGATGCTGTGCCGCCGACCATCACTGACCTAACTCCTCCCGACAATGCCACGGTCCGCACCCGCACCCCAGTGATCGCCGCTTCCGTTGCCGATCCCATCTCAGGTTTGAACCTTGCGTCCCTGCGCATGACTTTGGATGGTCAACCCGTTGAGGCGAGTTATGATCCCACAACCCGACGCTTCAGTTTCCGAGCCCAAGACTTGGCTGAAGGTCAACACACTGTCACCGTGGAAGCGACTGACAACGAAGGCAATACAAGCCGCAGGGAATGGCGATTTGTCGTTAACTTGTCGGCACCCATTGAAGTTACCGACCTCACCCTCTCCCCAGAGCCTTTCAGCCCCGACGGCGACGGATTGGACGACACGCTGAGTATTTCGTTCAGGCTCAGTGGTGATGCCAACCTGACCGTGAAGGTGGTTGATAGCGCAGGCAACACAGTCAAGACGCTGTCTAACGAACAACCTTTCTCCGCTGGCGAACATACGCTGACTTGGGATGGGACGACAGATAGTGGAGAGCCCGCTCCCGATGGTGAATATACCGTTCAAATCACTGCCACTCCTCGTAGCCGTCAGCAACCGTTGGCGCAAAGCATTGCCCGACTAACCCGCAGCCCGTTGAGTATCACAAGCGTTTCCGTCACGCCCTCAACTATCCGCCTCACAAAGGAAACGGTCAACATCGCTTTCAACCTTTCCCAGCAAGCGACCGTGCAAGTGAAAGTCTATGCGGGTGAGAGCACCGAGGATGACGGTTTCGTCGTGCGGACTTTGACCTTGCCTAACGCCCCAAGGGGCACTAACACGGTCACTTGGGATGGGCGAACCGATGATGGGCGGTTCGTTGCTGCGGGCACATACACCATCGCCATTGAGGCTGATGCCGTTACGATGACCACGAGGCTTGCCTTGGCAGGTCAAGTGCGGGTGAGGAGTCTGCCAGATTTGATGCCCGTCACCATCGTGACCTCGGAGCAAAATGGCTCAACGCGGCTGAGTGCCGTCGTCCGCAACATCGGCGGGGAGACGGCTCAAAATGTCGTCGTCCGCTTCCTGCATCAAGATGTGCCTATCGGTGACGCAACCGTCTCAGAAATTCCTGCCAATGGCGAGGTGACAGTGGAAATCCTTTGGGATGCCCATCGCGGTTTGCTCACCCGTGATGTGGTGGTTGTTGCCGACCCTGATGCCCGCATTGACGAGTTGGAGGAGTTCAACAACCGCTTGCAAATGAGCGTGGAAGTGGCGCCGATGCGGATCACCCATTTGTTGCCTGAGGGTGTCGCATTGGTCTCCGTCCCCATCCAACTGCTTGATCCATCACCCCAAGCCGTCTTCGGTTTCGCTTCCCCTGAAGAGACGAAAGTCGCTTGGTGGGACCCGCAAAAGGCTGGCGAAAGCAAGTATCGCTTCGCTAACGAACTTCCAGCCATAGAACCTGGCAAAGGTTACTTCGTGAAGTTGCCGAGCGAACGCGCCATTCAGTTGGCGGGCGTCCCTGTCAGGACACAAGACAATGCCCCCCATGTTTTGAACCTGCAACCGGGCTGGAACTTAATCGGTTTACCTCGCCTCGGAAGCGTTGCCTTGAGGGATGTGCGTGTCAAGCGACCCAGCGACCCAGACACAGCCGCCATCGCTTTCGTTCAACCGGGCAACCCATTGGTTGAACCTTATGCGTGGACATACAGCAATGCTGAGCGGCGCTATCAGTTGGTCTACCCTGACATCGGTGAATTCAGCACGCTGGATGTCTTCAAGGGCTACTGGGTCTATGCCCACGAACCGTGCCAGTTGCTTATCCCCGCCCAAAGCCGCAGCGTTTTGGTGACACGGAAGCGAAGCCAGATAGATGGCTGGTTCTTCCGCATTGAGGCGGAAGCGGGCGAGTTCAGGGATGTCGTTGTCGTCGGCAAAAGCGCCAACCGAATGTGGGCGCAAAAACCGCCAGCCAGCCCTGAAGGGCAAGTGGTGCGGTTGAGTTTGTTGGACGAGCAAGGGCGGGCTTGGGGCGCTGTCGTTAGCGATGGCGACAGGCGAATGCGGTGGCGGTTGCTGTTGGAAGCCGACGGGGGCGTTGAGAAAGTCGTGTTGAAGTTCCCAGACTTGGGTTACTTGCCGAAGGGCTTGAGCGCTTACTTGGTGGACGAAGCGACAGGGCAACGACGATATTTGCGGACGACGCCCGCTGTGACCGTCACCTTCACACCCAATCGGGGTATGGCTGAACGACGAATCTTCCAATTGGTCATCGTTACGGGCGAAACGGGGTTGCTGCGCATCGTCGGGTTGAAAGCGGAATCCTTGCGGGGTCAGGGAGTTGCCATCCAATTCGGCTTAACCCGACCTGCCCAGACCCAAGTGGAAGTGTTGACTTTGACGGGACGACGCATCAGCCTCTTAGAGGCGTCTCAACAGAGGACAGCGGGTCACCATCGGTTGTTGTGGCAACGCAACGGCATCAACGGGCAACCTATCCCGCAAGGGATTTATTTGGTGCGCATCACGGCGGTGGATGAGGAGGGGCGACAAGTTCAAGCGACCACCACTTTGCACCTGCGATAGAGCGCGCAAGGGAAGACGCAACAATCAACTGCAAATCGCACCTACAGGCAAAGCGTCGCTGCCACCTTGCCCTTTGGCAGTTTTAGGAGGCGTCGCTTTTGCCCCAGCGGTTATCGTCCCGCCAGACCGACGACGGCTTTGAGCGTTCTTTCGTCCTTCGCCAACCGCAAACTTAGGAGTGCGTTTTCCGCCCTTAACCCTTTCCTGCGGTGAGAGGGCTTGGGAGGCAAGCACTTCCCGACGCACCGAGGTAAATTTTCGGCGGTTGGAGAGCACTGCCCCGAACCTTTTGGCTTATCAAGGGCACGACCTTTCCCGATGCCGATGGGGTGAATGGGGCATGGCGGAAAAGTCATGGCTGGCTGAAGGGTTTCGTTGGTGGCAAAACCTATGGCTCACTCAACGGCAAGGGATTTGGGATGCGCTCGTCCTCGTGGGCGCTTTGGTCGGCGGGAAACTTGTGGGCATCGTCGTTCGGGCGTGGCTGAAACGCCTCGGCATAGACGACCTTTTGCGGACACCCTTCGCCCCAAACCGTCCTCGCCCCAAAGAGCCGTCCGATGTCGCTGGCTACCTTTGCGTCGGAACGGTTTGGTCAATCGCCCTTTGGTGGATCACCCGACAGCATGGACTTTCCCAAATCGCCGACAGTTTGCTCACCTTGACGGGACGCCTTTGGTTTATCGCCCTCGCTTTGGGCGCTGCGTTGTGGCTGAGCAACTGGATCAACCAAAGCGTGGCGAGCCTTTTGCAACATCCCGTCGTCCGTGAGCGCGTAGATGCCGTCGCCCCTGAGGTGCGGGAGCGGTTGTCCGAGGCAATTTGCGGGCGACAAGCGGAACTGTTACAGTGCTTTTGTGCCTGCTGGCACTTCTGGCATCCACTGAATTGCTGGGCATGACAGTGACGGCTCAAGCCCTTCAAGCCATCTGGGAATTGGTGCTACGGTTAGCGATAGCCTGCCTTATCCTTGCCATCGGTTGGGTTGGTTTGAAGCGGTTGCACGAGATGAGCCAGATGCTGAGGGATTTGCCGAGGGACGAACGCTCGCTTCGGTTGGGCGTCATGGCAGCGGCGCTCATCTTTGCCCTTGCGCTCTTGACAGGTGGCGGGGGACGCTCCTTGCCCTGGCGCTTTTCGCCTTGCTGGTGGTGTTGCTGTTTCCCTTGCGAGAACACCTGCCCGATTTGTGGGCGGCATTGATGCTGAAGGCGCATCAAGTTCAGCAAGTCACGATGGACGGAACGGTAATGCAAGTTCGGCAAATCGGTTGGCTGGTGACGACTTTGCAGGCGGGC
>Ga0080007_1063060_pt1 | contig 19072 bp, 16 predicted proteins | sample OctOCTMetagenome_FD_69210 | JGI IMG/M metagenome (GOLD analysis project Ga0080007, IMG submission 69210) | Hot spring and microbial mat streamer communities from Octopus Spring Streamers, Yellowstone National Park, USA - OCT_B (SPADES... | ecosystem: Environmental > Aquatic > Thermal springs >...
TTCTATACACCCAGTCGTCTGGTATCGCCAACAGCGGCGATGTGGAAGACGGAGAGAAGATCAAGATCTTGTTCTGATCGGCGAAAGACTTCAACGCACTGACTTCTCTGCTGGACATCGGTCCGACAATGAGCCTAGCTCCCTTGGCGTATAGCGTCTGCAACTTCTGCAACGCCTGTTGCGGGTCTGTGCCCGTGTCTTCGACCAGTAGTTTGAACTCGAAGTTAGGACACATCTTATTGGCGTCCTCAACGGCTAGTTCTATAGCGTTTTTAGCGCCAATACCGTAATACTGGAGACCACCGGTCAAAGGCAAAGCCGCGCCGATGTATACTATTTTAGAAGTTTGGCCTAACGCAGACGCAACTAGCATGAACAGAGCAACCACAACACTTATCCGCACATTAAATAACCTAGCGGGAGTAAATATGTTTTATCCTTAGAGGTCTTCGGGGTGGAAAAAAGGCGTAGGTTTTATCTCATTTTGTCCTCCTCTTTTCTTTTGTTTCCTCCTTTGTCCAGACCTTCGTCTCGCCTTCTTGTATCAGCTCCCACTCTATCTCTCTGCTCTTGGTGCCGAGCCTTCTGGTGAAGGTGGAGATGGTGTCTATGATCTCCTTGCGTCTCCACGCCACTATGCCGGAGGCTGAGAGACCGCCCGCCAGGGCGAGGGCCTTGGCGTAGTCCTTGTCCCAGACGGCGTATATCACGATGGGCCGGTCCACGGTGAGGATCACCGTGGCGTTTCTGTACTCCACGCCTCTGTCGTCTACCCACTTCCTGAAGACGTCCTCGACGAGGAAGCCGCTGACAGTCCCATCCAGCTCCACCTTAGCCACGGAACCGGCGAGATACCACCCGGAACCGCTCGCCGAGCCCACGGGCGTTGTCACCTTGACATAGAAATACTTATCCCACACCACATACACGTCATGGGGCCTGGAGACCGTGAAGGCAGACGAGCCCGGCTGGCCGTCGACCTCTATCCACGCAAGGCGGTAAGAGACGCCAGACGCCTCCAGAGGCTTCAACGCCTCCGGCACAACAGTCACGGAAGCCCCTGCGTCTCTCCACTCGCTCCGCTGAACTGTGGCAGACTCGACCCCGGCCGCCGTCTTGACCTTGAAGCCGAAGTTTATTAGGTATTGCTTCACGTACCTCGGCGTGATTGTGGCCGGCCTCTCCACGGTGAGCTCCACCCTCTGCTGCCCCTCCAGACGCCACCGCTCCCGCGGGCCCACATCTACATACGGCGCGAGGTCGACAGAGAACTTGTCGCCTTCCCTAACCCACTGCTCCAGCCTGCTGTCCCGCCCCAGACACGCCACCTGGCCGCAGTCCACAACGACCTTATACTCCTTGGCCCAGGAGGCGCTCACAGACGCGGGCCCCGACACTGTGAAAGACAAGGAGGAGACCTGCCGACCGTCCACATAGAGGCCAGCCAGAACCCACCGCGACCTCTCGTCCATGGGGACGTACCTAGGCACGTCCTTACTATAGCGGTCACTCTCCCTTGCCCACTCCTCGCCGTAGGGCAGAGCCGGCCTAAGGTCAAGCGTGATTTTATACATCCGGTTGTACACCGCCTTTACCTCCACGTTGCCGTCTACGTCTATGGCGGCTGACGCCGTGTTCTGCCCAGTAGACCACCTGGAGAAGACCAGCTTCTCACTGGAAGACACAGACACCTCGGCCGGGACTGACACCTCGTGGCGGCCCGGGAGCACCCACAGCTCCGACGTCTGCTTCCCGTCAATAGTAGGCGTGACAGACACAGGCCGCCCCATGTGGTCCCAGACCCTCACAGACAGCCGCACGTAGACCCTAACAGACAGAGACGCCGAGTCCTCATACACCTCCCCCGTCACCGGTGACCTATACCTCAGCCTCAAAGTCACGGAGTACTCCCCAGCCCTAGTCGGCGTAAACCTCACCTGCACAGACGCGGAAGACCCCTCAGACACCCTCCCCGGCAGATCAGCCGAGTACCGCCCCTCAGAAAGCGTCAAAGACACAAGCTCGGCGTCGTAACCCAGATTCTTCAAACCCACCGAGAAGACGACCTCCTGCCCCAGCCTCGCCTCCACCGGAGACACAGAAAACTCGAAGGGCCCCGGCCTCGGAGGAGTCACAGATACGGAATACCTCTTATCCACATACTTCCTGCCCCCCGCGCAGGACACCCTCACCACCAGCGTATCGCTGGACGACTTGAAGCTGGTAACCGGCAGGCTGAGAGTAGCAGTCGCGCTGGCTCCAGCAGGCACCGACACAGAGGCTGACCCCCGCCCCGCCGAGCCCCCCTCGGTCCACGCTTCCACCGTGTACGTCCAGCCCCGCTCGCCCAAATTCCTCACAGCCACCTTAACAGTCGCAGACCTCCCGTAGACGAAGCTGTCCCACGACACGTCCGAAATCTGCATATCGGGGCAGTACTTCTCCACGTAGCTGGCTGACGCCGAGCCCAGAAGCACCTTAGTGCTGGCGTCCCACACGGTTACTTTGTACGTATACAGCCTCCCCTCGTAAATCGGCTCAACAATCGTCATACGGTATCCATATATATAACCCCCATCTACGGTGCCAGCGGCAATTAAGCTAGCCCCTTCCCTAATTTCCACATATAGGCGAGCGCTAAACTTCCTTAGATCAAAAACGAGGTAGAAGCTCTCGCCGAGGTAAAGCTCCTTCCTTTCAATGTACGAAGAGTCGATCACCCACACAGGAAAATCGCCAAAACTGCCGCTGGGAGTAGGCACCGCCGTCTTAAATGGCGTAAATGCCGAAACATAAGTAGCCACAAGTACAATCAGTAGGAGTACAGCGTATCGCATACAGTAATTTAGGATGTTTTTAAAAAAATTTCTCTTGGTTATTAGTCGGCGTTCTCGGTTAGCGTGAGCGTAACGACGTTAGCCACCTCCACCACATCGCCGGGCTTCAGCGGTACCCAGCCCTTACCCCTGATATCGACCCCGTTGACCTTTGTGCCGTTCCTACTCCCTAGGTCGGCAATATAGAGGGTACCTCCGTCGTATTTGAGGGCGAAATGCTGTCTAGAGATGTACTCAGCTACGTCAAGGTCTAAGAAATCCTGCCGGCCGTATTCGGCGTATCCATCAGTCCAAAACCTATAACGGCCGCTTTTATCTACAAGAACATACCGCGGCTTGGGAATCTCCTTTATACGCCTGGTCTCCGTCCCCTCCACAGGCGGAATAGGTTTCAGAACCACAGGAGCAGGCCGCCTCAGAGTTTCAGTAGCCATGTCTTCCGCGTTGCTCACGTTTTATTAACTACACTTAATTTTAACTGTTGCCACCTTTGCCAAAACCACGTCGACGTCCGGGCCTATCTTAGCCTCTGCCACGCGCTCGCCTCTGATAAAAACCCCGTTTCTGCTCCCAGCGTCTTTGATATACACTTCTCCGTCTTTTACGAAGATTTCCAGATGTTTCCGAGATATGTAACCCGCTTTGTCCGCCGGCAGTATAGACGCCAGCTCCCCCCTCCCCAGAACAGCCGGAAGAGAAACACGCGTAGATTTCCCAGTCTCTATACACAAAATCTCGCACTCCCGAACCGCGGCCGGCGGGGCGGGGCCCACCTCCGCGGTGCTAGTCCCCTCCTGCGCCCCACCCGTCGCCTGTAGCGGCGGCGCTGGCCCCGCCTCGGCGGCCAGGGGGTAGGTCATCGTGGTCGCCTCGTGGGCCAGCTCCTTAGACTCCCCAGCCTGCAACTTCTCCAAAACCCTCTTCGCCTTCTCCCTGTAGAGATCCGGCACGCCCTCCTCCTCAGAAACGGCTTGAAGCACCTCCACCTGGATCACGCCGCCCTCCACCGCCTTCTGCAACTCGCCGGCAAGCTGAAAAGCCAAAGTGGCGGTTCTGTCCGCCGCCACGCCCTCCTCAGAAACCTGTCTCCTGACCTCCCCCTCCTCGGTGACGACGACCACCTCGGCGCTGAGAGGGCCCCGTGGTTTGAGCCTAAACACCACACTGACGACATCCCCCGCGGAGATGTCCTCAAGCTCAACCTCCCGCACAGCGCCTAGCGACGTCACGGTGCGGCCCAGCTTTCTAGTCTCCACAACGTCGGCATCTGTCTCCATCTTTACCACAGGTCTCCTAGCCACCACGCCCCTAGCCCTCTTCAGTTCCCTAAGCAAAATCTCAGAGACATCGCTCAGCTTAGACGCGTGGTACCAAGCGCCCCCGGAGGCCGACGCGAGTTTATACAAGATCCTCTCGTTGTAGTCATACCCCACACCAATCGCAGTAATGGAGATCTTATAAGAGGCCGCGGTCTTCCCCAACGCCTCGTACCAATGCTCCTCCGTGTAATAGGGCCAAGGCTCCCCGTCTGTAATCACGACGATGCGCTTCACGTAGTTCTCAAGAGACTCCCTCTTGCCGAAGAGAGACTTAGGCCCAAACCTCAGCTCTTCAATAGCCTTCACCAAGGCTTGATACAGAAGGGTATACGTCCCCGCCTTGATCTTGTCGAGCTTACCCATCTTCTCCCTCGCCTTCTCAGCAGGCATGAGCGGGATGACGGCCTTGACCTTCTCGTCAAACGTATAGACCGCGACTACGTCGTCGGCGCCCATGTTTTCAATAAGCCTCTTGGCGATGTCGGCGGCTTGCGCCAACTTGTCAAACTCCCCCATGGACTTAGAGCTGTCGATAAGCAGTATAAACGCCATGGGGATGCGCGGGCCGGGAACCCCCGCGACAAGTGCCGAAAGCCTCACCTCCACGTCTACATACTCCCCGTCGCGGCTAGCTGAGACATCAACCTTAAGCATAAAAATTTATAAATTTCACCAATATAAACTTTTATGAGGCATCTAATTATATTGATTTTTGCGATTTCCGCCGCGGCCGCCCCCGTAGTAACAGACCAGTTCGGCACGGTAAGGACAAGCCTCGCCCCCGGCGATGCCGTGTATATCTACTTCCCAGAACCCGGCACGGCGCAGATCAAGATAATAGATGCGGCCACGGGGGCCGTAGTACTTGAGAGAACAATAGACGTAAAAACCCCCGGCCCGCAACTCCTCTGGCAACTCCACCCCAACACGGCCGAGGGGACATACAGAATTTACATAACATTCAGCGGCCAACCATACGTCTACTCAATCACCGTCGCCACACCCACACTCTGGCAACCCTACCTAGTCGCGGCGGCCGCCGCCGCGGTTGCGGCCTACATACTGTGGTACCACCGCGCCAAACTACTGCCGAGACCCCACACGCCATTTACATACCGCCTCCAGCTACCCAACAACTACGTGGTGGAGATAAACACGCCACAAGCAGTCTTCGGCCGGGAGTTCTTCATAAAGCTGGGAGTACCTGAAGACGTGGCTAAGTACATCAGCCGCAACCACTTTGCCATATATGCAGAGGGAAGGCGGTTCTACATACAGGACGTAGGGTCCAAAAACGGCACATGGCTCAACGGAAGGCCCATAAAGGGGCTCAACCCCCAGCCCCTCAAACACGGCGACGTCATAACCGTGGCCCAGGCACTGAGCCTCAGGTTTCTACTGGCAAAATAGCCAAGACTGCGGCAGTCGCGTTGTCCCTGCCCCCCCGCCTCAAGGCGGAGCACACCAGCATCTTAGCCAGCCCCTCCGCCGACCTGCATCTCCTAAACCTGCCCACAAGCCCGCCGTAGAGCGACCTGTCGATGAAGTCGTCCACGCCGTCAGTAGCCGCAAACACCACCTTAACTGCGTCCTCACACCCGCCCAGCGGATATCGGTAGTAATGCGGCCCCCGGTACGTCTTGTGGCCCACCGCCTGCGTGAGAAAGCGCCCCCCGGCGTTAGACGATTCGTCTAAATCGGGGGAAACCAGCCTATACCCCACGGCGGATCCACACCCCCCGCTCCACACGTCGGGCGACATATACACGACGCTGTCGCCCACAGAGGCCACGTGGAGAACGTGCTCATTCAGGTCATACGCGGCCAATGCCAGAGTCGTGGCACCGCCCCCCGCCCACCTTGCAACCTCCCCATGCGCCTTGTTGAAGAGATCCACGAACCACTCCCTAGAAAAGACGCCCAGCCTCCCAGCAACCTCAGCGAGACCCCTCAAAACGGTGCACACCGCTCTGAAGCTCGCCACCTCCCCGGCCCTAAGTCCCCCAACCCCGTCGGCCACAGCCACAGCGGCAAAATGCCCCGGCGCGATCGCCACAAGCCCAGCGTCTTCGTTGTTACTCCGCGGACCCCTGTGGCTATACACGCCGCCCACCGCCCTAGTCCTCTTGCACCCCCATCCCCGCCGCGCCGGCCCCAGCTCCAGCAACCTCCCGCAGTCAACACCCCCCACAGCCTCCCGCGGCAACTCCCCAACCCAGAAGCGTTCGAGCGCGTAGAGCGCCGCCTTAATCATAGCCTCACTGTGATTAGGATATAGGGGCCCTTCTCCTCGTCGTACCCCAGCGCAATGACGTCGCCGTCTCTCAGCTCAAACCACCGCGACGCAGCCCCCCTCCCACGCCACACAAGATGCCACCTGCCGTCCCGGTACACAGCCGTCTTATTCGTACTGCCCAGATCCCTAATGTACCACCTCCCCTCTATCTCCGCCAGCTCTAGATGCCGCCTAGATATATACTTGTCGGAGTCGTATATGTACAGAAACTCCCCCTCCATCTTCAAGTCCATCTCCTCCTCGTCAGTACGGCCGATGTAAAGAGTACCCCCCGGCACAGACACAGCCCTCGCCTTAACCATGAGGGTAAGACCCCTCCGTACCACAGCCTCGCCAGTCAAAAACGCCAATGCCTCCCCCGCGTCGGCGAAGCGTTGCGAGTAGTCGGGGGTCAGCGCCTTCGCAACGAATTTATTCAACAAGTCGTCCCCCAAGTCAGGCAACTTCAGCTCAACCCCCTCCGGCGCCTTCGACGCCGAGCAGTCGTAACCCCTCATGAACTGACAGGGATGCCTCTTGGTGGCGAGGAAGAGCGCCGTGGCGCCCACAGACCACACGTCGTTCTGAAACAAGTTAAGACCCCGAAGCTGCTCAGGCGCGGTGTACCCCCCCGGCGACACGACAACCTCCCTAGCTGACTGAAAACGCAAGACCGCAGTCCCGAAATCGATAAGCTTCACGACGCCGCCCCTCCTCATGAGGTTGCTCGGCTTAATGTCCCTATGTATAACCCCCGCCCCATGGACCGCCGCCAAGCCCCCCAACACCTGCAACAAAACATCCTTCACCTCCTTCGGCGAAAGAGACCCCTTCACATCCCTCAGAGACCCCCCATCCATATACTCAAGCATCACTATCACCAAATCCAAACCGCCGTACTTCGCCCTGTAGCTACCGAAAAAGCCGCAGACGTTAGGATGATAAATCATAGAAAGAATCTTCCCCTCATGCTCCACAAACCTCACGTTACGCAAAGCCTCCCGCTCCTCAACACCCTTAACGATGGGCTCCTTCACCGCGTAAGGCCTACCAGACTTATCCTCCACAAGCCAGACGATAGCCATGCCCCCCTCCCCCAGCCTCCTCCGCACCACATACCTCCCACCCAACAAAGCCCCCTCAAACAAAAGCCCACCACGCGCCATATCAACCACACACCTCCACACCCCCCGCCGAGCCCCTCCCCGCCCTACGCCAAGCCAACACAGCCACCACAACAGCCACCCCAGCCACAGCCCCCAACCCCACCACCAACAACCGCAAAAACCCCAACTCACCACCAACCCGCACCAACTCAGAAAAGTCAGCCTTACCCCTCAACACAGAAACATTACCAACAAGCCACCCCCTCAACAAGCCCAACTCCCCCCTCAACACACTCAGCTCCCCCCTCACCGCGTCCAAACTGACATTCAACACCCTCTCCACACTGCCAACCCTCCCCATAAGCATCTCAACCTCCGACCAATTCCGCCCCAACTGCCCCCTCACCACCACCAAACTACTATTCAACACACTCACCCGCAAATACAGAGAATCAACAAGCCGCTGAAGCTCATCAATCCTAGACCTCAGAACCCTGCTGGCATTTTCTAGGCCACCAACTCTATCCTCTACACCCCGAACCTCCGTCCAATTTCCATCCAGAAGCTCCTTTAGCCGATCCAACTCACCACGCAGACTCTGCAAAACCTGCCTCAGCTCAGCAACCTCCCCCTCTATTTTGTCCAGTTGTTGCCTCAGCTTCTCCACATCCGTCGCGTTGGAGCCAGCCCCACCCGCGCTCGCCGCAAACACAACCACGCCAAACAACAAAACCACCAACAACTTCATAACCCAAACTACAACCCATTTAAAACATGTTCGCGCATTCACATTTATAAATACCACCAAAATTAAACATGCGCACCTACCTACTCATAATCGCGCTCGCCGCACTCGCTACGGCGCAAGCAACACAGCTAGGAATCGCCACCCAGATAATCAACCTCCCAGACACAATAAAAACCACAATCGACGACATATCCTACAGCCTCGTCAAACAAAGAACAGAACTCCCACAAATCACAGTACCGCTACCCGCCGCCTCCTACAAAGACTACGGCAACATAAAACTAATAGTAATAGCCATACCCTACAGCCCCGAAGAAGACCCCAACCAAGCCATCAAAGACGCCATAAAAAAGCTGATTGACACCAGTAAGAACTTCAACCAGAGAGTTAGCGAAGCCATCAAGGAACTCCTGAGCATAAGAAGCGTCTTCTACCCCTACGAAACCTTCAGAGTCAGACTCATCTTCATAATATTCGTACACACCCAAACCCTAATAGACTACGCCATAGAGGCATCCGCCAACTTACTAAACAGCGGCAATAGCCAAGATCGCCAAAGTGGAGCCGCACTTTACACAAACTCGATAATGGAGATACTTAATGCAAAATATAAGACATGGCAAAACTCTAATAAGCTTCAACTAGAAAATAAAATAGACAGATTCATACTTCAAACTTCACGAAGTGGAGACATAATCACATTTACGGGCCAAGTCAACGGAAAAACCGTCCTAGAGTTCTCAGTCAACGTAACGGCGTCCAAAAACACGGTATGTAAGATATCTTCATCAGTTGGACAGATAAATGAAAGCTTTACTGACGAACTCGCCAATGAGATACGTACAACCCTACCAAAACTTGACCTAGAAGATCTTCAGCGCGTTTTTGCAGGAAAAAAAGACATCAATAATATCGTAAACGATTTCAATACTGAAATAGATAATTATTATTCTACTATTATTAATAACGAAAAGACAAAGTTAAGCGGAAATATTAAAGAACATATTAATAGTTTATTTAATAATACTATTATCTGTAGCGGTGATGACTGTGATTGTGAAAACAATAAAGAACAAATGATCAATTCCATTTTACAACAATCAAGCTCTTTGGAATCGTGGCTAAAAAACAGCTACAAGCGGATGCTGGAAAACATAGATGGTACAATTAATAATTGTTTAGGTGTGGTGAATGATATCAAGTCCTCTCTTCTGCCAAATTGTGAAGATGATAGCATTTGTAATATGATACGAGACACTCTTGAAGACTTTGGGAACACTGTCGCTGGGGAAATCGGCTCTGTGGTTGGCAGATGCGTCGGACAGTACCTAGGAGAGATAGTTGAAAGTGGAATCAACTCTGTGGTTTCTACTATACCGGGGGTTAATCTTGCCTATATTCTGGCCAACGGCATCGTGGGAGCATTGCAGAACCAGGTTACGATAACTGGCCAAATAATTTCAGAGCCTGTGCTTGTTGGGGGTCTCAGAGCCTTCAAGGTCTACAGCGTGTCGAACCGCATAGCTTGTTACAGCAGAGAGATAAGAGATATATCTGGCCAAGACTTTGTAAGCGAGCCAAGCACATCGGAAGCCATCTTCGCCGCCATCAAGGGCTTCATCTCGGCTGTCACACAGCTCTACGGAGGGGGGCTCGGAAAGGCCGTAGATCTCATACCCATAATCCGCACTGTAGATATGCCTACAGATGGCTACTTCATGTTCACCGCAACGCCCGGTGTCTCTGTGTTAAAGATCGACAATCTTAATGCAAGAAGTATAATAGATAAATTTAAAAAAGATATTAAAAATAAAATACAAGAGAACTTAGCAGAATCTTACAATAAGGGATCTAGATGTGAACTTTATATGAAGATTAATGAGAAAGTTAAGAACGTATTAGGCACGACGAATCTCGGAAACAGGGCCGCACTTTATCAGGAAGCCTACGGAAATGATTATGATTATAATAATAGGGAAAGCGATACGAGCACTCTTACTCTGAATCTGTATTTCGTCGTTATTCCGCCGTATATGGCTGGGACGAGGGTTGGTTCTGGTTACAACTACACTCTTGTGGCAGACCTGTTTGGAGTTTTGCGGAGTTTTCTCTTTCCCGCAATTGGCGATGTTCGTCGGCAGATTATAAACTCTACCTTTATATGCCCTGTCTCGACAGTCCATGCTTCACCTGGATTTGGAAGTGCCGTTGAGTCCGCCTGCGTTAACATCGTGAGAAGCGCTGTAGGGGTAGTAAGTAAGGCCATGTCGCGTGTTATTAATAATTTGTTCAAATATGAAATTGATCCGAAAGACCAGATATCCTGTTCTTTAAAGGATGTGTTGGCATACGGCGTAAAGGCCGCGATAAATGCGGCTATGGATGCAATAAAAACCGAGATCACAGATACCATTTCGGAGAGGCTAATAGACCCGCTTTCTGAAAGAATAGAGCGGTCTGTATGCAGTTGGCTGGGCGACCAAGTAGGTAATCAAATTGAGGAGGGGCTTTCCTCCTTGTTGGAAATGCTTTTCGATCTATACGGCACTAGTGGCTTTCAGAGCCAGAAAATGTCTTACAGCTTTCGTGCATCCTACGACTCAGATTCCAACAGGTTAAAGGAGGCCTTCTGTAGACTAGTGGGAAACCCTAAGATAATCACTTACCTTGGTCTCCATGTAGTAAGGATTTTTGACGCGGCGGAGGAGGGTCTCTACGTCCCGTCCTACTTCCTCTCTGCCTACCCCATACAGTTCAAGGAGTCGCCTACGGCGATGCGGTGCTACAGCGTTGTTGTAAGCCCCTATTATATATATAGACAGCCACCGTTACCAACTAGGGAGAAAGAGGTGAAAAGTCTTTTAATCGACGCCTTAGAGGTCATAAGAGATAATGATAATCTTAAGACGGGACTCCTGAACTTCTTGCGAGATAAGTATGTGCAGACAAAAATACTATGGATATTTACATGGAGAGGCAACGCTGTAAAAGACAATAATAAAGTCGCGTGTAACCCTAGGGGGATACGAATTCTGCCACCTGAGTATAATCCATATCTCGACTTTAACGAATGCTGGAGCGGTGGCGACCTTAGATGGACTATAGATTCGCTACAGTTAGATCAACTTTCCCAGAATGATATGCAATTTCTGAGAGGACTTTTAATGCAGGGGTCACGTATGATTGAGGTGCCAGTATTGGCAGGGATTAATAAGTACTTCGACGCGTTTAAGGTCTATCCAGCGATGGCCGTGAGGGAGGTCGGCAATCCGAATCCGTACTACTTCGTGGTGCCTTACTCTACGCCTGCCCGTGAGCTTTTTGTGCTGGGAACCGTGGGTAATGTCGTGGTGTACGATGGAGGCTTAAGAGGGTCTGGCGACGGAGGGAAGCCGTTTCTCTATTACGATGTATCTAGGTAGGCGTAACCTCTAAATATATTTTTTTCTTGACACAGAAATAGCCGTAGATGAACTTAGGGACATCCCCTCCTTTTTCACACAGCGCGTAGCCCAGCTCTCTCAGGTATTCAAGCAGGCTGGGGTCAAGCCAGCTGGAGATTTCTGGAGACTCAGAGGCTATGTCCCTGAGTCGGTTAATTATCTCGTCCACTACGGCGTTGCAACCTTTGATGATGAGCTTCTGCGCATCTACGACGGCTTGGTACGCCACTCTGCATATGGTTATTTTTTCTAGGTCTGGGAGCTCGGCGCGTGCCTTGATTACGTATGTGCCGGCGGGGAGGACGTACTCCGTCTGGGGTGTATTGCCGGGCTGTATTATGACCTCGGCGGTGGTTCCTATGACTGCGGCCGTGGTGGGGCTTGTGACTGCTATGCAGGTTGGGGCTCCGCAGTGGCACTCATTGTCGGGGCATATCTTCAGGGTGGTGTCGTGTGGTATGGCTACGTGGGCGGTTTTGCTCTGGCCCGGCTCTAGGTCTAGCATCGCCTTGACGGCGGCGGCGGCGACGTCTTCTGTGTGGAAGTCCTTCGCCTTGTCTAGCATGTAGAGGTAGGTGCCGTATATGGCGGCGGTGGCCGCGACGAGTAGCGCCACCAGGAGGACGTAGGAGGGGTTCATGTCCCGCAGAGCTTCCCGCTTGGCTTGGCCACTACCACGGTGGCGGCGCCTTCGCCCACAGACGCGGTGGCTATGGCCACGTAGTAGGTTGGGTTGCGCATCATGCAGTATTCGGGGGGTATGGCCACCTGTATGTAGTGGAGACCTGTAATGTTGAAGTACCAAATGGATTCGCGGGGGTCGAAGGTGCCCAATATGGGGAATCTGTAGGGCTTGACTTTTGTGTTGTCGCGTGTGACGTTGTAGAGGGCGGCGGCGTATGTTATGAGCTGGATCTGTTTCTGGTCTCTGGTGAGGCTTACTGCGGCTTTGACTCCGCCAAAGGCGCCTAGGTTCTTAAACTCTACCCTCACATCAGCCGCCGAGTTGATGAACGCCATTACTCCATTGTCGCAGGTAGCTACGGCGTATATCGACGAGATATAGAAATAACCGCTGTAGCTGCTAACTTTTACATCTAGCGTATCCAGCTCGCAGAAGACGCCGCGGAGGACGGCGTACGCCCCCACCTTGTCGGTGAACGACACGTTGAAATACTGAGTGTACAGTTTTTTAAGAGTATCTGGCATGTTTTCCGTGTTGCTTAGCACCACCTCCAGGGTGTTGGCTGTGGCGTATGCGGCTTCTTCTGCGGCGTTTCTTAGGATGTGTTCTACTTCGCGTTTTGCTACGGTGTAATTCTCAATGGCGACGGTTGGGCCTATTGTCCTCTTGGGTAGGGCGATTAGGAGGAGTAGGGTTATGACGAAGATCAGGACAGCTACCCCTATTAGGACTTGGCCTCTCATCGGGAGAGGCGGAGGGATATTATTCTTCCCTCTCCTCGCATGAGGATGAGCGTGGCGCCCTCTGACCGCGCCGGGTCGTAGCCTCTTGCGATGGTGTATATTACGCCTCTGGTGAGGGATATGACTGTGAGGTTGTACCCAACGTTGGGGGGCAGTAGCGTCTCTAGGGCGGCTTTGGCGTACTGCGGGTCGCCGGAGCCCGTGACGCCGTAGGCCGCGGCGTATGCCACGCCTGTGTCTGCCCAGTGTATGAGTATCCTCTCGGCGTTTATCATGAGGGCGTAGTCGGACTGGACGTACTGCACCTTGAAGAGGTGCTGGGCCACGACGAAGGTGAGCAAAGTCGCCACGACGAGGAGAGCCGCCTCGAGGAGAGCCGCCTGGCCCCTCATCGTGTGGGAGATATGAGGACGGTGCCGTTGGGCAACACCAGAAACGCCGAAGCCGGTCCCGAGTAGAGCGCGGCGGGGTTCACGCAGTCCAGCGGCTTCACGCCAGCCTTCGTCGCCACGTCTTTGCTTATCACGTAACTGGGGGAGGGGACCAGTAGGTAGTAGCCTTTCGCGTATCCGTACAGCGTCGCGTTTATGAGGAGCGCCGGGAAGCCCGAGGCGACGAAGCACTTCACGTCTCCGCAACACTCCGCATAGTAGGGGGTTATTAGGCACTCCCTGCCGTCTATTCTCAAGAGCGGCGGGGCGTTTGGCTTGAACAGTACTCTCTGTCCGGCGTCTAAGGCGTCGGTAGTTAGCGACGTCTTTGCCTCTATCACGGCCACGTAGCCCGTGACGGTGGTGTAGAAGTTCTGCACTGCGAGGTACACGGCGGCAATAAAGGCCACGACGAGTATGGCCGCTTCTACAACGTTCATAGCCTTGTCTGGGCCCGTCTTTTAAATTTTTACGAGGCATAGACCCCTATCTGGGGTCTCTCTATCTGTACGTTGGGTGAGCATTGGGTTACGATTATGTATTTGCCGTCTTTCATGCCTAGTCTGGGGCCGTCCAGCTTGCCTGTGCACTCCCCGAACTGGCTTGTGTGTGCCACTTTTTCTACTATTACGACGGTGCCGGTGGAGTCTTCTACGTCGACGCCTTGGGGGGCGTTGATTCTGCAGGTGGCGGGTTTACGGGTATCAAGACCCACGGTTATTTCTCCCCCTATAATTTTGACTGGGTAGTAGAGGTTTATCTTGGCCGTGTAGTTGCCTGGCTCTTCTATCGCCCGTTGTAGGGCTATTTGGATCAGATAGGTAGCCTCGCGGCATGCGTGGCTGTTTATGCTGTAGACCGCGCCGTCGTAGACAGTAAATACATAGAAGAGAGAGGCGACCGCCCCGGCGAGGAGGGCGGCGTAGAGGAGGACAACTGCTGGGATCTCCATCACCTCACCACGGCGGTTCTGTTATATATTTTTATAAACATCCCGCTGTTGCTGTATATACACTGCTGTGCGTCCATGATGCGGATGCAGAAACTACAGGCGCGGGAGCCGGCGGGCGGCGTTATCGTGATCTCTTTCACGTCGATTACTTCTATCTTCAGAGGCCCTCCGTATACGACTTCCGCCACGTTGGTTATGTTGGTGAAGGTGGCCGTCACGTATCTGACCTTGTAGAGTTGTACCGCGGCGGCCCAGCTCCCGATTGGCTCGGCCTGCTCTCCCTCAAACGCGGCGCTCAGCGTGCCGCCACGGAAGCCCCTCAGCTCGCCGGGCGGAGACGGGAGCACGTACCAGACCCTGAAGCGGTAAATCTTGTCGCTACAGTTGGTGACAGCCTCGACCCGGACCGAGGCGAAGTAGGCGGCTTGTCTAAAGTTTATCACGTTGCCTGTTTCTACCATCTGCCAAGCAGGCTCTGTCCTCTCGGCGGAGGACAGTAGAGGAGCTACGAACGAAAAAACCAGAAAAGCAACCGCGATGAGAAGAGAGAAAAACATTACTACTGGTATTACATCCATCACCTAACAGTTACAGGGTAGAGGTCGCTCCGCTCAGTGCTACCACCTTTTGTATAGTACACTGCCACATAATACGTCTTACCTGGCTGTAATCCTCCACTATAACTATAAATTAAAGTTTTTGACTGACCTGGGCCGAGCGTGGTGTCTCCTGTTTTTAGTGTAAGGGTATTCTCGTTGTTATCATCTATAATTTTTGCATCGTCTATTTGTGTCGAGGCGCCGCCTGTTTCCCTTACTGTGATTGAAATATCGTATGTATTTGGGCCGGTTTTTGTTATTGTTGCTTTTTCTATTATTACTTTTGGCTGTGGGTTGAAGAATCCGCTCATCATGCCCCAGAACATGAGCACGGCTGCGATTCCTATTACTGTGAGGAGTACGGCAATCACTACGCCGCTGATGCCTCTGAATTTTTTCTGGTTTGGGCTCTGCATGGTGTTTATTTTTTGGTGTATTTTAAGTTTTTCAGCCGTATGGAATGAGGGTTCAGGGGTGGTAAATTTTTTTAATTTTGTTTTATGTGTAGTTTATGCGGTTTCGTGGCTTGAGGGTTGGTTTGTCTGGCGTGAGGGGGCGGGGTGGGAAGAGGGGAGGGGGCGAGGTGGAGGAGGAGGTCGGTGTGTCTGGTGTGAAGGTGTGGAGGGGGGTGCCGGAGGGGCGTGTGGTGAAGCAGTACGGCGTCGGCCTTACCAAAATATATATAGTGGAGAGCGGCGCTTTCTATAAATACATTGTGGCGGATCCGGAGGTTGATGGGCGTGCGTTGAGGAGGCTGGGGGAGGCGTTGGAGAGGTTTGTGCAGAGCGTAGATCCAAGTCTGTTTCTGGACGTCGGGAGGAGGGAGGAGGCTTTGAAGGTGCTTAGGTCTGGTTTGGCTAAGCTTGGTGTGCGGGATGATACGTTGTTGTATTTCGCGGAGCGGGAGCTGTTGGGGTTTGGGCCTCTTGATCCGGTTGTGCGGGATAGGCAGCTGGAGAACGTGGAGTGTAAGGGTCCGGGGAAGCCGCTTAACGTTGTGCATGTGGAGTTCGGCCGTATCGAGTCCAACATGGTGTTTAGCGAGGCGGAGCTGGATAGCTTGGTGCAGCGTCTTGTCTTTAAGGCGGGTAAGTCTTGTAGCGCCGCCTCGCCTAAGGTGGACAACGCGCTTCTGCCCGGCGTGGGGAGGCTCACTGCGACCTGCGGGAGGGAGATCTCGGGGGGTAGCTCCTTCGTTGTGAGGATCTTTCCTGAGAGGCCTTGGACCGTGCTGGGGCTTCTGGAGCGCAACACGCTGTCGCCGGAGGTGGCGGCGTACCTCTGGCTGGCCGTGGAGTACAAGATGCCCATCCTCATCGCTGGGGAGATGGGGAGCGGCAAGACGAGCTACGCCAACGCCATCTTGGGCTTGGCGCCGCCGGATAGGCGCATAGGGACGGCGGAGGACGTGGCTGAGTTCAACATTCCGCATCTGAACTGGCAGAAGTATCTGACCGACGAGAGGAGGGGGATCGACCTCTTTGAGCTTGTCAAGCTTCTTCTGAGGGCTAACGTGGACTACGTGGTTATCAACGAGATCAGAGGCGCCGAGGAGTCCCGGGCCTGGTTTCAAGCCATCTCCACGGGCCACGGCGGCGTGACGACGATACACGCCGATACCGTCGAGAGCGTCTTCAACAGGCTGGACAACCTCGGCATACCGCCTGAGTACCTGACCTCGCTGGCTCTTGTGGTGTTTATCGGCAGGTTTAAGATCGGGGGGAAGATCCAGAGGAGGACGCAGTACGTCTTCGACATAGTGGACCCGAGGGCGAGACAGTATACCGCCATTTTCACCTATAACCACGCCGCAGACAGCTATGCGGCTGGCGATCTATCCTCGGCTAGGACGACCAAGCGCATCTTGGAGCTCGCCAAGTGGGATGCCGGCAGGTTTATGGAGGAGTACAGAAAGAGGGTGGAGTTCCTGCGGCGTCTTCTCTGTCTGCACAGGAGCTCGCCTATCAACGACCTCAAGGCCTTGGCCGAGCTCTTCGCCAGATTCTACCAGGGCTACATGCCCGAGGCGCCTGCGTCGTGCGGGAAAAGGCCGGAGGGCGAGAAAAAGCCGCCGCCGCAGAGGGCTAAGGCGGATTGGGTTGTGAATTTCCGAATGCCTGCCGGCCCCAAGAGGGTTAGGCTGAGGGCTGTGGCGGCGCCGGGGACCCGCCTGGAGATTGTCGAGGTTAACGGGAGGTCTGTGGGTGGGGCTGAGGCTGAGGTGGAGGTGGCTGAGCCGTCTCTTTCGGTGTCGGCGGTGGGCTCCGGCCAGTTGTTCTACGAGGTGGAGATGGGCGGCAGGGTTGTAGGCAGAGGCGCAGTCGACCTGGTGAAGCAGAGGGCTCCTCCGCCGCCTAGGAGGGATTTGGTGGATATGGGCGAGACGAAGGTGTTGGATGAGGGGGAGTCGAAGATTGTGGAGGAGACCATGGTGTTGGGGGAGCGGGCCCCTCCGCCGCAGGCGCCTAGGCTTTGCCTCAAGGTAGGCGGGAGGTCTCTGCCGCTTGTTGCTGGGAAGGTGTACGGTAGGGGGGATTTCGACTTCGTGGGCGAGGAGGCTGGATTTGTGTCTAAGGAGCATTTCCGGGTGGAGGAGAGGGGCGGCGGGCTGTGGATTGTGGATGTGGGCTCTAAAAACGGCACGTTTGTAAACAATGTGAGGGCTGAGAAAGGGGTGGGGATTCCGCTGTTTCCCGGGTCTGTGGTTAGGATAGGCAAGGTGGAGGGGACGGTGGAGGTATGCTGAGGCCGTCGGTGGATAGGGAGCTGGCGGCGCTTGTGGGGGTTAAGGTCGAGGAGGCTAGGCGCACTGCCTTCCTGCTGATGGGGGCGGTCATCGGCATCGGCGTTGCTGTTGCCGGTTTCGGGGTTTTGTCTCGGCAGTTCTTCCTTATGGTGGGCGGCCTGGCCGTCGCCGCGTTGTCGGTGGTGTTCTTGTTTTACCCCGTGTTTGAGATCAGGAGCAAGATCGGGAGGGTGGAGGGGGAGCTTCTGCCGGCGGTGCTCTTCGCGACGATTTACGCCTCGGCCGAGCGGGATATGGCTGAGGGCTTCTACGCGGTTGAGCCGGGTGTCGCGCCTCAAATGGCTGAATTCATTAAGAATGTGGAGAGGATGCGGATCAAAAGGCTCATCGCCACTCCGCATGAGGCCCTGGGGGAGGCGGCGCGCATGCTGGAGGGGAGTAAGTTATTTGGCGTGTTGATGGCGATGTCTACGGCTAGGGCCGTTGGCTTTAGTCAGTACGTCCAGGCGCGTGATGTGCTCAAGAGCGTGCTTTTCGAGCTTAGGTCGGCCTACGCCAGGCTGGCGGAGAACGTGAAGCTTATCGGCGAGGTCATCTTGGTGTTTTTCGGCGTGCTTCCTCTAATGATGTTGATAATCAATTCGATCTTCTACAGCGCGGGAGCCGCCGCGCAGCTCCTCGCCTACGTCTTTTTGGTGATTCCAGCGATAGGCGTAGCGCTGGCATATCTCATAGACTCCGCCTACCCGAAGACGCCTGAGTCGTTCCTCAAGAAATACCGGCTTTACCTCATTGGCGCGGGGATCGGGGCCGGGATCGCCGTCGCCGTGTCTACGGCGCTTGCGGCGTCGCCTCTTCAGATCAAGATCTCGGCGGCGGGCTCCGGATACGCAGGCGCGGTCAAAGGCGCCTACGCGGCCGCTGTGGGCATAGCCGCCGGGGCGCTCGCCGCTGGGGCCTTCGTGGCGCCTAAGTACCTCCTAGACGCTAGGAGGAGGTGGGGCATAATCTCGGCTCTGCCGTATTTCGTCCGGGACCTGGCCGAAAGCGTGAAGACGGGCTTCGCCCCCGCCCGGGCCGTGGCCGTATTGATCCAGAAGAAGAGCTACAACAAGTATTTCGACGAGGTCCTCAAGTCGATGGCTCGGCGCATTGCCAAAGGCGCCACCTTCCGTGATGCGGCTGTTG
>Ga0080007_1063053_pt1 | contig 19060 bp, 25 predicted proteins | sample OctOCTMetagenome_FD_69210 | JGI IMG/M metagenome (GOLD analysis project Ga0080007, IMG submission 69210) | Hot spring and microbial mat streamer communities from Octopus Spring Streamers, Yellowstone National Park, USA - OCT_B (SPADES... | ecosystem: Environmental > Aquatic > Thermal springs >...
CGTCTTTGGGAGCAACCTGATCCACCTCTGTATCGAAGAGGTATATCTCGGCGCTGAAGCGGCGGTGCAGCGCCAGCGCGAGGCCTGCGGCGGCGGATATCTTAGGCGTGCCGTCCTGCATTGCCCCCGCCATGGAGCCGGACTTGTCCACGTAGAGGACGAGCTTCAGCTTGGTGCCTCTCTCCCGCACGGTTATCTGCTTCGCGGCAACTTTTGCCGCAAACAATTCTGGGGACACGTCGGCAATTGCCAACTCGTACGGCGTGGCATCTATTATCTGCTCGTACCGCGTCATCAACGTTACGCCGGAGATGCCGCCCCAGAGGCTGGACACCTGCTCCGCGGGTTCGCTGAAGGCCGACACAAATCTGCGGAACATCTTAGCCGCGTCTTTGAGGAGCCTGACCCTCCGCCTGAAGCCGTCTGGGTCTGACAAGAAGCGCCAGACCGACAGCCCCTCTAAAGTGTAGTTACGGCCGCCGCAGAGCACCGCAACCGCCGCCTCGGCCTCCCCCCTGGCTTCTACATACCGCTTCAGCTCTTCGGCGATTTTGTCCAGCTCTTCCGCGGCTGACCTGCCGTAGCTCGCTGCCTGCCTCTCCAGCGCCGCCAAGAGCTTCTTCGGCCCTCCTACAGAGGCGGCGTCCGCCTCCATGCCCCGGGGCACCCTGCCCTCTTCCAGCTGTTTCATAACTTCGTTTAGCTCGTCGATCTTCCTCCTCGCGTACCCCAGCTTCATGAGCATCCTAACCGCGGCCGCCACTGAAAGCTCCACAGACCCCCTCGTCAGCTGGTTCAGCTTGGCGTAGCTGGGCGACTTTACGATGGACTCCACGAATGCCCTCCAGGCAGGCGCAAGCCTGTTCTTAACCTTAAGCGCGGCGGCCACATCCTTAGCATCCCTGAAGTACATAATGTAGCCGTCGGCCACTTGGTACTTCTTCGGCGCGAGCCCCCACTGCCGCGCGAGCATCGAAACCCTCTCCATCCCCACCCAGTGGAGCTCGATCGGCTCGAAGATTTTAGCCCTGAAGGCGGATCTGGAGTCGATCACAACCTCAATCCGTTGCGGATGCGGCTGATCTTCAGGATGTACTGTTGCGCCTCTTCCATCAGCGGTTTGATGAGCTCCTTCATCCACGGCTCGTCGGCCAGCTCTTCGACGTTGTACGCCGCTACTTTGTTGAATAAGGCCAGCGCCTCTTTGTGTTCGCCGTGATCATACAGATGCTTCCCGTCGTCCAGCATCTTCTTCAGCTCCATGTATTTGCCGAACATCTCAGCCAAGGCGCGGTCTAAGTCCGCCAGCTCTTCCGGCGTCCTTGCCACGTATCTGATCAGCTTGACGGCAGCCTGGATCGCAACTGCGTCGTTTGCGGCGCCGTGCAACGCCAGGTGCGCCAGGAACAGCTTAAACAGCTTCTCTATGGCCGTCCGGTCGCTGACAAAAATGCCCTTTGAGGTGGCTAGCTGAATCAGAGGTATAACGTGCTTCCTGTAGAGCGGCAATGCGTGCGGCGCCAGCGATACCGCGTACTCGTGGAGGGTGGCCACGTCCTCCGGCGACGCAACCTGCTTAATCTCCGCGCCGTTCAGCCACTTGGCCTCCAGCGCCTTGACCATGAGGTCAACGTTCCCAAGAGGCTTCACAAACACCTTGACGGCAAACCGGTCGTACACGGCCTGCAGCTCGTCGTCTTGAGGCGCCTCGTTGGACGCGGCTACGGCGGTCCACAGCTTAGCTGGGATCGCCATACCGGTAAACGGATCGTACAGCACGCGCTCGTTCAGCAGCGACAAAAGGGCGTTTAACAAGGCGGGAGACGCCTTAAATATTTCGTCGAAGAACGCCAGCCAGCTGTCAACAATATGACTCCACTGCCGCTTCACCTCGCCGCTCCTCAGCGCGGGGATGTTTATCGGCCCAACCACCTCGTCTAAAGTGGTGTAGCGGGTCAGCAGCGCCGTGTACGCCCTAACTCCCAACAGCCTCGCAAGAACCGTAGCCAGCATGGTCTTCCCCGTCCCCGGGGGCCCAACCAATACGACGTGCTCTCTTGCAACCAGCGCCAGCATGACGGCCTCCACCTCCCCCGTCCTCCCTACTAGAACTCTGTTCAGAACTTCGCCAACCTTTATGAGGTTTTTCCTCGCCTCTTCAACCTTGTTCTGGGTAAGTTCGGTTTCCATGACCCAGAAAAAACAGGAACTTTTAAACATATAAGACGCAAGGCGCGGCCCTGCGCGCCTTCTCCAGGGCGTTTGAAAGCGCACAGTAGTCCTCAGCCAGCACGTAGTAGACGTAGAACCCGTGCACCGGCCTGTCCCAGGCGAGCCTCAGCTCGATTTTGGCCCCGTTGCACATCAGGTGCATCCTGGGCGGGGGATCCGGCAGCTGGTCTGCCCGAACCGCCACCTTCCTCCTGCTCCTTATGCGCAGTTCAACAGCGCGGCCGTCCGCCGCCAAGACGCTGACCCTCCTCACCATCAGACTTCCGTGTGGATTATCTTTACCTCGGCTCTTATCTTCAGCTCCCTTAACAACTCCCTAACCTTATCAGCTACCTCCCTTGCAACGGCTTCATCCTTCAAAACAACGGCAACTAGATACACATCGCCGCTTGCTGGTTCAGCGGCTTCCTCTTCCTCTTCATCCTCAACCCCCTTCTTAGCTTCAAGCTTCGAAATAAGCGCCTCAAGCGCCTCGGCGCCGTGCGGAATTAAGACTCCCACGCCGCCGGTTGCTACCGCCGCGTCTTTGAACTCCGCCTTCACCAAGGCCTGCATCTTGTCCAGCACGCCGCATACGGCTCCGTAGCAACGCCCCCTCTTGCTGTAGCTCACGCTGTAGTGAACCATGACGGCCGCCGCATCCGCCGAGTCCTCAAGAACCTCCATGTCGTAGACCGTATAGTTTTCCGTCGTCTTCTTCTTCACGAACTTTGCCGCCTTGAACGACAACGTCAACAGCGAGACCTGCGGATCGGCGCTGACCCCCAGCTTGGCGGCCAGCTCTTTCAGCTTTTCCGCATACGGCTTCGCCTGCTCTAACACTTCGGCGGGCACCTCTTCAGCTGCCTCAACAGCAAAACACCAAATTCCATACGCCTCATCTGCCTCCAGACTCCCCCGCAACAGCCACCCCCCATACTTCCCCTTCTGGAGCTGGAGGTAGGAATTCCCTATCAGCATGAAGGCGGAGTCTTCCTGTGCTTTGAGGAGGATTTCCCTCGCCTTGTTCTGGACAAGTTCGGTTCCCATGACCTAGGAAAAAGGGGAATTTTTAAACATGTCCACCGCCTGGCCCCAGGACAGCTACGCTCCTCCCAACGCATCCCTAAGGGCCGTTGAGGGGGGAAAAACGGGTTATTTAATATGGCGCGCAATGATCTTGATCGCTGAAGGCGACGCAAACTGCCTCAGCAGAAACATGTCTACGCCGCTGAGCCACAGCGCCGCCGCCGCGGCGGCCCACGGATTTCTGCCCTGCAGGGCCCTCCGGTTCTTCTGGATCAACTCAAGCGCGTTTTTCGCCGCAACTGCTGGAACCCCCAGCCTCGCCGCAATCACCGCAACGTAGTGCTCGTGCCTCGGCACACTCTTGACGGATTCAGACAGGTCTCTTATGACTCTTCTCATCTTCTCCAGGCTCTGGACGTAGCCTGCGAAGTCGTCCAGGGGCCGCGGGGTCTTCAGCATGCGGCAAGACAGGAACAGCGCCGCGGCGGCCAGGGCCTGCGGCGGGTGGCCCCGGCCGACGAACCGCCTGGCCAACTCGGCCGCGTTCTGTGCACATGCATCCGGAAGGCCGAGCGCGCCGCACAGCCTCTTGATCTCCTCCTCCAATGCGGCGTAGCGCACGGATAGGACGTCATTCCGGTACTTCTTCAGGCGGCGCCACCGCACGTCAAGCACGATCCGATTCTTGCAGTCCTTATCCATGAACTATTTCCCGGCCAGAGCTAACGTTGAATTGGTAAAGGGCTACGGCTTTCCGCGCCTCCGCGGCCGCCGGCCTGCACGCAGCAACCTCAGCAGCCGGTCGGCCTCTCCACGCTCCAGGGCCTCCCACAGCGGCGAGCCGCGCCGCAGGAGGTACTTCCCGCTGCCCAGCCTCTTCAGGTACCCGGCATCGGCGAGCCTCCTCAGCAGCGCCGCGGCGGCGCGCCTCTCGTCGCAGAGCGCCTTCGGCTTCAGCGTCACGGCGCTCCCCTTCGCCTTAAGCGCCAGCATTCGCATGCGCTCCAAGGGGCCGCACCTACCGCGCCGCATCGCTCTCCTCCATGGCGGCATACTTCAACACGGCGTCTACGTAGGGGGCGGGGCGCCACGCCACCACTCTGTAGTCCGCCAGGTAGAGCGCAGGAGGCCTCGCGGGCACCACGACGCACTCCTTCACGCCGTCCGGCCTCACCCCGATTATTTCCGTCTTGGACATAGCCTCCCTCACCAGCCCCCACCTCCTCACGGCGCCGTACTTTTTGGCCAGCTCCTCCTCGGCCCTCCTCACCTCGTCCAGGTTTATGACGGGGATCTTCATCCACAGCTCTCTGTAGCTGGCGGCGGGCCGCATGGCTATGTGCGCCAGCGGCCTCACCCAGGCGTATTTGCCGCCGCGCGGAGGCGCCTCCCTCGCCTTCAGCGCCTCTTCCGCCTCCTTCAGCCTCATGCGGAGCTCCTCCCTCTCCTTCACGTACGACGCAACGTCGAACCTCTGGAGCGCCTCTTCAAGCCTTTCGGCGTGGGCCGCCAGCGCTTCGACCGCAGACGCGAGGAAGGCCGCCTTCTTCTTCGCCTTCCTCAGCTCCAGGTACAGCACAACTGCGGACGCCAGCGCGGCGGCGGCCGCGGCAGCGGCTATCATCAGCAGCAGCTCATCCTAGAGAGGTAGCTGTGCAGCACCGACTGAGATACCGACTGATGCTCGGCGAGGCCGTTTACGCCGTCCGCCAGCAACCTCACCCACTCTCTGAGGTAGGCGCTCACTATCCTGGCGTGCTGCACCACCAGCTTCCTGTCTGTTTCAGTGTGCTGGCACCTGTGCCGCTTTGCATACTGCAGGATTATGTGGGCGGGCTTGTCGAGAGATATCCAGTTGCTCCGGCTTGGGACTACGCTGTCCAGCACAATGCGGCGCACCGCCTCACATACTGCACACTTAGGTATAGACGTCTTTAACTCCTCCTTGGCCGGCTTCCCCATCGCCGCAATTACGTCAAACCAAAAGCACGGCCCCACCTCTATATCCCCCCTGGCGGCCGCTATAAAAAAACTCCTAACCCACTCCGGATCCAGCTCGGCTAAGGCGTGCGCAATCACGGCCTAAACATGAGTACGGATTCCCTGGGCTTCTTCTTCGCACTCCTCCGCACCTCATATGCTAGATGCGGATCGGCCTCAGCTCTTCCCTTGGCTACTTTTATCAAGAGCTTCCTAATCAGCGCCGGATCCAGTCTGTCCCGCATGGTCACCGCCTCAGCATCTTGCCGGCTGTTCTGCAGTCTATTCCGCCGCGCTGCTCCACGTAGTTCAGTATCAGCTGCACCACATCTGCCGTGCAGTGTTCGCCGAATAAATACGTAGCGAATTTAGAGGCGAAGTCGTCCAGATCGGCAGACTGCGACACCAGCTCCTCAAGCTTCTGCCTGTCTCTGCTCGGCCACCTCTCAAGCCCCGGCAAACCCGGCGCAGCCCCGCCCCTGGCCGCCTTCACTAAGTCTTCCCTCCTCTCCGGATCTTTAAGCGCCTCCAGCAACTCGCCCCTCTCAAAAACAAACCTAACCGCGGCCGCCGCCGCGGCGTCGTCCACCACCGGCGTCAGCCACCCGAAGCCGCTGGCCTTCAGCACGGTCTTGAGGTCAGACGCCTCAGAGACAGGGAGCTCCGCCGCCTTCGGCGCCTCCGCCGCGCGTTGCTGCTGCATAAGCTGCTGAAGGGCCTCCTTGATCCTAGCCGCCGCCATTGAGGGAGTCTTTGCCTGAGCCGGGGTTGGCTGCGGCGGAGGAGGCAGCACCGCCTCATCTGCAACAGCTTGTCCATCTGCCGCTACCTCAGGCCGCGCACGGCACAGATGAGACGGCAAGACGTGGCGCTGACACAGCGTCTGCTCGTCGGCCAACCTCAGGAGGGCCTCCTTGGGGAGGGGGACTCTGAACATAGCTGCCACATTGTTCGCCACCTCCGCGCAGAGGCCCCCGTCCGTGCAGCGGATCACGTGGACGTCGTAGAGGCCGTCCCGGACGTAGTAGTTCGCGTCTGGCACGCACACGGCGCCGCTCTCCGACACGAAGGCAAACACGACATAGGGGAACCTCCCCGTCGCCTTCAGGACGTGCTCCAGCTCCGTTTGCTGGCTGATCCGTCTGGACTCCACCGGCGGCCCGCACAGCTTCTCCACAGCCTCCCTAGACATAAACACCACCTCCCCTGCCAGGCCGTACGCTCTGAGCAATTTGGTGGCCTCCGCCACCCTTATTTCAAGCGGAATTTGGATTTTTGGTTCAGTCTGGTTCATGATTCAACAAATTCGGCTCGTATTTAAACATGTACGCCTACAGGGATAACTTAAAGACGCCTCATCTTAAATGCAAAAATCTGCAAAAAGATGCAACCTGCAACGCCCCACCTTCCGCCCGCCGGAGACAAAAGGAAAAAAAGAGGTTATTGAAAACGCCGCCGTGAAGACATAATCAAAAGCGTCAGGTCTACCACCGCCTTAAACATTTCCCCGTTCACTATCCTCCTTTCCTCTTCCATGCCTCTACGGCAGAACTCCGTTTATATTCTTCTACACGCAGACTTCCCCTACAGGGATTGCCTTACAGGGATAATTATCCCTGTCAAGAAATCCCTGTAGCGTTCCGGCCCAATTTGATTAGGTTGCCGCCACACGCAGTTGTTTTTAAAAAGGTTGTCCGAAAATTTACATGGGTCATGTGGTCAGCCCGAAGGGGTGGGCCTACTTCGTCGCAAACGAAGCTGACCTCGGCGCCAGGGACGGCTGGAGGGCCGTCAGGCTGTCGCCCGTCTTGGTTCTGCCGCCTGCCAGGCTGGCCGACGTCGGAGGGCAGTGCGCCGTAGAGGGGGAAGTGGGGGTTGCAGAAGTCCTCCTGGGGTGGGCAAAGAGGGAGCCTCCCCCTCCTTGGTTTGAGCTGTCGCTGGGCTGGAGGAGGTACTGGGTTAAGATGGCTCCTGCCTACAGCGCCTCGGCGCCTCTGTCGGCCCCAGCCCACCGGCTGTACATCCTCTGCGCGGACAGGAAGTGCGATCTGTCTCCGCTCTTTGCCTTGGCCGACCCCCTCAAGTATCCCAACTACGCCGCTCCAATCATACGGGCACACATAAATGCGGAGGCCGACGGCAAGTGGATGCCAATATGCGACGTCGTAGACTGTTCCCAGACCTTATTCTCATCGTCAAGCTACGACAGCACGGTGGGAAAGGGCGCACTGGACATCCTCAGCAACCCAGAGAAGCTGTATATGCTGGTGAAGCTCACCTACGACCGCTCCAAAGAAGCCAGGAGGGCGGGCTACCGCCTGGGGCTCTGGTCGCTCAGCCCAGACGAAGTGCCGAAGCACCTAGGCATAATGGGCACCTTCACCACAACGGCCACCGCGGCCCTGGGATACATAATCCACATGGTGCCGAAGGTCGAGAGATACCTCCGGCTCAAGCCAATCACGGTTCTCTGAAGAAAAAAGAACGTCTTACTTGGGAGCGGATCGGAGTAGCTCTACGAGCTCTGAAAAGCACAACTTGGCGGAGTCCAGCGGCGACGTGCCGCGGCTGTCGCGGATGTTCGGGTCTGCTCCGCGCTCAACCAACAACTTGGCAACTTCGTAGCACCGCTTCCTTTCCACATCCCACTTCGCGCATTCGCGAACCAATATATTCAGCGGCGTCTCGCCGTATACATTCTTCGCGTTTACGTCTGCGCCTCTAAGGACGAGCTCAACGACCTCTTTATTTAAGCTCTTCACGGCGTAGTGAAGAACGGTGTTGTTTCTGCCGTCTCTAGAGCCTACGTCGGCTCCATGCTGGAGTAGCAGTTTCACCACCTCCACGCACCCCGCTCCCGATGCTAAGTGCAGCGGCGTGCGGCCGTCGCCGTCAACTGCGTTGATATCAGCGCCGTGTTGAAGCAGAAGCATCGCTACGTCGCAGTGCTCGTATTCAAGCGCCAAGTGAAGCGGCGTTCTGCCTTTGTTGTCGCGTATGTTTACGTCGGCATGCGGCATCAGCGCCCTCGTTGCTTCGGCAGAGCCTCCTAATGCGGCGATGTGTAGAGGCGTCAGCCCGCCTTCGTCGCGGGCATGGGGATCGGCGCCGTACTTAAGAAGGATTGGAACCGCTTCCGGGCAATGCTCAGCCGCCTCGTGGAGCGGCGTCATTTTCACATCGTTTTCGGCATTTGGGTCGGCGCCTTGCTCAAGAAGGCGGCGTATTTTATTCGTTCTGCACTCTATCACGGCGAAGTGCAAGCCAGCGTATCCATGACGTTTCATGACCCTCGCCACGCCCTTAATGTCCGCGTTTTTAATGGCTTCAAGCAATTCATGGATGTCTCTATCAATATTCCGGGAGCTCTCCATGAATTGAGGTGGGCATTCGCATTAAGTAGAATCGCAGAATTTCTCCATGCACTAAGATTTCCTAACAGGGATAACTATCCCTACAACGCTGTCCCTGTTGGCTGCAAGCTTAAAAATGCAGTTGTTTCTATATGCGGCTCATAGCTACAGACAGGGCGGCGCCAGCCAGCCCCGATGACCCCCGCCCGGGGCGAGGCCCCCACCAACCGCTTCAAAGAATTTCGGCGCGTCTCTGAAGCCAGCGATCCCCTCTGTACGAACCTGCGCAAAAGCGTGCGATCTCTCGGAGACGGACAGGCAATGCATCCGGCAGATGCAGACGAAGCGATAAATTGCTATGGAAACGCCCCCCGGGGAAACGCGCCCCAACCTGACCCGAAAGACGTCCCGGTTAGGCCGTCTGTAAGCCGGGCGAGGGCCCCACCCGCTTGTCTACATCACGCTCAAAGAGAGAGGAGCCTGCACGACCGGAGCCGAAAGGGACGGCGGTCTTCTGCGGCACGCCTCCGACGCGGCTCGGGCGCCGCCGCTCCTCACTTAAAACGTTCATTAAAAAGCATTTATTGAGTTTATTCCTGTTGAAGAAGCCGGACGTGTTTTATATGGCCGAAGCGTAGCCGTCGTTTTTAAATAACTCTTCCTTCCTTTCAATTCTCGTCGTGTTGAGAAAGACTTCTCTGTCGATTACCACTGTGCGACCGTCGATAGTTAAGAAGGATAGCCTTTGAAACGTCCTTAACTCCTCGCCTAATCTCGCAACTGAATATATCATTGTATTATCCTCATCAAGCAGTTTTCTGATGACTTCCCTGAGAGATTCAACGGGTATACGTATTTGAATGCCGGCCGGGCACTCTTTGCGGCCTCTCTCAGCAGACATATCGAATGCCGTGATTTACGGAACACATTTAAAAACTTAGACGTCCAAACAGCTGGCTTTCTGCGGCATGAAGAAGATGTTATGCGGATCAGAGTATGAACAACTGTATCCGGCGAAAATGATTACGAGCTTTGACGGCGGCTGTGGAGTTTGATCCGCGTCTCTTTGGCGGCCGTTCTGCCTTTTATGCGTCTCTGCGGGTGGGTAGCGGAGAAGTTGCGCAGTGGGCCGCCGGCTGGTCGCGAAGGACAGGCGCTTTGAAGCCAAGCCGCCGTCAGCGGCCCTCCGGGCCGCGGTGCGTGTAGGGCTTGGTGCGTACGCCGCTCTTGGCTTCCGCGGCTAGGCGGGTTGCATCGGGCTTTCGGCGTCTTGCTTTAAAATCTTGGTATTTCTGTGTGCATGCCCAGGGGAGTCACCAAAACCGTCCTCTCGCGGACGGAGGAGCTACGCAGGCTTCTAGAGTCTGAGGGGTGCGTCACCGTGCAGGGGGCCAGGAAGGCTTTGGGGGCCTCCAAGACGCAGACGAAGTACGTCTTGGAGAGGTTGCAGGCGGAGGGCCGCGCGTTGCCCGCGGCTGTGGGCAGAGTCACGCTTTGGTGCCGTGACGGCGAGGCGGCGGCGCGGGCTCTTGAGGAGCTGACCGACGAGGTGAGGCGCCTCCTCTGCGGCTTTAGATTTGCCACGCCGAGCAGGCTTCTGAAGCTGATAACCAGAAACAGAGGTGCCGTCAGAATCTTCTCTAAATACGTCCAGCTCTCTCCAGGAACCGCCTCCACGCTGTCCTTCCTAAACGCCCTCCTCCAAGCAGTCCTCGGCCGGCCGGCGATGTACAGCGGCGCCACTCCCATATACCTGGCGCCGCCGTGCCAGGCAAGTTTAAAAGCTGGAGGTGATATATATATAATGTGGTCAACTGGAAGACTGTTGGGAAAAACGTCAAGCTCGTCTACGAGGGGGAGGTGATAGAGGACGTATTACACAGGATCGGCAGCATCGACAAGGCGCTTCCTAAAGACGTAACGGCCGCAATCCTAGAGCGGCTTTTTGAGAAGTTCGGTTGCTACGTAGACTGGCTGCATAAGAGATACGTCCTGTGCGACAGGCCCCTCGGCCTCAGCTGCAGGCAGAGGGGCAGGCTGTACTGGTGCGTGGTAGAGGAGCCATTGTTCTACTCCGACCGCCCCCTACCCGGGTGCATCAAGCTCAGCAACGGCTACCTCTGCGTAAAGAAAGACGTAGGCTTTGCCCTCGACCAGCTCGGCAAGGGGAACTGCGGCGCCGCCCTCGCCGCCATGCCAGGACGGAGGGCTGAGACGGAGGAGCTGATACTATACGTGTCCGATGGGGAGGTCTACGAATGCGACAGAATCGTAAGCATATACCGCATAAGGCAGGAGTGCCGCCCAGCTGAGCGCTGCGGCAAGCTGTGGAAGATTTCGAAAAAGGCAACCATTGCCTACGAAGCTGTGAACAACAGGACATACGTAGTGTGGCAGAAGCCGACGCTTGAGTTGCTCAGAGGAATGTTCATCGAAGAAAGGAACGAGCCCTTCGAATAGCCCATTTTCAACGACAGATTTAAATAGCGGCCTGTTCATGCATGCCATGTCGAAGAAGCAGAGGCTGAAGTTCTACGACATCAAGGCAAAGAAGCCGTTTGAGACGGACATCTACGAGATTATAGAGAAGCAGACCGCCCGCGGCCCCGTGATGTTCGCAGTCACCACCTCGCCGCACACCGGCACAAAAATCTACAGACTCCTAGGCAAGAAGAAATAAGAGCTAACTACCACAACCCCCCTTTTTTCTCCTTAAAAAAGAGTCATTTTGTGTAGAGCTGGTGCAGCTCAGCCATTATACCAATCCAGTCGAACCTCCTCGCTCTGTAGTCCACAAACCTCTTTATGATTATCCTTTTTTCCCTCTTGACATATCTCATGCAGCGCCTGCACCCAAACCAGATGGAAGACTCATCCTCCACAAGCTCTAAGGCGCCTCCACAGAGGGGACATGTGTTTACAGTCTCCACCACGGTTAAATCCATAGCCCTCCTCCTCCACGCCAGCATGTTGAACTGGAATGGAAAAAAGGGAGTTAGAAATGTTCTATGATGTAGGGAAGCTCTTCGTTGCTGGATGCAGAAATTAACTTTATGTGGCGCAATTTCTCAACGATTTTTTTCACAACTACTGGTTCCATGTGTATTCCGCAGTTTCTCTGCATGATGAACTGACAGCTTCTGGCGCCTGGATGCGCCTACAGGGATTTCCCTACAGGGATAATTATCCCTGTCAAGACATCCCTGTAGGCGATTCGGATGAACGGAGCAGTTCAACGTGTGCACATGTAGCGCATAGGTTATGGACTCTAGAGAACCACTCGTCAAGGAGCTTATCTCTCTGCTTAAGAGCGGTGTCAATGTGGTGCTTCAAGCGCCAACGGGGTGGGGCAAGACGACCCTTATGTTGCGGATGTTGGTATCGCTGGCGAAGGAGGGCTGGAGGGTTGGGTTTGTCGCCCCAACGCTTTTTCTGCTTATGGAGAAGCGGAGGGAGCTGATGCAGATGGCGCTGAGCGCGCCCAACCCGCCCCGCGTCATACTTACAGCCGGGGCGGGGCAATACTGCGTATATCAGTGGTCGATACCGCAGAGGTTCTGCACCCGTTGCAGGCTTTACCGTAGCAACGTCGATATGGAGTTCGGCGACTTCACAACATATGAAGACATAGAGAGGTTGGCTCCGGACGATGCCTGTGGCTACTGGGCGCAGGAGGCCGTGTTGCATAAGTATAACATAATTCTGGGGCACTACGGCAGGCTGAGCAAGATAATCCACCTGCTGCACTTCTTGTTCATAGATGAGGCGCATGAGTTGATCACGCCGAAGATATCGTCGTTCCCGCTGGCGGAGGTTGCCCAGCTCCTCGGCGTTTCCGCCGAGGAGCTCACCAGCATTGCCGTAGTAAGGGAGCTGGCCGAAGAGAGGCTGTACGCCGAGAGAGACCCAAGGATAGAGGATAAGCTGTGGGCCCTTTATAACGCCGTTAGGAAGACCTGCTGGCTTGAAGCAGACACGTTGCACTGCATGGATCTGTACGAGCTGCCCAAGCGGGTGCGCATCTTCGCCGCCACCGCCACCCCGCCCCCCGGGTGGCCCCCGGAGGGGTGGGGCAAAAAGATAGTAATCGAGCCGAAGGTGAAGCCGCGGGCATTCATCGAGACATATAACGCGTTTTACTACCGGGATCGCTACGAGGGCTTAGGGCTTCAGCTGTACCTAATAATCAAGTGGCTTAAGGAGAAGTTCAACGCCAAGCGCATCATAATCTTCTCTACGACGTCGGTGAGGGTGCATATCTCGATGTCTATAGAAGTTTCTTACGATCCGCTGAACCCGCCGCCCGAAGGCGTCGTGATAGCCGATGCCTGGGGGAAGATGCGGGTCGGCGTTAATCTGCCCCAATACGATGCCGCTGTGCTGACCGGGATCAGCCTGCCGCCTACCGCCCGGAGGCGGCTCAGGGCGGAGGGGAGAGACCCCGATGTCACAGAAACCGTTCAAGCTGTCCAGTTGGCAGGCAGAATTTTGAGACCCCGAGAAGAGAAGGAGACATACGAAGATGTGCTGAAGAAAAGGATAATAGTTTTTGCCGATGCGCGGTACATGAAGATGTTGGAGTATTTGCAGCAGTTCTTCGACATTCACGAACTTCCATCTGATCTATAACCCCGTCTTTTCTGCCTACCTCTCCTGGAGGGCCGTGCGGGGCCTCGCGGGCTCTACCTCGGGCTCGCTGAAGCCTGTCAGCTTCTTGCCGCACCGCGGACACTCGGCAGGCAGTTTGGGCACGCTGTCAAACTCGTGGCCGCAGTATGCGCAGAAGTACGTAACCTTGGCGCCGGCCTTGGCCAGCAGTTCGTAGGCGTCCACAGTGCGCTTAGCGATCTTGAATTTGTCGATTCGGTTCCTTAATAAGGCCAAACTCGACCGTGGAGGAGGAGATCGTTCAGTTGTTGAAGGAGTTGGGCCCCGTTCCGATGCACCGCTTGGCCAAGGAGCTACGTGGTGGGCGCCAGGCGGTACGCGGCGCTGGTCGGCCAGAACTGACTTGATGCCGTCACAGTGGATGACGTCTTGGAGGAGCCCAACGCCGTGCTGAGGCGGATCAAGATAACGCTCAAGACCCCGCTGAACGAGGCCCTGAAGACGCCGAGACAGGTAGCTCCAAACGTAGCAGAAGCCCTGACGTCTGTGGCCGCGGCCCTCGGCGATTAGACGCGTTGCTGAGCCGCCGCCCGTCAGCGGCGGAGAAGGCACCGAAACTGCGGCGCTTTACGTAGCGCGCCAACCTACCCCTTCCATCCACACCTACAGGGATAACAGGAATAATTATCCCTGCAGATCAATCTCTGTAGGCACGCACGTCAACCGTATTGAGGGCGTTGCCGCGTATCTCTTCCTGGCGAGGAAAGCTGTTTAATTTCGTCCTTCTGTAGGGAGAAGCCGCCAAAAGGCCTGGTCTGGACTTGTGGGTTCCACGCGTCCTCGGGGTAGAACTTGACTGCGACTCTTCTACTGTGACGGGGTCGAGGGCCTTGATTTGCATAGTCACGTCGTAGACCTGGCAGAAGAGCCGCTGGTTCGTCCTTAACCAAGACCTCCACCGGCGGCGAGGAGAAGTGTCAACGTCCCGGCGGCGGCGAACGCGAACACCGCCGCCAGGAGCGCCAGAAGACGCAACGCCATTTTGTCTGCTACACAGTTTATTTTTGAACTACAGTAAAGAGGTTCTGAAGACCGCACGGGGAAAACAATTGATGGAGTACAGCAAAACCACCGCGTCGATGGCGTCTTTTTGCGCTTCAGACATCTAGCCGGAAGCTTTTGGCCGAAGCAGACAATGCTTCTGGGGGGAGCTGTGTCGATGTGTAACGAAACTTATCTTGCGCAATTAGGCGGAGGATCTCAGTCAAGTGCGGCGTCCCGACTTCCAGCTTCTCCAAAGCCTCTTTGAGGCGCATCTCCGGCCTTATGCCCCGCGCAGAGAGGGCAAGCATCAAGTCGTCCAGCACGTCTCTTACGGTCACCTTCTGAAGCAGGTCGGCATCTTTGAGCGCAACGTATCGCTTCGTGCCTATCTTTGCGTCGTTGACCAAGCCAAGCCGCTGAAGCTTGTTTACGTACCACTGCGCCGCACTGTAGGTGATGCCGAAAGCTTTCGCGATTCTGTACACGGTAACGGGGCCTTCCCGCCTCAACAGCTCTAAGATCTCCTCTTCTAAGTTCATGCGAAAGGAAATGTGCCAGTTTATATTGAACAAAAATTTAAATTAGTAGACATGCTCTTCGCAGAGCTTCTTTTCTGTTTTGGAGGATTTGGCTGTACGTCTCTGAGCTGTAGGGCCCCGCCTTCACGGCTTCGGTCCTCAGTGAAAGCGTCGTGTACAAGGGCGGCGACGCGGAAAGCATAACTCCGCCACAGACGTATAGCTTCTGCTTCTTGCAATAGCCGGCGCAATGCCCGCAGGTCGTGCCTGCCGCTTCGTATAGAACTCCGATGCAGACCAGGCGCTGACACCGCCCCAAGACAGTCTTCGTGACGTTGATTCCGTCGCGGGCGAGCGGCCGCTCCCCTTCTTCATCGCAGTCACCAGGGTTCATGCTGAAGTGTACGTGGCGCCCTTTTCCACCGCCGCTGTCTTGCGCGCGGCGGTGCCCCGGAGCGGTACGGCGAGCATGCCGGAGCTGTAGTTTCCAGCAGGTCGGTGATGTGAAATAAAAATGCTGACGTGTAGAGGAGAGTATTATTCAATCGGAACTCCACGTGGGCGCCGCATGGTAGCATCTTCTGAACTTTGCAGGGTCTTTGGCTACCAACACAGCCGACACAGCCACCGCTGTCCGCCCCTCTGCGCTTTGCCGGAAGCGGATGCTGTGAAAAAGAGAGGGTTTACCGCCGCCACCCGGAGTAGCGGCCCCTCCCCCGGGGGCGGTTTTGGCCTACAAAGATGTTTATGTATTTATTGCCGACGTAGATGTTGGCCTTTGCCGTTCTTCCGCTTTTCATGATGATGCGGTTCACCAAGTCCTCTATGTCGCCGCGGATGTCGAGCGGCTTCCATGAGACCGATGCGTAGTATGCCCCCTCCTTCTTCGCAGACCTTTTAATCGGCATGGCTACCACGTTGCCCTCTTTCCTGACGATCACAGCGCCGTCTGCCCAAGAGGGGATTTTTTCCACAACCTCCTTGACCGGGTCGTCCTCCCCCTCATCCTTCGGCTCTTCGCGATCCTCTCCACCACCGGCTCCCTCCTCCATCTGGCCTGCTTCCTCTTCGACTTCTTCTTCCGCGCTCTGGCTGTCCGTACCGCGCAGTGCTTCGATGTTTGGCTCGCCGGCGTAGCTTGCGATCACGTATTTCCCATTCATTTCTGCGATGACGAAGTTGCCCTCTACCTTTTTCTCGTATACGTCTTCGCCTTCGATCACCACAAACATGGGGTCTTTGATGAGGGCGAGCTTCACGCCCCGCACCTTCACCATATCGAACAAGGGGAAGCTTTTTCCCTTCACCTCTTCCAAATTCACAACTTTCACGTTAAGCGTTTTTTCGATTAGTTCTTTCACATCCATATAGGTGTCTGCGCATGGATTTTTAAAGTTGCTCAACGATGACAGGGATGTCCTCACAGGGATAATTATCCCTGTGGGTCAATCCCTGTAGGATTATCCCTGTAAGCGTTAATCTGGATGTGCCGGCGGCGTTGAGGCCGTTGGGCCGGGGTGCGGAGGGCAGAGAAGCGCAGACATTTTGCGGCGCGGCGCCCGTCGGCCGCCCAGCTTGGTTTGCGTCCAGAGGTCAACATTTATAAGATGGCTTGGCGGATAGGTAGCATGGAACACGAGAGGTTCATAAGGGACGTTGCCCGCATCCACAAACTTCTGCCGTACATCGATGTTAGCAAGAACGGCTTCTTCAGGTATGCTGTCAGCAACCCGGGGATCTGGACGGTACGCGTAGACGGAGGTCTTGGCGTAGTGGAAGCAAACATCGGCAACAGTCAGCTCGTAGTAAAGGACAGGATTCTGCTAGACGGCGAAGAAGTCGGCGAAGAGCTGTGCCTGAAAAACCGTTGCTTGTCCGTAGCCGGGATTAAGGTAAGGATCGGGGCGGCGGTTCTTGCGTACTACAGCTGGCTAGATGCGCTCCAGGTGCCGTATGTAACGCGCAGGAGGATGCTGTATTACGTAAACAACGTCGAGAAGAATCCAGAAACTGCAGAATTCGCAATCTGGGCGCTAGTTGCGCGCAGTGCGCTCTCCGAAGACGCCATCGACCTGGCCACAGCCGTAGTCGAACAAATCAGGAGGGTGCGCCTCGCGGCGCATATGGCACGCGCCTGAAACCCCTCTTTTTCTCAACCTGGCCGTCGCCAGACCAGTCCGGGCGGGGCCGCGGTCAAAGATGTCGGAGGGCTGGCGCGCGCCCGATTCACGGCGGCGGCTCCTCCCGCGCCCCTGGGGCTTCCGCGTCTGTGCCCTCGACCAAATCCTAAGGCATTACGCCGAGCCTCCTCCTGAGCTCCTCTGCCGGGATCCTCCCTTCAGGCCTGCTGATAACCTCGTCCGCAAACCTTCAGAGCTCGTCTACCTGCGGAAGGATCACCGCCGCCGTCCCGCCCACGGCCGAACCTGCATGCCTAATTTAAACCTCTGCTAAGATCCTTCGGGCTGGCGCAGAGCCTCGTGTCCGCGCAACGGCACGTCGCCGAGTTGACCAGCCCAGATCACCCGCCGACCTCGCTCATTCCGTTCTTCGCAACGCTTCATCCTTGCGGCTGGCGGCGCGCCGCCGCAGTGGCTGAGACCGCTGTCCGGGGCTTCCGCTTCCGCTAACCCTCTTTTTCTTCCCCGACCCCTCACGCCCCTGGCGGGTTGCTCACCAATGTGAGGAACCACCTGTCCCTCTGTCCGCCCTTTACCTTCTTCATGTGGCGCGTGCGCTCCACGACCTCTACGACGTATCTGTCTTTGGTCAGCACGTCGCTTACCAACTCATACATCTTGTAGTCCAGCTTAAGCAGAAACCTGCCGCGCATCCGCGTCAGCACTGCGGCCAAGTCGCGCAGGTCGCTTACAGTAAACGGCGTGCCGTAGTAGTCCTCCGACCGATCCACATACGGCGGATCCAGGTAGAACACCGTCCGCTCCGAGTCGTACCTCTTGATTACATCTCTGAAGTCCAGGTTCTCAATTATGACGTCTTTCCACGCTTCGGCGTACTTCAGGATGGCCCAGGCCTTGGTTCTGAGCTCCCTTGCCTCGTTTTTAGTTGGGGCGATGGAGTAGGCAAAGCCCTTCCCAACCTTGCCGGCATACGACGAATTGTACGCGTAGAAGATCAAAGCGGCCGCCACCAGCGAGCCGAAGTCCCGGCACGTCTTCAGCAAATCGGCAACGATGCGGTAGTAGGCGCGGCTGTACGGCAAGAGGGTAAGGATCATGGCCAGCTGTTCGGGGTGCTCCTTGACGTGTCTGTAAAGCGTTGTGAGCATGTCGTTTACGTCGTTGTAGATGATGTTGCCGAACACCTCTCGGCTCACCGTCTGCGACATGTAGCCGCTCCCCCCGAAAACCTCGACAAATGTGCACTTAGGCCTTACGCAGAGCCGCTCAAGCCGCGGCAACAGCAGATCAGCAATGTGGAAGTCGCCGCCAGGTATCTGCACTATTTTCGCATTCGCGGCACCGGGCCCAAGCACCCGCCCCAGCACCTCCCTGAGCTCGCCCACATCCCTCCCCAGGTAGCACGTCCACCTCCTGCCGCTGTCCGCATGATACACGCGCATGTAGTAGCGGCCGCGGATTTTAACCCTAGTCAAGTAGCCCACAGCCCCACACCTTGGACACACGATCTTCATCAAGCCAACCGGCAGAAACCCTTTAATACATCTACCTACAGGGATAACCAACAGGGATTTCCCTACAGGGATAATCATCCCTGTGAGGCAATCCCTGTAGCGATCCGGTTCAGCGTTCTGTTCTGCGCTTCAACCCCAGGCCGATGTGATCTCTTAGAGTCGGCGTACATATGGCGGCGCAGTGGACAAATATTACGCTTCATTGAGATTATACGGATTTTCGGCAAAGAGCAGGTAAACAGGTAGAGGTGCCCGGAAGTTTGATACGAGTTGCTAATCCGCTGGACAGAGACGTCGTCCATCGGTAGGACAGGTCGGTCACAAATATTGAAAAGCAACATCGTTGTCCTCCAGACGCAGGCGCGGCGCCGTTTTCGACGGATTCAGCCGGGACTCCCAACACTACGCTCTTAAAACGTTAAAACACATTTTGTTGGCCATGAACTGGGCGGTGGCGCTTGGCGCATTACTATTCGGGACATTTGTCTTGTCTATGATGGCCCCCGCCGTTATGCGTGACCCATTTACCATAGCTACCGCTTTTATGACCGGCATTCTTGTTGGCATGATGCTCGAAAGCGCAAGTTCAGAAGATGATAGAGGGTGCAGAAAAAGGCGTTAACCCCCCTCTTTTTCTAGCTGTGTAATGGATTCGTCGACCG
>Ga0080007_1063048_pt1 | contig 19057 bp, 21 predicted proteins | sample OctOCTMetagenome_FD_69210 | JGI IMG/M metagenome (GOLD analysis project Ga0080007, IMG submission 69210) | Hot spring and microbial mat streamer communities from Octopus Spring Streamers, Yellowstone National Park, USA - OCT_B (SPADES... | ecosystem: Environmental > Aquatic > Thermal springs >...
CCGAAGCGTACCCCCAACCCGATGATCATTGAGGTAAAAACAATAATCCCCCACCAGAGGGCTAACACCCGAGACCCCAGCAATAGAAACCCCGCCCCTTAAGGGCGGGGAGGGGTCATTGACGTTAAAAATCTGATAAGCTTCATAAGTGTTTAGGACCTATTATTTTAATTTAGCTTTCTTTGGATCCTATGTCTCGGGTTTTCTCAGGATCTTAAGATATAACATCATTTAAGTTTTAACATCTTCTCAATTTTTTCCTTAAATTCTCTTAATCCTCTAAGCTCAGTAGCTGTGTTTAAGGCTCTTCTATCGATTATTAGTATGTCATTTTTGAGTTTCTTAAGTTCTTGTTCATGTTTTGATATTCTATTCTTTAACTCTTGTAGACATCCTAAGAATTCTTTAATTACTCTAATTTCTATGATGCCTCCGCTCGTTAAGATTATTCCAAGGCTGTAAATCTCTTTCTCTAATTCCTCTTTACGTTTCTCAACATCTTTAATAGCCGACCTCATCTCACCTATTTTATTATCAAGATCTTTAATAATTTTTTCGGCTTTTTCTTCATACTCTTTAATCTTTTTATTATACTCATCTTCTATTTTTGTCGCATATCTCATGATGTTTCTCATAGATCTTTCAATTCACGAGACAGCCTCTATAACAGGTTCCGTCACTATCTTCTCATTACCAAGGATCTTTTCAAAAAGATTTTCTGCAACATCTATAGACACTTACCATAATACCATTAAATGACAATACCATAAAATCTCGGCCTCTGAAATAGATGAAGATAACTATCTTTCTAATCAAAACTTCTCATCCTCTGATCTTTATTAATAAAGTTTTGAAGAAGAATTAGTTATCTAAAAGATCTCTTTATAAAAGATTAAGACGTGAAAATAGGAGAGAAAAATAAAAAATGTATAAATAAGGTTGTTGATCGAAAGAATATTCTGTTTGTTGAGGAACATAGCCTCGAATGTTTTTATGTCTGCAAAGATCTTTTGTATATTATTGTTGTGTATAGGTTTTGGAGGGTTTTAATAGCTTTTTCTTTTTATTCTGTTTAATATTAATGTTCCAATGTTCTCTCGTTTCATAAGGTATTTCAAAATGTTTAATACTGTTGATCTGAACAGTGGGTCTCTAAAGACCTTGTCTATATATGTGTCTAACAATGTTGCCATATCAATTCTGTATGGAGTCTCTGCCAATCCTCTTCTCACCAGGCTGCATATCTCTATTGTTTTCTCAACTGACTTCTCTATCCCAAGCTCATATGCTATATCCCACACCTTCTTGTTCAGCCATCTCCATATCGTTAAACAATCTATCAAAAGAACCATATGTTCCTTATATATTGCATGTGCTGCTGACACAGCCGTCTCAGCCTCTATGCTCAATGCTCTAGCCCTGACATTGTTTATCATGATCTCCTCAGAATATTCTTTGAGCAGCTTCTCACCATCTGAATATATGATCCATGCAAATGAAGGCTGCGTATATAAGTCTATGACAAAGCCTTTTCTCGCTAGAGTTATTGTGTAAGGCTCATATACTATCACCTTAAATCCTTTCTCACGTAGAAGTCTGACTGCTTTATAAGTATCTTTTAAACTTATTATTATATCAAGATCTACAGAAACATGATCCAAAGGCTTTCTAAACTTATAGAAAGCGTATTCAAAACCTCTCAAGACATTAGCAACTTCATAGACATTATTCATAAACCATCTATATCTAGCCTCCTCACGAGAAAGCTCTTCGCCAAAAACATCTTTTACACTCCTTAGATAAGATAGATAAAGCTTGTTAAACCTTGCAACATCTGCAAGCCTTAGAGCCTCATAATGATCAGGTCTGTAAGATCCTTCTAGAACCTTCAGAAGCATCAGAGACAGGCTATCCTTATGAACATTCATCTTTTTAGACATTTCAAAACCTCTCTAACAACCTCACGAGGATTCCTAGCTCCGGTATCAATACTGCATAGCGATAGGTTTTTAGCCAGAGAATTGTATATCAAAAGCTCTTTAAAAACAAAACTTTTCGGAGCATCAGATCTTTTGAAAAGAATGTTGGGATCGGCATATAGATATACAGGTTTCTCAATATAGGCTAGTCTGAGAAGAAAAGATCCGTAGATGCTTTGAAGAAAAGATGGTCTATCAAGAGTCGCTATGATCCATACGATGAAGTCTAGAAAACCTCTGTCACAAACAAGATAATCACAGAAAATCCTTAGAAAAAATCTTGTGAAAACATGTGGAATAAGAGACCAGAACTCAATATGAACCCAGAGACTTTTAAGCCTATCAGAAACACAGATCATATAATAAGGATTACAGTTGCCACGAAAAGATTTTAAACGAGAAAAAATTCTTGCCAAAAAAGATGCAAAAAGATGAGAACCTCTAAACCAATGAAAACAAACAGAACCACGATTAGATAATAGAGAGACCAAAAACCTGGCAACAGTAGTCTTTCCAGAGCCGTCAGCACCTGAAATAATAATGTAGTTATACCCTTTCGTATTATCATTGCTCATAATTAAATAGTATCTCGGAAAGCTTTAATTACATACATGCTTCGAAATTCTTAAGTTAAGATCTTTAAATAAATTACTTGTAAAGATCTAAACAAAAACTTTGGAAGATTTGAGACATCTTAATGTACTTAAGAATCTTGTGCTGATCCCTGATAACGGATAGTGATTAAGAAGATCGCAGTAAAAACCTTTCTCGTGTAGTTTATTAATTATATCAAAGATTGTTGAATTTCTTAAATATCCATGACATTCAATTACTAGAAAATCAAATAAATGTGAGATAACATCGATTTCGTTGTTGATTATGTCATATTCGCATCCTTCACAGTCAAATTTAATGGCTTTCACATCAAATCTATCTATCTGAATTCCATAATTTTCCTCAATATATTTCAATAATGATTTTAATGTAAACGCTCTTACACGAATTTTATTCGAGAAGTTTTGATATTGTGACGCGCCTCCATGAGCTATGCCCTCAATAGCTAAGTATATAAATCCATCATGATCTGATATCGCCACATTTATAGGGATGATCTTATCCTTTAACTCTGGATTCAATTCAATATTTTTAACTAAAACATCATAATGACTAGGTACAGGTTCTATCGCTATTACAAGTGCGCCACGTTTAGCATAGTAAAGAGATGTGTCACCTATAAAAGCACCGATATCAATTACAAGCCATCCTTTCATTACTGGAACTATAGAGTTAGCTCCAAGAATATAAGTTTGATATATTGTTATAAACTCTGCTTCACCATATTCTCCTAGTTTCGGATCTTCAGCTAATAGCTTAACATTGTCAGGCGTTATATAAACAAGTTTATTATTTATTCTCGAGATCTTTATAACACCATCGATCACTAATGCATCATCTTCTTTATATATCTCACGGATCATGTTATTAAAATATGCGTTTATAAGGAGCGAATATATTCTAGGCGGAACATCGACAACACCTCCGCTCTTAAGTTTTATAATCATGTTCTTTCTTCTAGCAATATTATGCCTTATTAGAAAATAGATTATTCTAGAACTTAACCAGTTCTCTATTATATCACGAGACTTTAAAGCTTTCCTGAAAGTTTTAATAACATTATTTATCATTTTACTTAATCACCGATCAATAAAGTCTTAATACTCTCTCCACTAAGTGCAACATTTATAGCTTTAGGAGCCTCACTTAACGGGAACTTATGAGTTATCAATTGTGCGACATTGATATTGCGAGAATTAACTAATTAAATGCTTTTACGTAATCATAATAAGTTAAAGTGAAAGAACCAATAAGAAACCCTTCCTTAGTATGAAAAATGCCTAACTTTATTCTTGGTGAGATCTCTACAGCACCTAGTAAAATTACTACTCCTTTTTCTTTTAATACTTCAATCGCTTGATTTATGGTCCTCTCAATAGAAAATCCTCCTACAGCTTCAAATACTATATCAAAAAAGTTATTATATTTTCTAGATAACTCCGGAGGAGTTAACACATGATCCGCCCCAAGTTTCTTAGCGATCTCTAATTTAAAAGATATCTTGTCAGACACGAATACCTCATCCATGACTCTCATATATTTAAGTACTTGCAATAATAATAAACCGATGGTACCAGCACCGATAATTAACGCTCTTTCAGGCCTTTTCTCTAATACTATTCTATTAAGTTTCTTAACAGCATGTAATACGGACCCTAGAGGTTCAAGCAATGCAGCTTCTTCGTAGCTTATATGCTCAGGGATTTTTCAACGCAACATATGAAGGGATAACCATATATTCAGCAAAACATCCAGGCAACGACTTGCCAAAGCTGCCCATAGAGGTTTTAGGAAAAACAGCAACTCTCTGGTCTTGAAGTTGAAAGCCGGCTCCCTCGATCCATAAGTTGGCATATACCCTCGGCATTTTAAAGCTCTGTTGCAATGCCACCAGCAGAGTACATGGTTGCACTATTACCACAGTATACAGTATATTAGGCCTCTCACCGCCCCCAACACGTTCACCACCCCCGTGTCTTCAACGATCCTTTGAGGACATCCTATCTCACAATTAAATTGTTATTCAAGAAGTTAACACACCTAGAATCGGGATCCCTAGCTAGAAAGCCCAGATCCTCATCACCAAATCACTCCTAATAAGCTTAACCCCTGCATCACCTAAATAAATTCTCGATATACTTTAAATGAGAACCTATACGAGGGTATAACTAATAATTAATGCCTATGCTTTCTCTTGAAGAAAATATTATAATATCGAGAACCTCCTAATACTTCACGTGATTCACCTTTATGATAAACTATGTCTACAGGCTTTAAACCCGCCTCTTTAGCTATCCTCATGACACTTTCGTAATTCTTTGGAGAAGTTTCTACCATTAGATAATCGGCTCTCGTCAGAAGTTGTTTCATACCCTTTAGTACGTATAACTCGTAGCCTTCAACATCTACTTTTATGAAAAGCCCCATATTAGGATCTAGATCTTGGAGAATTCTATCTAGGGGGTAAACCTTAACCGTACATCTTATTCCACCTGCTTGTGGGAGGAGACTATATGTAGCCGCATCTAACCCCTTCCACACATATAATGTAGCTATGCTTTCTTGATCCCCAGCTGCTATGTTTAACGCCTTGAAATTCTTACAACCGTTAAGTTCTAGGTTTCTCACTAAGAGGTCATAGTTATCGGGGTCAGGTTCAACAGCGATAACCTGAGCTCCTGTGAGACAAGCTCTTACGGAGTACCCACCTATATAAGCTCCCACATCGAGAAAGATCATACTGCTCGTTAGGTATCTCTTTACCCACTCCCACTCATACGGTTCATTTTCATATTGTATGAGAGGAGCCAAGACATCACTTGGAATATCTTTTCTAAGCAACCATCTTGTTCCATCAGGAGCTTCAATGTGCAGCTTCTCGTCTAAAACATCTTTGATTGTCATTTGGAATTCACATAACTTTGTGTAGGAGTAAAGAAGCTCTACATTGGTTAACATCTCCTCAACACTTGAAAATGAAAGGCTAATATGACTATATTTAAAACTAAAGACATCATCAATACTATAGGCCTCAGGACATCTCTGAATGATCTTTGCAAGAAATACGAGCTTATTAACGTTGCTCTTAGAAACATAAAAAGATCTGTTATAAATTTTATTATTGATAGATATTTTCGCCTCTCCAGTACTCCCAAAGAAGTATGATTGTAGAACCACATGCCATGGTTTGAAAGTCTTAATTAGAGCCCTTAGAGACTCGACCTTAGATCCGATATTCCTAATGCTATCCTTAAGATTTTCCCTTAAATTAGCTATACTAAAACCCAAGTTTTCCAGGTAAGTTGACATATATATATCACTCCTCTACATATATAATATAATGCTAATATACGTTATTGTTATCCAAAGCCGTCTATTCCATGTAAGAGCGTGAATCTCCAGTCAGCACCTCACCACAATGTAGTCACTTCTAGTTTTAATTTCTATATTACATGAAATCTCGAAGGTGAGGCCGAGATAATCTAGATGTTCTGTCCTCATCAAGCTAAAGGTAAATCATTGTAATCGCATATAGCTCTCTATGACAGTTTCGCTTAACCTGGAGACGCGTTGAAAATGTCAAATGACGTTAAAGATTAGTCATCACTCTCAAGTTTTCAAAATCGTATAAATAATGTTATCAATAGATTTGTGGGGATTCTCACGATCGTCAATAGTAACGTAGTGACACTCACACCCTCGACGAGAGTATAATACGTCCCTCATTGTATTGTAAACCCCCTCTTGGAACTCTATGTAAGCTCTAGGCTCTACAACCCCTCTTCTCTTATACCTCTCCACTAGAACCTCGTAGGGTGTGCTAACATGTACTATCACACCCCCACGTATAACTACTATCATCGCCGTCAAGAGAACTCTGAGAAATACACTTGATAGCTTTGATGAGGTTATACCGGGGCTAACGCTAACTGCCAAGTAATAGAAGTCTGATAGCTGTTTAAAGACAAAACCCTCATCATCAACGATAACTTCGCATCTCCTCAAGGCTCTAAGAGCCATGAGCTTAATGAGTGAGAGGATTAAGCCTAGTATGTGTAGGAGGGCTAAGATGGGTAGAAGTCTCTCGAATATGTTGGGAGAAGCTGATCTCTGTGGTGAAAGGTTCTCGTAGAACCTTACTAGCACAACATTATCTCTCACAAGCGAATTGATAAACCTAATAAACCACAAGTGGAATACAGTGTAGTCAACTATCTTGATAACACATGCTCTAACACCCCTAGCATAAAGCCTCTCAACCAGTAGCCTAGCCCGAGTAGTTTTTCCAGAACCCTGAGGTCCTATAAAGATTACTGCTAGCCCACTTCTATCAAAGCTTTTACCTGACTTATTGAGGATGCAGTTTCCCCTCATGCCCTCTAGCACTCCCTAGTAGATCGAGAAAATATCCTAAGAAGGTTCTCTTAAAGCTTTTAAAAGTATATCTTCGCTCTATGATCTCACGTGAATTTAACGCCATACCCAATGCTGTAGTTGTATCAAGGCTCCTTAATAGGTCTACTAGATCCCCTAGGTTATCTACTGGTATGTAATGTTTCCATGATTTAAAAGGTAGATGAAGAACACCGGTCTTTGTCGAGTATAATGAGATGCCCGTATAGCCGGCTTCAAGTATTTTATTTCGAGCTCCTCCACATATAGCATTGCTTGGATAAGGTAGGAGAACCCCGTAGGCTAGCATTAATAGAGCTACATACTCAGGGTAGGGTATGTAGCCAACATAGATTAGCTTCCCACCGTAGAAAACACCTTTCCTACTAGACCCGGTTACAACAACTACAACATCCTGAGGTAAGTCAGCGAGTATGTTCTTCAGCAACTCTTCAGCCATTACGTTAGAGGCGAACACCTCGGGTAATGGTGTCAAGAGAATCTTCTTATCGTTACATAGACTTGATATTCTGGAACACATGATCCTCCATATAGTCCTCTTTGGATATCTTGTTAGGCTTCCTACAAGGTTTTCAAATATGTAGGAGGTTGTATTCTCTATAACAAACACATCCTTCTTACCGAAGGACTTCGCTAATGTATTCGCAAGCCATTTAGACGCTACTATAATACGTGTTGCTAGTCTATAGAGTAATAGTTCACTTACGAATAATAGGATCTTCCTGGGGAAAGCAGAGCTCCTAGTAACAACTGATTCATACCATGCAAAACTATGGAAATCAACCAATGTAATCCCATTCGATAGAAGCCTTCTCACGAAAACCATTAACGCGCTAACCCAAGGATTAACGCCACTAACTACCACGATATCCGCCGCTAGGATAAGCCTTATAGATGAGAAGAGGAGTGCAACACTAGGAACAGAGACGTATTTTACGACACAATTCTTCAAATTTCTTAAGGAATAGTATATGTTTAGAGGTCTAAGGAGAGATCCGAAAGTACGATCTGTGGAGGGGCCGACAACGACTATAAGTAGTTTAGATCGAAGCATCAAAGCTTACTTCATCAGAGAGGTGAAGATGTTAGTAAGTTTCATAGCCATAAGCGATATAGGATATCTCTTAGCTAGATTAACACATTCACGGGATATAAAGTGATAGGTCTCCGGATTCCTCATCATTAGATTATAGTAGATGAGGACACCTTTCAAAAGCTCTTTTATACTATAAGGCTTAGCGACATATCCAACTCCTCTATTAACATGTGGTTTTATGATATCATGCATAACCCCCTGAATATCAAAACCTACCACAGGCGTGCCTAGCCCGAGGCTCTCAAGAGCTGTAAGCCCAAAGGTTTCGTAACGGAGGGGAAGAGTAGAAGGTGTGCCTTCGAGAGGACCTTGTAAAATTGCTCCCTAGGGAGCATATCCTGTATTATCGTTACTCTGTTACTTTTCCTACCAAGCTCTAAGAGTTTATCCCTAACTCTCCCGACATGACCGTATCCAATGTGTATTATTGCATTAAAGTCAAAATCTCTCTCAGTAACATGTACCGAAAGACATGATACGCGAAATCGCCTCCTTTACCGTATCTCGCGCCGAGGAATAAGATTGTAAATTTCTCCTCCTTAGTATTTGATCTAATCCTATGAACTAAATCTATGAGACCCCATGGAATCCACGCAGCTCTATAACCTATTGCCCTAAAGACTTTGAAATCAAAGGTATTTAGAGTATGAACAACACTAATATCCGCGAATTTCTCTAAAAGCACTCTGTAAATTGAAATAATTTGCCATATATAGTTCATGGGACGGAAGCCCAATATGTTCTTGAACACAACAGGTGCATGGACAGCATATACAATCTTCGACCGTCTATTATATCGTATCAAGGGTACTATATCGTCTATAGGGTACCATGAATTAACATAATAAAGTATATCACAAAAGTAGGATAGGTGATTAAGATCGAGATCGCGCCGAGTCTGCGATCCCAGATATACTGGAATCGCGAAGATGTCAAATCTATCAAGTTGAGTTCTCAACTCTTTGAAGTACTCATCTGGTGGAAAATTTATAAAACATACTCGAATACTCATATGCTCCCTATCTTCATCGCCTCAATTGAGCACAGACCCGAATAGATGTGCAATCTCGCTCTCGATTTTCTCAGTATTAAATAACTTAAGCATATGCCCTCTCAACTTAACGCCAATATCTAATAAGTAATCTTTGGATAACGCAAAAATCGATTCTATCCTATCTGTGAACTCGTCAATATTCCCAGGCGTAAATAGATAATTCTCTGTTGGCGTTCCTTCTAGTATCTCTGGTACTCCTCCTACTCTAGATGCTACGGGTATTGTGCCTAGTAGTGCTGATTCTAGGACTGCGTATGGCATTGGTTCTTCGTTTATTGATGGGAATAGCGTTGCCCATGTTATTCTATGTAGTTTTAATACTTCTTCGTATGGTATTTTCCCTAGGATCTCTACCTTAGTGTTTAATCTTCTGAGCACTTCTATGAGTTTCTGGTGTTCACCTACTCTTCCGTAGATGATGAGGAGACATAGTCTCTGGGTTTTTCTGCGTGTCTCTAGGTTCTTTAGCGCTTTAACGAGGATGTGTATGCCTTTAATTGTGCTGGATCCGCCTCCATAGAGGAGTGTCGGTGTTGTGCTAGGTCTCTTCTCTATACTTGGTATGGGTGGGGGTGGATTATATACCACATGGATTTTAGGCCTTAGCCATGGCATCCTCTTTAATATTAGCTCGCACTGTCTTTTAGAGACGCATATCACGTTGTCTGCTATTCTGAGGGCTAATATGTTAACTTTGTTTAGAGATCCTAGTAGCCCGGTTGCCATAGCTCTAGCTATGCTGTCATGCTCCCACCTCTCAACGATAATATCTGTTGCGAGATCCGGTTCTCTATTGCTAAGCACTACAGATGTATATGTTAAGGGCTGGTAGTTATGTAGATGTATCACGATCTTTACATTAGGTTTTAATCTCTTAAAGATAATCGCCATAGGTATTAAGGTGTGTGAAGGTAAGTAGATAATATCTGTCTCCTTAATAAGTCTCTTAACATAATCCATGCTAGCAAAGATTTTAATCCACTCCAGAGGCTTATACTTAGCCCTAAGAATGTCCCAGTATATATATCTACAGAACCTCAATATATCAGGAGCAGGTTTTCTAGTGCCTGAAACAACAATTACATCAAAATATTTTGAGAGAACATCTCTAACGACAAGATATGTTGCAAGCTCGGCTCCACCACCTTCGGGCCAGAATAGTTTTGAGAACACAAGAATCTTTGGCTTCACAGCTTTATCATCCATGGAAGTCTTTTTAATATATAGATTAGGCCTCTGACTCTATCTATGTAAGCCTTATATGGAGATAGAAAAGGTTTTCTTTTGAAGGTTTCTTCAACATCTTTATAATTAAAGATCAGAAGTTCCCAGCCTGTTGAAGCAATTAATTTGTCTCTCCAGATAGTTGCATCAACAAAATGATTATAGTTGGATATCGAGTTATCTATGTGTATTGTGTACCAATAGAATAAATCTTTTGAGACGATGATAGATGTTGGATAACCTAGGCTCCCAATATAGTAATCGCCGAACCTTGTTATCGAAGTGAATTGAGCACGTGCATAGCCGTCTGGTTTTAAGAATATGAATCTCCAGATATTTTTCTCAGGATAATAGATTGCCACACCTCCTCTAGCAATACCACTGTCAAAACCAAAGATCCATCTATCTCTTTCTATAAAGACTGGAACAAATTGCCAAGGACCTTTATACAAAGGCCTCCAGCTAGAGCCACAATCATCTGAAAAAGCAACTCTGACAATATTTCCATCGCCAAGAGTAGTGATCAAAATCTCTCTTTCTTTATCAAATGTTATATAATGAAAATGTCTTGAGGAAGGATCTATATCTCTGTTAGTGACTACTCCTCTAAAACTCTTAAGATCCTCAGAAACATATATGCCCGTAGGATCCTCACCATATTCTTGAACAAAAAACTTATCACAGGCCTCAGTAGCGTGCCAAAAAATGTTTCCAGCTTTAGTTCTGAGAAGAGGCTTAGCCTCGTCTCCTGAGACTAGATAAAGGATGTTGCCAGAAGATATCAGAAGACCTTCAGATAAACCTCTTAGTATGAGACAGGGGCTATCTTTTAATAAAAGTGCCTCATGTATACTACCATCTTTAAATACAGCGATCTTACACAGACCTCTGTCGTTGATAGTTATGTAGACTGTATCATTTACAATATAAACGCCTGTGGCTGATATAGATAGCCTCACTCAAGCCACCTTGAAGGCTAGAATATAACCTCCTGTTAAGCGCACACTAAGGAGCTTGTGAAGTAGTTTAATTAGCACACCCAGAAACTTCCAAAGGCGATTCGGCATGGTATACACCTCAGCTTTATCAACTCTAACTAAGAGAAATCCTCTCAAGAAATATCTATACACTACATAACCTCTCTTAATCATGTCGCTAATAGTAAGAGACCTAGACATAAGCGGCAAGGCTAAAATTATTAAGCCGCCTCTCTTGACAAAATCTTCAAGTCTCTCTAATAAATTCTCATCAAGGATGCCGTGAATAGATTCAACGGCAATTACAACGTCAAAAGGCTCAAGATAATTAAATGATCTAATATCGGAAACATAGAGTTCATCATAGACATTGAGCCTCTTAACGAACTCTACCTTGGTAGGGTCAATATCAACACCAACAACTTTAGAAATACCTAAATAACCCTTTAGAATAAGCCCCCAGAAACCTAGACCACAGCCAATATCAAGAACACTATCAGGTTTAAACTTTTTGAGAAGACCTGTAATCCAGGGCTCGATACCGGGACTGTGAAATGTTAAGGTATACTCAAGGTCATATATGAGCTTTGCTATTATTATCACCTTATATAATGTTTAATTCTGCAATAGCTTTTAACATATCTAACCTTATACATGTCATAATTACTTTAAAAGATTTAGGATCAGGCTCTATAGTCATCATTAAGACATCAAAGCAAGATCTCCTATAGACTCATCTTTAATTATAGAGATCCTACGTTATTTCTCCAAATCATTAACAGCTATATAAATTTCATCATTAATAATTTTCATGCCCGATATAGATGCATTAAACCTCATCTAGATCACCTTCGAAGTCAATACATAGCTTCTTTTAAAATCTCACATAAGGTCGAAGCCTAAGATCCTGGCCCACAAATTTACGGGTCAGCTCACATATTTTAGGATCCTTCCAAAAGCTCGTCATAAAAAATCATTTATATACTTTGTTATATTTTTTCCAAAAACCTTATCATTATTATATTATATACTGTCGAGAAACCTCTGCGCTAGAAATATCTTACTATACTCCTCATTAACCCGTGGACTAGAAATGTATATCTTGTTGCTCTAAGCATTCTCTCTTAAGCATCAACCCTTTGTCTAAGTCTCTCGATTGTCTTCTGCAGTTTCTTGTTCTCGTCTACACATTTCTTCAGCTCGTTCTCTTTCTCTATGATAGCCTTAGATCCTTCTGCACCTGCTATCACAAGATTATAAAGTTTCGATTTTATTAAATCAATAAATTTGTCAGGACTGCAAATAGATACTATATCGCACATATAGCCCGAATATCGCTATAACTAGCTCCTTGCTAGTCTCTATAATCTCTAGTTAGGAATTATGTAATGCTGTGACACATGAATACTTTATCGCTAAGAGTTTTGATAAGCTCCTCACGGAATACCCTAGGCTTCGCGTGATCTGTTCAAATTCTTTAATATTGCTATTTATAACTTCAACAATGATGAGCGGTTTGAATCTTCTAATCGTGTTCCCAGCCCCTTTCAGCACCTGCATCTTAGCTCCTTCAACGTCCATCTTCATTACATCGATGCGTGCCAGTTTGATTCCTCGACAACTACGCTTAATAAATTTGATCCGTCTACAAGAGTTTACTTATACTTTAATAATAACATTAGAGATATTATTTCAAGATTATAACATTAACCTCAGCCTTGAGCTTAAATAAGGTTAAGAATATATTAAGCAATATTTAAGATCGAAGCATTGGCAATAACTTTAGCATTAAAGAGTACCAAATGACAGTAGTTGCTATTCGTAAATATACGGGCTTTAATTTTATCAAGCATAAACACGAGGCATAATCAGAGTTGTTAAGCTATAGAAAAAGGATTCAGGTAAGATCTTTATTGATCTCTATCAGCTTTTTTAACGCCAATTTAATATGCTTATCTCTCGTGAGAGCTATCGGAGAACGAATGATAAAATCGTAGTTAATTCTATAGTAATGTTCCTCTTTTTTCAGCATTTTCAGCGTTATAATCGCTTCTAGCAGAGCTTTTAATACGATATGAAATGATGAAGAATAAAGCTCCAGAATAAGTCTGCCTAACAAACTTTTTATTAACATTAAAGGTGGATAGTATAATAATATATATAAAAATTTATTAATTAATAACTCATAGTCCAATTTAATTTTGCTAACTGTAGCACCCGATCTATGATATATTACTGCGCTTGGAACAATGACTACCTTATAACCAAGTGCATTAGCAGGAACACATAGGCTTAGCTCTTCATGACTAAATCTAAATAGTTCATTAAATCCACCGATTCTATCTAAAAGTTTTTCCTGATAGCTATACATGCGCCGTAAGCCCTCAATACTTGTAATGGTTTATATCTAAAGAATTGTATAATTCTTCGCAACAACCTGTCGATCCTAGCATCATTACCTGAACTTAGTGTCATCGTTCTTCCCCATTGATCTGTAAAACCGCCTAAGAATTGAATCAAACCTGTATTCATATCAAGGATTAAAGGCTGAGCCACACCCACTTCAGGATTGCTAAATGCTTTTGCTAAATGTGCGAGCCAATCTTTAGTTACAATGGTATCATTATTTATGAAAACTACGATGTCTGTATTCGGATCTATAAATTTCAGCGCCAAGTTATTTCCTTTTGCATAACCATAATTTTTCCTAAGCTGTATTATCTTAAGCCTTTTGTCTCTAAAGTTTGCTTTTACATACTCCACACTATCATCCGATGATCCATTATCAACAAATAACACTTCAAAATCATCGTAGGCCGTATTTAACAAGGAACTTAAATGGGCATCTAAAAGAGATCCAAGAATCTTCCTGCCATTGTAATTTAAACTATTTACTGAAAATTTAAGATGTTTTCTCATCGTTATACCCTTAAACCGATCACAAGCCTATTGCCTCTAATTTCAATAACTTTAACTATAAACCCTTTTTTCCTTAGGAAAACCCCTACCTCACGAGCTTGAGATGGATAGTGATGTGTTGCCACAATAATAGTGCTACAATATTTCCTAAGGGTTTCAGGGCCGCCTTTAAGGATTCTTAACTCTGCCCCTTCCGCATTTATTTTAATGGATATATCTTTCAGATCGCTTAAGAATCGTTTCAATATAGAAACTATAGTGTCTAACCGTAAAGTTCTTACAGGTATTCTCTTTTTTGAATATAGCACGAGGCTGTGACCTGTAAAGCCGTGGAGATAAAGAAAGTCATATCCGTCGATATCGCTACATGCAACTCTTATTACCTTAATATTTTTACATTTGTTTATGCTTAGGTTGATCATAAGGTATTGTACATTACTAGGTTCTGGTTCTATCGCTACAACCAAACCTTTTTCTGCAATTTTTCTACATGCTCTCACTGTAAAAGTGCCTATGTGCGCTCCTATATCTAGGATTATAGAAGAACGGGCCAATATAATATCATAATATTTTCTAAATAAAGCTGATTCAACAGCATAGGCTTCGCCAAAACGTGCTAAAAATATATACTTAAATGGAATGATGTACGTCATCTCAAGATCTCTAATAATATTATATTTACTTAAGCGTGAGAATAAACACAACAGTCTAGAAATAATGTAGATAGAAAAAACTATCAGACCTCTTGTTAAGCGAAATGCGATCGATACCATTATTAACCCATAATCTTTCTATATAAGTCTAAATATTTCTTAGCTTGCTCGATCGACGTAAAACCTCTTTCTATTACTCTACGGAACAATTTTATTCCAATCTTTTCTGATACATCTTTATCTGATAATAGTTTGAGTATTTTTTCAGCTAATTCGTCTTCATCATTAAATAGTAAAGTTTTTTCTCCTATAGCCTCAGGTATGCTAGAAGCGTTTCTGCCTATAACAGGTATGCCTGAGGACATCGCCTCAAGAAGTGTTAAGGAGAAACCCTCACTTATTGATGTATGAACATATAAGTCAGAGGCTCTATAGTATAATAACATGAAAATATTGGGTGTCCAGCTCAGATCGAACTTTATGAATCGTTCTAGCTTTTTTCTCTTGATAAAGTTTTTCAGGAGAGTTAAATAATTTTTATTAATAGTTCTACCTTTCACAATAAACATAATGTCTTTTCTCTCCTTGATGATTTTTGGGATAGCAACTAATAACGCATGTAATCTCTTATCCGGTTCTACTCTTCCTGACCAAAGAATTATATTTTTATCCAATGGAAGATGTAGCCTCTTTCTAGCCCTGATTTTTGGTAGTGATGGGTTAAATATCTCAGTATCGACACCGTTGTGAATAACATGAGCCCTTATGCCACAATATCCCGCTGAAGTATTGCTCGAATGTTGACTTACTGCTACAAATGTTGCTTTATCAGCTATCTCCTTTAAAGTCTTGCAGGCATGGTCTATATTATTTATGTGATCTGGATCCAAAGAGCCATGGAATGTAAAAACTTTTGGAATTTTAGCTTTTAAAGCAACATTTGTTAGCTCATCATGGGGTTTATTCAGATGTATTATATCAAAATTCGCTAAATTATATGAAACCTTTATTTTGGTTAAAATTTTATCCAGCCCTGAGAAGATGCCAGAGCCTAGGAAAAATGGTATTAACTTATTTGGTTGTTTTAGATGATAATGAAATCCTCCCATTAAGTATGAAAATAAATTTGTATCAAGCTTAATGTAAATTTTAGAGTTCTGTTTCTCAAGAACGGTCATGTAGTAGGGTAAAGCCCAGTTATATTGTACTAGAACTCCTATCGTTTGAAATAATACATTCATGGCGGTCTACCAACTTGCGATTCCTATGTATTTATCCATATGTAAGATCATGCTAAAATTATTTAATGAACTTGATATTGGAGTCTCTATCGGATCTATTTTTAAATTTCTTTTAAACCAATCAACATTTCTAGGATCTTTTGTAATACCGATTATCCCGACTCTATCAACACCTATAATAGCAATTTTGATCATCTGACCAGTTGCGAAACTTGTATGTTCTGATGCAGGCGGGGGCTTTAACGAACTCAATGGTGATCCTAGGCGTGGGTCAGTCCAAAGAGACATGTAAGGATCTATGTAATGAGATATTAATAAAGCGATACTCCAGTCATTTTTATTTGCCCAACCTATTTTTTCTCCAAATGTGTTTGCACTTAATGTAGGGTCTTGTATGCCGTAAAATGTAGCTATAGATATTATGATCAAAGATAGAATTAAACTTAAATATCTTCTTTGTCCTGCTATTATCATGCTTGCCAAAGGTATCATTAATATATAAAGCCAATAGAAATATCGTCCGCCAAAACTTGGTACTAGCCTGAGTAGAAAATTAATAATCGTACCGCCCAGCCCTAATAAGCCTAGTAATATCGTGTATGATAAATTTTGAGGATCTGGCGTTCTATTTTTTCTTAAAATTTTTAAAAGATGTTTTGAATGAAGTAATACATATGAAGAAACTATAGATGGCACAAGAGACCATGAGACGAAATATATATTCTGCTCCTGAGTGTACCAAGGCTTGGCTATCCCATGAAATGCTGTTGCTTCTCCAAAGATCAAATTGATTAAACTAGTGATCGAGCTGATAGACTGTCTTAATATGATATTCATATAATATATGCCTATCCAATAAGTTATTGAGATCAAAATAGCTAATCCAGCTATTCTCAAGATTTTTTGTTTCTCAACATTATAGCTATTTAGGTATAATAATGGAAGAAGAAATGCTAAGAAGATCACGATAATAGTTGCATGTGCAATTATACCTGAGACAAACAATATACTTAACATTAAGATGCTGACTTCAGATCTTAATGATAATGTTCTTAACATAATATATGTCATTGTCATAGCTAAGATTAACGCATACCCTTGATGAACTATTTGGGTTAATGCTAGAGGAGGCGTTAAGATCATTAAGAATAAGCCTATGAATGGAGCAATATCGCCTATTTTAAGCGATTTTAATATCAAAAATATTAAGAGAAAATATGAGAGATAAAATATAAACTTGAGCATTAAATAATAATATGATATATTTTCAACTCCTGATCCTGTCACTGAAGCCAGAATATATTCTAAAGCAGGTATTAAATGATAAAATTGATAATAGGTTTCTTCAGAATATTTATAAGGTATCCATCTTCCATCATCATCTATCGCCTTAGCAAATCCTGGGAAACGAGCATCGTCTCCCAATGGTAAAGGATGTTTAGTCGCTATCATAATAGTAATAGGCATAAATATAGCCACTAAAGTTGTGATAAGAAAAACATCAATTCTTTTCTGAGATACATGAAACATCATCCATATAATTAAGGCAGCAAATACTGCATGTATATATGGAAATATTGTTAAATCGATCCGAATAAATATTAGAGATAATGCTAGATAAATAATCAAAGCAATAATAAGAATTTTTTCTCTTACGAAGACCCTTATATCACTAAGATTCGACTTGGATAAAAGCTGAATCAAAATCCATGTGACAGTCAAAATCAGAGAATACAGAACTATTGAAGTCTGAACAATCTGGATCAGCAGATTCATAGACGACGCCTACTCAACTAATCTTTTGATACATATGTAAGCATTTAAAATTTCTGAGAGACAACCTAATAAGATTTAATATTAGTAGAGGTCTTTTTAACCTTAGGTTATATTGATTTTCATATAAGATCCTTTTAAAAAGATCCTACCTCCTTTACTATATTCGCTGTTGTAGCCACTATAGCATTTCTCGAACTCATCTTAGGTTTGAATCCTATTCTTTTTATCTTCTCTATTTTTAATGCTATTCTCTTTACATCTCCTGGCCATCCAACCCCATGTAGCATCGGCCTATAGATCTTTCTAATATTTTAATTTCATGATCTTTATTATCTCGTCTGACTTCGTATTCTTATCTAGTCCTCATTCTATCCCATAAGCTTCGTAGTCTGTATTAGTCTGTATCTGATTTCTCCATGTAATCATTGCTACTTCTATTACATCGTCTATGAACATGAACAACGTCAACATCTCTAACAATCTCTCTCGACAACCTCCTCAAATCATTCCTTCCCCCATGATAGTGCTTCTAGTCTCTGAATAATGGCTCGCTAGCATTGATACCTTTTCTCCCACTAACAACACGCACAATACAACTCTCTTTATGTAGCTCTTTCAATCTTCTTCATCACAGGAAAATCACTGAACCTTTTTTCCTGTCAAGGTGCACTCTCTTCTATGAGAACTAAGGTGACAATAATCGGAGAACTAATGATACCCGCTATTGCTAAATCTGTAAACTGTGAAGATACTGTGAGAATATCGTGAATGTCTAAGCATTATCTTAGCCTCTGTAGAGTTCCTCCACGTACTTTAAGGCTATTTCATCCCATGTTGGTATATCTGCTGGTTTCTCTCTGGGAGCTCTCTCTAGGAGCCTGTAGACTTCATCTGCTATCCTGTCTACGCTCCACTCTAGATCTATTGTTAGTGTACGTGGTCTTCCTTCGAAATTTAAACCCCACGGTTTGGCTGTGATTACCGGAACTCCTATCGCGTTAGCCTAGTTAACGCTTTGTCCGTAGGATTCTCTCTCGGAGAGGAGGCCGGAGAGTGTAGCGTGGGATAGGGTCTCTATGTACTCCTTGTAGGGTTTGAAATCTCCTATCT
>Ga0080007_1054840_pt1 | contig 19041 bp, 19 predicted proteins | sample OctOCTMetagenome_FD_69210 | JGI IMG/M metagenome (GOLD analysis project Ga0080007, IMG submission 69210) | Hot spring and microbial mat streamer communities from Octopus Spring Streamers, Yellowstone National Park, USA - OCT_B (SPADES... | ecosystem: Environmental > Aquatic > Thermal springs >...
GTGCTTTTTCTATATTCAAACTAATTATATATTTTTTCATTTCCTTTGGAAGAATTATTGAAGGAATTTCCCTTATTCCAAGAAGCTTAGCAGCTTCAAGTCTATGTTGCCCGTTTATAACTTCATAATAAGAGTCATCTTCTGATGGAACTACAATAATTGGGTCTATAAAACCCAGTTTATCCATGGATACCATCAGATTTTTAACGAGTACATCAGAAATCTCTCTTTGTATGGAAGGGATTCTAATTTTATCTGCTTGAACCAGCTCAAACTCTATCTCATACCCTTTATACGGTTCTTTGAATCTCATAGCAATAAAATTTTAAAGTATAAAAATGGTTTTTTTTATCAAGGCATTTAATAAGTTGGAAATTATAGTTTTGTTTTATTTTAATAAGCGGAGGGAATAGCCCCCCGCTATATAGAGTATTATATAAGATTACGAGTTTAAAAGTTGTTTAATTATTTCAACAATACTGTTAATTTGTTCAGTAGTTAATTGTAATTGATTTAGTTTATTATTTATTTCCTCTTCGGAAGCTTTTTTATCAAATACTATCACATTATTGTAATCATCTCTTATTGTTATATAAGAACCATCATATTCAACAGTGGGGCATGACCCCCCGCATGAACAAGCTTTTATGGTGATAATTTTCTTGTCTTTCATATATATCACCCCCCTTTAAGGTTTTTAATCATCTTGATATATTTCTAGCACTTCTTTTATTTTCAGTATCAAATTATATAATTGTTTTAAATTTCTTTTTAAACTAGAACGCAAATCTTTGTCTTCTACTTTTTCTAAGTCATCTTTACTAAATTTCTTTGTTAATGTTTCCCTTGTATTATCTACAACATAAATACAGGCGCTTAATATTTCGTTCAACTCCTCTGGATTTATTTTTTCTATTTTTATCGCTTCAATATTTCCCAGAACTTTTTCTGTTTGTTTCTTTAATTTTTCTTCATCAATAGCTTCTAGTAATTCAAATTCTTCTTCCTCTTCTTCTCTTCCTCTTTTTCTTAATTTGCCTTCTTCATATTCTTCTATTTCGCTTTCATTATTATAAACAAATTCACTATCTATAACTTTTTCTTCTTTATCTACTTTATTTCTTTCATTTGAAAAGCTTTTTTCATAAATATCTTTTGAAAGTTTTTCAATAATTATATTAAACAAATATAATAAATCCTGAGTTATAAAATAATAATTGTAAATTTCTAATATTGTTTTATCTTGCGAGAATTTATTATAATCAATTAACAACTCATAATTGTTTTTGCAATATTCTGATATTTTCTCAAATCCTATACTTTCTAATTCTGTAATTTTACTTTCAATAGGTTTAAGATGGGTTATGTAATCACTGCTGACTTTTGCGTAAGTGTATAAATCATTAATTATTTTCTTCAAAATAGGAGCATTTATTTCTTTTTGAAGATTTATCACCTTGTTAGCTACACTTTCATAATCTTTTTCTACTAATGTTTTTCCATTTAGTGAATTATATTTTATTGATAACAAAAGAACTTTATAAGAAAATTCCTCCCAACTATTAGCAATTATTTTTTCTTTTTTAACTATTACATCTGTAAAACCTAAATTTTTATATGCTTCTAATCTATGTAATCCATCTACTAAATAAGTTTTACCATTGAATTCAGATACAACTATTGCTGGCATGTCAGAAGAGGTAATTTTACCTTTTTCCTTTATGTAATATAAAATACTTTCACTTAATCTCTTGATGTAATCTAAGTTTTCTATAGCGATTTTATTAGGAGAAATATTCCTTCCATAAATGCTATCTTCTACTGTTATATTATCAACTGGTATAATTGTTTCATCTCCAAAGGCTTCAATTATAACATTTTTGTCGCCTTTAATTTTTATTTCTTTTATCATGTCTTTTCCCTCCCTCTTTATATTTAAATTAAGATAAATGCGGCATTACCCAAAATTTTATCTTTTTCTAAAATTATAGAAAACTTTTTAAATGAAATATATTCCACATTGAAACCAACTATCTTACTTAAATAATTAGAAAAATCTTCTAAACTCATTTCTAAACTCACTTTTTCTTGTTTATCGTTTGAATAGATAATAACTTTTCCTTTTTTTAAATCTAAGACAATATTAGTTTCAAGTAATTTTTTCTTTTCTACTTTTGTTGCAATTTCTTTTCTTACAAAGTCATAAAAGCTTTGTTTATTATTTGTTTTGTTCTTTTCACTTTGATACTTTTCATACAAATCATCAACTCTATTTAATATTGTTTCCAAGTAAATATTTTCCAAAAATAAATAATTTTTATTTGTAGGAATTAAATTTGCTTTTCTCATCTTTTCGGCAACATCGTAAATCACATTTACTATTTGATCTTCATTAGCATATTTTTTTGTGTTTTCAATATTAGTGCTGGCTAAAATATAAGATACAACTATTTCTCTTTTGTTATACAAATTGGTTTTTTTAAGCTGTCTTAAAAATGCCTTTTTATACCTGTCGGTTTTGAAGGAATGAAGTATAATTCCTAAGAGTATATTTTTCATAAATCTATTTTCGTTAAAATTATAAACAGTATCAATAAAGATTTGAGGTATACTATTTGTAGCTATGAATTCACTTGTTATTTTATCTGCTAAGTCTTTAATATCTTGGATACTTAACATAGTTTTAAAATTTTAAAGCATAACTTTATATTTTTTTAACTTGTCAAATTAAAAGGGTGTCATAAAAAGTGACCTGTTCTAAAGGGTGTCATTTGACAAAGATAACCAAAAGAAGTGTCAAAAACCTTAAAGACAAAATGAATCGCAAGTATATTGTTATTCATCATTCAGCAACGCCAGATGGTAAAACTTTTGAATGGCAAGCAATCAGAAATTACCATATAAACACACTTGGTTGGAAAGATATTGGATATCATTTTGGAATTGAAAAAGTTAATGAACAATATGAAATTTTAATTGGGAGGAATATGTTAGAAGCAGGAGCGCACGCTTATGGAATTAATAGTATAAGTTTGGGTATATGTTTAGTCGGTAATTTTGACACAGATAAAATTCCAGACAAACAATTATCTAAGGCTTTAGAATTGACAAGAACTCTAATGAGAATATTTAATATACCACTAGAAAATGTAATAGGGCACAGAGAAGTTTATGTATTGTGTCAGGAAGGATTAATTAATTGTGATAAAAGAGTAATAGAGGAAAATGCTAAGACTTGTCCCGGTTTAAATTTTTCAATGAATTATTTTAGAGAATTGTTAGCAAAAGATGAAAACTTAAAAATAGTAAATCAAAAACTTTACTCTGCATTATCTCAATTTGATAATAGATTTATGAAAGAAAGAAAAATATGGTGGAGGTAGAGAAAAATGAAAATTGAATATAGTCCAGAAGATAAGGAGTATATAGAAAAGACAAATAAGTTAATATTAGAAAAGTTCAAAAACAAATTATATGATTTAATATATCTTCCAAATTCCACCTATGAGCAAGAATTAGATGAAGCTTTATTAAAAGCATTACAACAATTATGGTATGGTGGATTGCATACAAAAGCGTGGCTTGTAGGCGAATTAGGTGTAAAAGAATTTGATGTTGATACAATAAACTGGGACAAATATAGAACTCAAGTAGAAGATTTAAGAAATGAATTGGTAAGAAATAAATATTTTACAATAATTACAGGGACAACAATAATAAACACAATAGAAGAAAAACAGCAATTACAAGTAATATTTTTTGTAATAACTAATAAATGGACTGGTGTTATTGTTATTCCTATTAAGAAAGTTATAAAACCAGCGGAGGGATTATTTTTCCCATTCTCAATAGAAATGGTAGATGATGTAAAGATTGATTATGGTTATTCAGAAAACTTGCGACATCCCCTAAACTTTTATTATTTGTTGGAAAACGCTAGCCCACTTATTATTGCTTAACTTACTAATAACCTACTCCTATTTTTTAACAATTAAAGACATTTAAAAATATTTCAATATTTTGCAAACGATTTTCTCTGATAAATATTGAATGTGATTAACAAAATAATAAAAACCTTTAAACAATACTTTGAAAACAGATAAAATAAAGTAAATGGTGAAAAATGGAATAATAATGAAAGCATATACCAAAATTACTTTAATTACTTTTAGAGTTTCTTTAATTTCTTCCATAGATTTTACTTTTTTTATTTATCATATTCAAAATTATAATCAAGCACATCTTGATATTCGGTAAAAATTATTCTGTTATTTGATTTTGAGAGAATATATTTTACTTTTGCCTTAACATCCTTTCCAATATATTGTTCTATATTATTGCTTTTATTGAAATTTACAACAACCATACTATTATCAGAATAAAATCCCACTAACTGATTATCCTTCTCTCCTTTTCTTAAAGGCTTAACAATAATGACATCATCTATGTAAATTGGAGGATTAATATTGGAAACTACTTCACTAAACAAAACACATTTAACATCTCTTGCTTTTGCTAATTCATATAAATTAGTATCTTCTGTAATCAAAATACCATTTATCATCTTTGTGTAAGTTATTAGTTTTTGGTCATTAGGGATATTTTTGAGAGATGGGCTTTTAACTTTCTTTATTCTTAATACATAATTTCCTACTTCCTTTGACAATTCTATTATTTTATTTATATTTTTCAGTGCTATTTTACCTCTTTCTCTTTTTTCTTGATTTTTGTGGTCAGCCATATAAACTATTTCATCAACGATAAAACTGGGGACAATTATTTCACCACTTATTAACCCACTTTTAACCAGCTCTATAAACCTATTATCAACCAACACATTAGTATCAATTACATAACTATGTAATGTATAACCATGTAGGCTTTTGTAAGTAAGATCTCCTATTTTTATCAAAGTTAAATTATTTGTTAAAACGAAAAACAAGAACACAAAAACCAAAATTGGAATTTCAAATATAATATAATTTGGTATTTTGAATGAAATTCTTATCAATTCAAGTGGTATTATAGTTATTAGTAAAAGGCAGAATAGAATTAAATAATAATTATTTACAAATTCTGTTCTTGGAATTTTTCTTTTTAACATAACATAAATTATTACCAAGGATATTATTATATTTATTGCCAAAGAAATAATAAGATAAATCATTTTTAATCCTCCTTTATTTCATAATAATCAAAGCTTAACTCTTCTAATTTTTTAGTAATTATATTTTCCTTTCCTTTCTCCTTTGAATTTAAACATATAAAAATCATTTCGCTTTTAACTAAACATAAATCAAGCAATGAAGATGTGTCACTATTGAAAAATCTTATACTATCAACATCAATTAGTATTTTTCTGTTGTTATTAATAACAGAATAGTATCTTTCTCTTAATTCCTTCCCAACTTCATAAGATAGTCCATTTAATAGCGGGAAAGAAATGAAGACACACCCAAAAATTACGCAAAGATGTATTAATAATTTCTTAGTATTGTAAAAGACAATTATTATATTCTTGTCGTTTTCTTCTAATTTTTTTACAATTTTAGAATAAATTGAATTATCGCTATTTATATATTGAAGAGCATAGATTGGAGGAATAAGATAAAATTCAGTTAATTTATAATATTGAGTTTTCTTTTGAACTTCATCCATACTTAAATTTTAAAGTTTGTTTTGTGGGTAAAAATTAACAATCAACAACTCCTCACCTTCCCTCAAAGAGTCTCTACTATAATTTGTCATTCCATATTTTGTTTTCCATTCAAAGATATAAAAGTTATTCTTGTAAAGGGATTTTATATAAGGATTATTATCGTATGTAATGATGATTTTATGATGAGTTTTCAAAACATTTCTATATAACCTTTCATGATCAAAGTTAATATGTAAATCCCCCCTTTTGCCATATAGTTTTGATTCTTTGCTTGAATAATATGGCGGATCAAGAAAAATCACAACATCTTTTCCTTCCATAAAAAGAAATTGCTCATAATCGCCATGATATATTTCAATTCTTTGTAAAATTTTGCTAACAGCTTTCAACTTTTCAATACTTGAATAAGTAAATCTTTTTTGAAAAGCAGATTCCGAATAGCCTCCACTATGAACTGTGCCAGAGAAACTTATCCGGTTTAAAACATAAAAATCCACTGCTATTTGAAAAGGATCTGTTAGGCTCTCTCTTCTTTCCAATATCTCGTAAAATAGTCTCTTTCCATCTTTGTATGTATTTTTTATACACAATAATTCTTTTATTAGTTTGTCGGGATTTTCCTTTAACTCTTTCCAAAAACAATACAAGTCATAGTTTATGTCTGATATTATGTATCTTGCATGAGGTTTTATTTGAGCCCAGTACAATGTTATACTTGCCCCTCCACACATTGGCTCCCTCAACTCTTTAAAATCAGGGAAGAATTTAGCAAGAAACTTAACTACCTTTGATTTTCCTCCGGGATACCTTAAAGGAGATTTGACTAAGTTAGGTTTTTCCATAATCCTGCAGATAATAAACTATCTTCTTGCAAAAGTTATCAAATGAATGATTTTTTTCATTTAGGAAAAACTTTTTAACTGCTTCTGCTTGATTAATATCTAGCTGTTTGAAAGATATAACTTTCTTCTTGACATTATAAAATATATTCTTCTGCAACTTTATTAAATATTCAATAGGATATGCTGGTTTTTGATTATAATACATTTCATATAATTTGTCATATTCCTTGCTTAAATTAATTATAATTTTATGAATTCCACTTTTTGTTTCATTTATTTTTTTGAGAATAAGATAGTTGCCATTTAATTCAAAAAATTCACCTAATTTCTCCTTTGCTATTACAGAATAAACAGAGTTTTTTATTTTTATTTTTCTTGCTCCATTTGCTATTCTTTCTATCAAATACAAGCAAAAGTTGGGATAATTTTTTAACTCAGATATTAGAAACTTGATAATTTTTATTTTTGTTGTTGCCTTCATATTTTATCCCTCCGTTAAAATATAAATCCATTATTTAGCATTTTAAAGTAAAGAAGATCGTTAGATATACCTGTCCTATTTTTTAAAATAAAGTATATTAAATCTTTTTCTTCTTTTCTTATATCTTGAATATCTTTTGGTCTTGGAACATACAAAACAATAACTTTATCGGCATCAGCCTCTAATGCTCCACTTTCTTTCAAATCACTGAGGTAAAAATCTATGCTTTTTCTTTTATCAACATCTCTACTTAATTGAGACAAAGCAATAATAGTTGTTTCTGTGCTATTCTTATAGTCCACAAGCATTCCCGAAATTTCTTTTAATTCTTCATATCTGTTCTTTTTATGATTTCCTTTTAAGTAGAGAAGTTGTAAATAGTCAATAATTATAATATCAAATTTATTATTTTTTAAAATCTTATCGTATATAGAAATAAAATCCCTGCCTAAGTTTTGTTCATTTTCAAGAGAATAAATTAGTAAATTGTTTCCCATTAAATCATAAGCTATTTCTTTTGCTTCATTAAAATCTATGGAAGTATTATTATAGTGATTATAATATGATTGTATAATATAGCAAAGCCTTCTAAGCAACATAGATGCGGGCAATTCAAATGATAGAAAAAGTATAGTAGGTTTTAAACTTTGAGGTATATCTTCAACAAGCATATAGGTTATTAAATTAAGAGCAAAAGCGGTTTTACCAGAACCAGGTCTGCCACCAACAATAACATATTCGCCCTTTACAATAGGAAACTCTTCATCTATTCTTTTTATTCCAGTGGTCAATATGTCATAATTTTTATTTTTTACTTCTGATAAGGATTGTAAATACAATTTGGCATCGCTAAAAGTCAAGTTGAGTCTTCTTCCGATTTCTACTAGTCGGTTTGATAATATTGAGAGATTATTCTCATTTTGAAAAATATTGGATATTTCCTCATAAGCATTTTCTTTAAGAACAAATTTTATCAAACTATCAAACATGGTTTTAGTATATTGAACATTATTATTTATAGGATAATATTTCCTTAGTTCATTTTTAATTGTTTCTAAATCAATAGAACTATTACCATTTAAAAATTCTACTACATTATCAAAAATCTTTTCCAATTCTTTTACTGTGAATAAATAATTTTTGTAGGATTTGATTTTATTTAATAATTCCCTATCTTCAAGAAACTGATTTATAAAAATCAATAAAAGTTTAGCTTGTAGCTCAGGCATATTATAAATTTTAAATCATTTAACGGTTGCTTTAAATTAGTTTTATAAGATGATATTTTTGTTTGTTAGATGTTTTAGTGATTATTAAATAGGATATCTACTTTGCTAATCTTTCCTCTATCTTGGCATAGGTATCCAAAACATTATCTGGTATAGTTCCATACTGCAAATAACTTTTTGTTAAATGTAAAATCAAATCTGGTGAATTGGCAGCAATATGAGGAAATAAACTTGTAAATTGTGAAACAACAAATCTTCTCCTTTCTAAATCTATGCTTGACAAATCAGGATGATTCATAACATAATTAATTGTTTCGTTTATTTTGGGTTCTAAAACTTTTTTGACCATTGAAGACTTGATAGCGGCACTAACAAATGGTTGTATTATTCCACCAACGAGCATACCAAGAGCGCCAGAAATAACATTAACTAATATATTACCTCCTATACTCGGACTTCTTGGTTGTCTTTCTTGTGATATTTTTTTCATTCTTAAATAAGGTTTCCTATTCTGTGCTTCTTGGTCTCCTTGTCAAATGTTTGCTTTTTCTTATGTGTTTTTCTAATTCTTTTTTCTTTTTCTTTTTTCTTTCCATAAGCTTTTGTATTAAGATAGCAATAAATTTATTAGCGGTTTCTACATCATATTCTTCTCTTATTCTTTTTATAAGCAATTTTATAATTGATGGTTTTTTCTCTATTTCTTCCATTAAGTCATTTACTTGTTGTCTTATTTGATTTAATGTTAATTTTCTCTTTTTTCTTTTCTCTTTTTTCAAATTTGCTTTCTTTTTATTATTTTCTTCTTCTCCATCTTCTTCTTCTTGTTGTTTACTTTCTTGTTCTTCCATATCAGCAACTTCATAACCAGCTTCCTCTTTCAAATATTCTTCTAATTTCAAATTAGCCAATTCTCTAATTATACTTTCCTCTATGTCATATTTAGATATAATATTCTTTTCTCTATTCACTCTTTCAAGATATTCTTCCAAACTAAGACCATAATAATTTTTAATTATTGGTTCTACACTTATCTTATCGGGACCTAATAATTGAGCTAATAGTCCTATTTCTTGTAAAGCATCACTTCTCTTAAATGGTTCTAAAACAAGTAAAATTTCCAAATCTTTTATCCCTTTTTCTTTTATCCAAAATACATTTATAAAATCAGATAATTTTTTGAGAAAATTATTTAAATCATTTACATAATTGAGAAGAGTGTTTTCAAGAATCCTCATAGCAACAATTGAAGCACTCCAATTTACTCCATCCGAAAGTATTAGTGCTTTTGGTATGTTAGTAGCGTCTAATATGCTATTTCTCAATAAGTCAATCATATTTATTAACCAATATGCCGCAGCTTTACCGCCAACACTAATTTCACTAATTTGGAATGGCAAATAAGCCCATTTTTTCCTATCTTTTGTCATTTCTTGAAATGCATTTTTAATTATATTTCTTCTTTGCTCAAAACCAATAATTGGAGATGAAACGGATGGATACTCTATATCCTGTGGTGTGTATAGTATTTTATATGGAACTGTATCTCTTGCTGTTTCCAATATAGTTCCCAAAAATTCTAACAATAGCAAAGTATATCTGTAGGCTCTTCCAAGTGGTGGCAAAGTCTTTACATTCAAGCCAGATGGTATGGGATAACGAAGAATACCTATTTTATTGTGAGGAATACCCAAATTGTAATTATTAAAATAGGTTTTAATATATTCAATTGGTATATTTTTCAATAAACTGATATCGTTTATTTCAAGGGTAGCTCTTATATAATTTTTAAGAACTTCATTTTTTATATAAACTACTGGATATGGAATTAAACCACTTGTTTTTATTTCTAATTCTTTATAATTCCATTGTTTAATAAAAATATCATAATTTTTTGTTTTTGAAATGTTATCTTGTAAGTATTGTTCAAGTTTAAGCCAATCAATACTAGCAGTATCCACAAAATAGAGTTTTTCACTAGAACAAGATTCACATTTTTGTTCCAAATAAACCATATCTTTTTCTTTATCATACTTAAATGCGTCAATTAAATCTTTTTCTATTCTTATACTTTCAGGAATAAATATATTTTTACATTTTAAACAAACAAAATACTTATTTCCAATTGGTTCAAAAGAAACAAAAGCTGAACCATATATATAATAGTCAACTCCCATTTTTATTAATATTTCTTTTAACCTAATCTTTTCAATAATATTTCTTATTTCCGAAACTATTTCATTAATGGTATTTGGGCTGTATTCACTTGCTCCATTTACAAGTATTTCTATGTTGCTTATAGGGTATCTTGATATTTTGTCTATTGCAGAAGAAATAGTAGAATCCGTAACATATAAGGCTTCATTTACTTCAATTATTTTTTCTATAATATCATCGTTTAATTCCCTTATGTCGTCAATTGGAAGATAACTTATTAATTCGTCAAATCTGCGAGAATTCATTTTATACCATTAAGGTAAATACCGTTATAAACGAATTACTTTTTATTGGCAAATCAAGGTGTTTTTTCAAATCAATAGCAGTAGCTATATTTGATGGTATGTAAAATAAAAATATTTCAAAGAAATCCGTATCTGAAATTGTAGATTTGATAATTTTTTCTGTTGTCAAAACTTTTGATATAACATTATTGGTGTTTAAATCAACAAGTTTATTTTTGGCACTTGTTATATATTGAGGTGAATTGCTTACAATAATAGCACAAACTATTGGATATGGATTGACTACAATTTCTTGGAAAGGATTAGCATTTAGAGAATTATCAACCATATTTTGGACTGAATTAGTAATAGTATCTATTAAACCATAAAAAGCAGTAAATCCTACATTGTCAGGTAAAACATACTCAATTCTTTTGTATTTTTTTAATCTATCTGTTCTAACTGGAACTGGTATTAGTGTTTTTCCTGTTTCATCATAACCGAAAATAGCGCATAACCTACCGCCTATTTGATTGTCATATATTACACCTGATGAAGATGAAATTATATCAGTTATGTCTTTAAGCTCTAAATTTGGCTCTATATTTACTAATAAAGTATTTGGGTCTTTAAAAAACATTTCATAAATTTCAACTGGAAATAAAGTGATATTCGCATTCCTATTTAAGAAAGATTTTTTGTTTACTTTACCCAAAACAAATCCTATAAACCAAGAATATGAAGAAGGTAAGCTTGTTATTAAATCTAAACCAGAATTTGATATTATTTTGTAGGAAGGATTGAGAGTTATATAATATTTTTTATTATCGTTGTTGTTTTTATAATATCCTATGAATTCTGGTATAAAATTTGAAGAGTTATCCTTAGTGAAATTGACCTGATAATAAAATAATTTTTGACCAGAACTGATTTCTTCTCCTTCTTCGTATTTCTGTAATATAGATAGGTTGGAAGAAAATGGGTATAATCTGATTATAATGTTGTTTAAGCGATTATCATCAATATGAAACATTAAAAAGTAATTTTGAGTAATATCTGGTATATTTACAGGATAAAAACCAGAGGAAATTGTTGCTAAATTATTTCTAACTATTTCATCTTCATCATCCTCAAAATAATTATCCAAGCCAATGGTTCTAAATGTTATACCATCACTATTAAAATTGTAATCAATAAATAAATACATATTTCTTATTTTTGTCTGATTGTATGTTTGAGTTAAGGAATAGAGAAAAAATCTTGTATCGCTTCTATCAATTTGTTGATTATTGGCTTGTAAAATCCAATTGTAGTGTATAAATTTGGAAACAGCTATTGGGTTAAGAGAAGTTATAAAGGCTTCCGGTTGTTGTATTAAATCGGGATAAAAAGCATTATCTATTTCATAATGTCCTATATTATAAAACCAATATTTATCCAAAAGATATGCCACAGAATAAAAATCGTATTTATAGTAGGCAGTTATTGAAAAAGTGTTATCAGTGTTAAGAATAATACCATCAACTTTGATTAAACCATTTCCCAAGTAGATAGCATAAATTTCGCTTGATAATAAATTGTCTTTGATTTTTAAGATAGTTCCAGGTATTATTTTATATGTATTTTCTATAATGTTAGTTACAAAGTTGTTGTTCTCTATATGGTATATACTCCCTTGTATATATTCATTTAAAGAAAATGGTAAAGCTAATTGTTCAGATGAAGAAACAGATATTATTTTCGTGGTATTAAATATTTCAGGAACAACTTTCAATAGCAAAGATGGACCAGGTGCCTCATCTTTTTTTACTAAATTGAGATAAATATAAAATGGATTATTTATATTAAAATAAATATCAATTTTATTTAATTCACACAATAATCCCCATTCGTTGGAAGTTGGAACTGAGAAACTTTTAATTACCACTTTGAGAAGGTTATCACCTTGCTGTTAAGATGTCAATAAAGGGTAATGATAGATTATATATAAGCCCAATAAAAATCTATAATGACAAAAATTTTAATAAAAATAGCGGTATATTTACTATGTTTTACGATAATTCTTACTTTTATCATACAGCTCATATAGAAGAAAACTTAAATGAAGACTTTTGGGGAAGTTTAGTGATATTTGATGGAATTTATGCTTATTATAGTCATCACCTCCTGAAAGTTTATCCGCTTTCCTTTTTTAATAAAGACAATAAAGTTGTTTTGGGATACTTAAAAAATGGTCAAATTATTGAGGTAAAAAGAAATTTTAATAATAGAAGAATTGGAATAATAATTACTCATTTGGATAGCAGAGTAGGAAATGTTATGGTTTTGAGGTTGGAAAGCAAACAAATTTACATACTCGGATTAAATACTGAAAATCCAAATAATAGCTTAATAAGAACTCTTGAACAATATAATGTAATAGATTTAAAAGAAAATGATTGGCGAGTTGTGGCAATACCAAAGGGAATAAGTGATACAAATAAAATTTATCCATTGCAATTGTATTTACTTAAACAAATGGATATTCCTTTGAACCATATAGCAATATCAAAAACTATTTTAGGTTTTAAAACATATCATTCTTGTCTGATTTTTGTAAGCGATTTGATCGAAAGTCAGATTTAAATTATTTTTCCCAATTTCAATTCACTTCTTTAAAACGTAACTGTGAAAGACACTTTTCTAACCGTTTGATTTACTTTGACATCAGCTGTTATATTAACTTTCAGTTCATTTGCATCAAACTCATATTTAAAATCAACATCAATACCTTTCTTTCCACAAATATTTTTTATCTTTTTCAAGGTATTTTTAAGGACAATTTCATCAAATAATTTTCTTGTTATCTTACTTAAAAATTTCAATTCTTGTTGTGCTACAAAAACAACTTGTAAAATTATTTGCTGGTTAGATTGCAAAGCATTATAATCAGTTGAAGCATAACTTGTAATAGGGTCTATTTCATAATTCGCCGTTACTAAATTTAGTCCTTGTTTTTTAAATTCATAAATTTTGTTATGCGATATTGAATATTTTTCGTAATAATAAGACTTATATGGATGGTCTTCAAATATAATAGGAAACTTGAGAAAAGGATTATTAAAATATTGTTGTATTTTCTTTGATTTATGTAATAGAAAATATAGAACGGACTTTTCAGAACCATCTACATCAATAACAAGCGGTTCATAAAACGATATATAAGGGAAAGAAATTCCTAATGTAATTGAGCGAATAAATAAATCTTCGCTATCATTATTTATTCTTTTAGCGTAAATATCTTCATTTGTATCTAATTCGTTATATTTTTTTCTTTTTAAAGAAGCAAATTTAAATGGGGGCAAAAATGGGAGATTTCCAAATCTATAATACTTTACTTTTTCCATAATTCCAATAATAGTCTTTTTATTTAAAGGAGTTTTTGTTTGAGTTAATTGCCTAAAAACATAATATCTATGGTTATCAAAATAGAGTATGTAATCATATTTGAAAAAATCGCTAATATCGTTTTGGAAGACGATATACAACAAATTTCCATTTAGTATAGCATAATTATAAGAAACAAAAGGTGGGGTAGGAACTAATGAAATTGTTAATAAGTCGTAATCTTGGTTTTGTTGTATTATTTCATTCTGCGTATCAATCCACTCATCATCAATAACTTGATTGGGATATTTAACATTTTTGTTAGTTACTAATGCTTTTATGTAAAACGAAGAATTTTCTATCAAATCATTTATTTCTTCAAATTGTTTATAGTTAAATTTATCGCTTATAAACAAAATTGAATAATTATTGTTTGCTTTTTGAGATAATATATCATTTTTGAAATCATTAGTTGTCAAGAGAATTGGAGTTTGATAATTTGTTGAAAATAAAAAGTTATTAACTACATCGCTTATTTCGTATGATGGTTCTAAATTTTGATTTAAAAGTAATGAGCTTTTATTTTGAATATCTGGATAATCATAGGTTGACTTATACTTTATATAAACCCTTCCTTTTAATTTATAAGTCAATATGTTTAGTTCTTTTACTAAATGAGTGTGGAAAGTTGGTAAATCCAATAAATACTGGTCATCAAACGGTATTTTTTGTATAATGTTGTAATTGGGTATTATATCAAACTTCGTTTTGTTGTTTTCTATTGTTTTGTTTTCCAAAAAACACATATTTTTGTAATCATATTCCATAATAACAATCGGCATCAATATTTTTCCGATTTGTTCTATACTTTGCCCAATTTCTTGGTAGTCATATATTCTATAATTAAACAAGGAAAAATTTTTCAAATCATTTGTTCCATAAATTAAACAACTACTTGGACTTTCTATTCTTTTTCTTATTAAAAGCAATCTTAAAATTCTCGGACTAAGAAAATTAAGTCTTGTAATTGATTTATTTTGCTCAAAAATCTTATTTCTAGGTGATATAAAATCAAATCTGATTATTTCTTCATCAGCAGGAATAAGAAATGGATTGTTGGAATATTGATATAGATAATAATCTAATTTACTATCATAATTACCAAAAATTTCAAGAAAGTAAATTTTATCTTTATCTGTGCTGATAAATTGTTCATTTGACCAAATTAAGTTATCATTATTAAAAGTAACATTATCATAAACAAAAATTGCAACAATATGAGATATAAATCGTCTTCCATTTTGTTTAAATCCTATAAGCAAACAAATATTACCAGCCGAAAGTGTAAAGCTTTGGTTAGAAAATACAGAAGAACCAACTTTTTTTAAGGGCTGAGATGTTATTTGAGTTAAATTGACAGATGGTATTGAATAATAATAAATAAACTTATTTTTTAGAGAAGCAGAAAAAAACAAGTGAGGTTCTAAATCGTCTGTAATGTTATTTACTAAAATATCGTTAAGATAAATAGTATCATTCTCTGGTAAAGAAGTTATTACATCTATACCAACACATATACCAGGCATGATGCGCACAAGACCAGTGTCGTAATCGTAAGAATAACAAACTTCGTGTTTATGTCCATCTTTATCAATTACCCAAACATTTTCTATTTCGCTTTGTTCTTTAATTGTAAATTCTTTTAAGTTTCCATTGTATTCTCCTTTTTCTTCGTAAAATCTTATTTTATAATCCGTATTTAAGGCAATTATGTTTGACATTCTTTTTTGAAGGTGAGGGGATAAACTCCCCTCTTTCTTTTATCTATTTTCTTTTTAATATGAAAGCTTTATATTACAAACGGGCTTAGTTTTGACTTAATTATTTCTTCAACATCATTGTGTATTTTTGAGATTATGAAATAATAAATAATATTGTCTTTTGTTAATACATCTTTTAATTCTGAATATTCTTCAATTAAATAATTATAAAACTCGCTATAAAATTTGTTCCAAAAGCTAATATGTTCGCTTACTTCTTCTATAAATGTAGTAACATTGGAAAATTCATTTTCTGAAAAATAATTTTGAATTAATTCAAGAAATTCATCTCTTTGCAATAAATCTTTTAAATTCATCTTTATTATTTTTGAAATATTATCAGCTATTTTGTTATAATTTAAGTATTTACTTAATAGTTTCTTGATATTAAATTTCTCAATTGGTATTTTGATTTTATAATAACCAAACTTATCTTGTTTGTAAAATTCATCAACATTGAAATATTCGGGACAACAATCACTAAGAATGAAATCACGCAGTATATCTTTTTCAAGTATTTCTATTGTTTTTAATACTATTTCACGTAAAATATCACCAACTATAATATAAGTTCCAATAAAAGGATAGATATTGTATTCAATTTCTTCTGCTTCATAAAAGCACTCTATTGTAAATTCGTTAAATTCAAGATTCAGATACTTTATCTCACCTTCATCTATGTTAATAGATTCGTTATATTCACTGAACCAACGCCAAAATTCCCAAAATAAATCTATATTGCATTTATTACCGAGATATTTTTTTAAAAATTTTTCTATTTTATTATAATTGAAATAAATATCGCCGTTAATTATCTTTATATTTTCAATCACTAAATATTTACTATTACTTTCTTTATCTGTTTTGTAATATTTGTCATAATTAATTTTACTTATTTCAAATTCTAAAAATTCGGTTTTTATTTTTAGAACTTTGTTCATATTTATAGACCTCCGCTGACAATGATTACTAAACAAGACAACCTAAATAAGAAACGGTTCTAATCTAGACTTAACTTTCTCAACAGCAATATTGTGTATTTTAGGAATTATAAACTCATTGCCTTGTCCAATCAGGGTTTTCCCCCGACCCCCCAAGGCAAAGAGGACCTAACCTACTAACAACCTTCTCCCATGTCCCTTGAACCAATACTGGTTTCAAGGGAGAGAAGCATCGCTTCTCAGGGAGAAGCGTTGTTAGGGCTACCTCCAAAGCTTGCCAGAGGTTTTGATGATTACCAGAGTTCCTTCCGTAGGCCCCTGGTAATCCCTCTGGCTCACTTTGGAGGCTTTTTAGTAAGGCTAAGTGTTTTTTAAGCTTGTTTAAGTCTTCTTTTATGGGGTTTTGCTTGTATATGTTGGTTTCCTTTTGTAATTTTTCCTCTAACTGTTTTTGTCTTTGTTTCAAACTTTCCTTTAAATATTCCATAAACTTTTTATCGTTTAATAGCTTCTTATAGTTTTTGGGAATTTTTTCTTTCAATCCTAACCCTTTTCTTCCAATCACATAAGCACCTGCTATATCTTTATCTACATTTAGTTGAGGCGAGTATTTTAACTTGCCCTGAACAGAAGTCCAAGCAGGATTGACTTTTATTATTTCTATTCCGTTTAATTTACATAGCCTTTCTATCTTCTCTAATATTCTATCGTATGAAAATTTTTGTAATACTTTTCTTAATTTCTTTCTACCATCCCCTCTTTTTCTCTTTGGTAAGTTATTTATATCTTCTATTACTATTGCTTTGTTTTTATCTTTTGCCATGCTAATTACCTTATGTGCCACTAACCATTCTTCATATTCCTTTCTATTTTTAGAAAAATTCCTTAAATATTCTAACTTAATCCTCGCATAGCTAATTAAATTGCCATCCCTGCTTACTTCCGCTATTGCTAAGTGAAATGGTCTAGCATTTATATCTATTCCTATAACTCCATTATCCTTTGTAATCTTAACTTGTGGTATGGGTATTTGGAAAGTTACGTATCCATATATCTCACCGTTTTCCTTTCTTAACTCAATCGTGTAGGGAAACTTTTCCCCTTCTAATATCATATTTATAAGTGTTATCCATTTATCTTTATCACTTTTTACTTTTCTCTTCACTTTCGCTTTTATAGGTTTTCCTCTTTTAGTAGAGGTTATTGACAGATAAATTCCATCATCTTCTAACAAAAGTTTTATATTCGGATTACCACCCTCACTAGCATTACCAATACTTACTAACCTCCCCTTTCTTTTCTCATTCCACTTTCTTTTAACCTCTTCCAATCTCCAGCCTTGCAAGTGATGAATACAAAGTTTAGCAAATAATTCTTTGCTACCAAATACCACTTTTTTTGGATTTCCACCTCTTGATTTAACACCCTTTAATATTTCTCTTGCCTCCTCAATTGCGCTATCAGCATACCAAGAGGGTAAATCTTTAAATACTTTTCTTACTAGGTGATAAACCTCGTTTTTGCTATGGTTATCTAAAAATCTATTGTATGCATATCTTACTGCTGAGCCATACAAACGCATTAACTTAGATATTTCTTCGTAGTCTTCTTCGTTTTGGAATATGACTTTAAAACGAAGAGTAATGAACATATTGATAAGTTTAAAGGTTGAGGTGGAAGGAGAGAAAATGGAATTTAAAGTGAAGAGAGGAAGGCGTCTATAAAGGGGTAGAGGGAAATTATTGGACAAAGCAACCCATCACCAAAATAGTTTTTTAAAAACTTTTCTACTTCAATAAAATCTATAGAAATACTACCCTCTTTTATTCTTACATTAATTAATTCACATAGTTTATTTTGCTCACAAAATCCCTCAAAAGTAATTTTATTCATATCAAGTTGTAAAAAAATTGGTTTTAAAGTGTAAGATCCTTTTCATATTAATAATTTTAGTATTTAGTAGCAATTTAGCCTCCCCTATTGGGAGGCAAAATAAAACAAATATCTTAAATAGAACATGCTGAATAATAACAATTCAAACAAGTTCCGCCTTTACAACCATTTTCATTGGTTTTTAAAAGAGTTTTTTGCTTACAATTAGGGCAAATATCAAATTGCTCTTCATTATTACTTGAACTTTCTATTGTTTTATTGCTTTCTTCCCTTTTCTTTTCTTCTTTCTTTTCCTCTTTCTTTTCACTTATTAAAACACCCTCTCTACTTCCTTCTCTATATATTGTTATGCCTTTACATCCTTCTTTC
>Ga0080007_1102020_pt1 | contig 19027 bp, 26 predicted proteins | sample OctOCTMetagenome_FD_69210 | JGI IMG/M metagenome (GOLD analysis project Ga0080007, IMG submission 69210) | Hot spring and microbial mat streamer communities from Octopus Spring Streamers, Yellowstone National Park, USA - OCT_B (SPADES... | ecosystem: Environmental > Aquatic > Thermal springs >...
CTTTCTTAGGTGGGCTGGGCGAGGGGTCTCTCTGCGGCCACGTGGTGGAAGGGTTTCTGGCTCTCTTCTGCGGGGGTTCTCTTGGAGGGCCTTCGGCCGCCTGCTGTGGTTATGCGTCCTGGTTGGCGTGTTGGCGGATTAGTGGCGCGTCTATGGGCATCCCTTCGTCTCTGTTAAGTATCTCAGGTCTAGAGGCCTGGTGTTATGAGGCGCGTCGCTTTGCATCTCGATGCCTCGCCAGGGTTCGTGGGGCTCCGTTTGAGGGGTCTGTGAGGCCGATGTTCGGCGTTATATGCTTGTGTTGGAGCTGGAGGATGCCCTGGGGGAGTTGGTGCTTCGGCGTTTTCCCTCGGCTAGGGTGGACGCCCGGGGCAGGATCTCCCGGCGTCGTGTTCTTTTTGAGGAGCTGGTTGCGAGGGGTGAGGTGGAGGCAGCGTCGGACGACGAAGAGGTGCCGCCGCCGTAGTATGTTGTTTTGTTGTGGGGTTTTTGGTGGGGTTTCTGGGGCCTTTGGCTGGTGTTGGTAGCGGCGTGTTTTTAGCCGGGGGGCTTCTCGTCGTGGATGTGGTGAGGACCGAGGGCTCCTCGTGGCGGTGACGACGTCTTCTGCGGCGGGGGGTGCTTAGGCTACGGTGGTGGCTGTGTCGCTGTGTGCGTTTCTGGCAGGCGTTAAGGGGGTGTTGGAGGTGGGGGTTCTCCTCTTGGCGGTTTTTGTCTTGTTGGGTAGGAGGGCGGAGCGGTCTCCGCGGCGTGTCGACAGGCTCGCCGTTCGGCTTGGGTTTGTGTGGGAGTTTTGGAGTCGTTGGGGTCTGTGGTGAGGTACGGCGCTGGGCGGACGGCGTGGGGGCTGGCGGCTGTGTTTGGGGTTGGGCTTGTGAGCGGCGTCTTTGGGGTGGGGGGGTGGGCGCTGGTTCCAGTGTTTAACCTGGTGATGGGGATTCCGCTTAAGGTGGTTGTGGCTTGTTCTGAGGCTACCATCGCGCTTGGGGACGCGGCGGCGACGTGCCTCTCGGCGGGGTTTAGGCCTGATTTCTTGGTTTCGACTCAGGTGGGGGCCGCGCTGGGCGCCTTTCTGAGGGCGCAGGTTGCGGCGTTTGTGAAGGCGCGGGTGGTGCGGCTGGTGGTTTTGGGGGTTTTGCTTTTTGCCGCGGTTAATCTGCTGGCGCCGTGACCTGCGGGAGGCTTTACGGCGGCGTCTTGTTGACTGTGGCGGCGGCTGGCTTTTTTCTCTCCGTCGTGGGCGTGGCGGAGGTCGGCCTGCGGGTTTTCTCCTCGGCGCTTGTGGTGGCCGCCGTCTCGGCGGCGTTGTGGTGTAGAGACTGGCGTTGCCCGCCGCGGCGCTTCTCGCCTTGTTTCTCGTGGCGTCGGCGGCTAGGGGTTATGTTGTGTGGTCTTTTCGATTTCTTCCAGGGCCTTCTGTACCTCTTTTTCTATTTCTTCGATGGGTTTTGGTGGGGGTGTGGTGGCTAGGGCGCATCCTACCCAGGCCAGTATGCCTAAGACGGCGGCCACCGCCACAAACGCCGTCAGCTGAAGTATCAGGTCCTGCCACGGCGAGAAAAACACAAGCCAGCCGTACAGCAAAATCCCAATCACACCCACAGCCATAAGACCAACGCCGATTGCCCTATTCATGTATCTGCGTTTTGCGCTGTTTTTTAAGTTGTAATGCTTATATATCTGTGACTGTTCGTCGTTATGCTTCTGGCGGCGGGGTTTGTGCCTTCGTTTGTGTCGCTTTCGGCGCTTAAAAGCCGCGCCTTGCGTAGGGGGGTTTGGTTTAGGGTCGGCCCCGCCGCCAGAGCGCTCATTGACGCCGCCATACTCTACCTCAGAAGAGGTGGCCGCATAAAATCGCCGGCCTTGATAGACGCCCTTAGGCGCGCCGCCGAGGAGGTGCTCCGCCTAACCACGCCAATACGCATACTAGCCAAAGCCGTAGGCTACGCCGTGGCCAGACGCCTCGGCGTAGAGGTAGACGAAGAAAGGGCAATAGCCCTAGGAATACAATGGCTAAACACGCCGAGAAGATGGAGGAGGAGCGTGGCTTGACGTGGCGAAGTTGCTGGACTTCTCCAAAGCGCCGAGATGCGTAGAGGGCGCGTGTTGTTGTCTAAGTCTCTAAGCTCATATCGCGTTGCGCTAGGCCGATTAGGGATGTCGCTGGTGCCCTTGGCTAGACGATGAGGATCGTGTACGTGGCGCCGAGTTATTATCCGCGGATCGGCGGGTTGGAATACGTCGTGAAGTCCGTGGCCGAGAGGATGGCCAAGCTGGGGCATGAGGTGACGGTCGTCGCGGGGGAGCCGGAGGCGGAGAAGCCGCGTGAAGAGGAGATAAATGGCATACGCGTAATTCGGTGGCCTGCCTGGGCGCCTAGCGGCGCCTACCACATTCCCAAGGAGAGGGACCAGCTGAGGAGTCTCCTTAAGAGGCTTCTCAACGACGTCGATGCAGTGCACGTACACGGCGCGCATGCGGTTCTCACGGTGTGGGCCCTTGCGTCGGCGCGGAGGATAAATCCAGATGTGCAGATAGTCTTCACGCCGCATTACCACGGCACGGGGCACAGCGCCTTGAGGAGGTTTCTCTGGATCCCCTGGAGGAGGTATGTGGCGCGTGCAGTCGAGGTGGCCGATGCGATACACGCCGCAAGTCCCCGCGAAGCTAGGCTGGTCGAAAGCCACTACCCGCAAGCCAGCGGCAAGACCGTGGTCATCCCAAACGGCGTAGAGAAGGACGTATTCGGCTACAAGTGGCGGGGCGCCCACAGCGACTACATGATGTACGCCGGAAGGACCGAGAAGTACAAGCGGCTAGAGGTGGCGGTTGACCTGGCAAGGGAGCTGGGGCTGAGGATGTTGGTGGTAGGGAGGGGGCCCCACCGGGAGAAGCTGAAGAGGTACGCCAGGCGCCGTCGTGCTGGACCTCGGCGCTCAGCCCTTCATCGCCTCCTGCGTGCTCAAGGCGATGGGCTACGACGTCACTGCCGTAGATGTGGAGCCGGAGCCCTATATGCCCATCGCCGAGAGATACGGCGTGGAGGTGACGAAACGCAACTTAGAAAGAGAGCGGTTTGACATATGCAGTGCAGACTGTGCCATGTTTACAGAGGTGATAGATTATCCCACTATCGGCATAGCTTCTGAGACGCTTGTAGCCTTCCGGCTCCGCGTCGACGTACGTCATGTCGTTCACTGCAGAGTAGTAGAACTCCACCGGCATGAAGCCCGCCTTTTCTAACATAGCTAGAACTTTTGACATGGTGTACTCCCTCACGTGGTACCGGTATATTGGTTGCCTTCCGAGGAGGAGCTTAAACCTTCGGAAGAGGGAGGCTATGTTTGGCGTGGTTAGAATAAGGTACCTGCCTGGTTTGAGTGACATGTTTATCTCGGAGAGAACATGGGGAACATAGTAGTCTGCTTAAATTCATGGTCAAAAACTAACAAAGCTCAACTTTCTCCGCGCAACGTAGTGAGTGCAGCGCCTCTCACCTTGTAAAATACGAATAGCAATTAACAAAAAGAAATCTATAAAAAAGCTACCTCCACTCTTACTGCCATGACGAGGATGATGCATAGATATGCAGTAAAAATTCTTAGCATGCTTGGTTTTTATGCGGTCAGGGAATTAATGTACTTCAGTATAATTTTCAAATTTGCGAAACTCCTTAGGTTAAAGTCGGACAAACTCTTATGCCTTGATCTTGGGTGTGGAAATGGAAATATCACTAAAATATTGTCAAAAGTATGTAATACAATTATTGGAATTGACATTAAGCGAAGTAATGAATGGGTTGTCAATGACAAAATGGATTATATAGTTGCTGACGCCCGGAAAATCCCTTTACGCCAGGAGTCTATGAACTTAATAGTACTCCTTTCATTGCTAGAACATGTACCGAAATGGAATGAGGTCATTGCAGAGATCTCTAGGGCGTTGAGGGCTGTGGGTGTAGCCATCATACAATTACCAAACCTTTACTTCGTAATAGAACCCCATACCAAGTTCCCTCTGTTAGCCATTTTGCCGAAAGGTATTAGACACAAAATAGCCCAGTTAATTTGCTGTGATGATCTGCAGTTTGATTGCACTATTAATAATGTAATTGCGACAGCAATCCAATACTCGCTAAAATTAGTAGGCGTATATGCACATTGGCATTCAGGTCACAAAGCATTTCCAATAATGAAGAAAATGTCTCCACCGCCGTCATGGTTTGTAATACTGCTAAAGAATAGAAAGCCAACTTGATCAGCGGCCAAACGGCGAGCGACGATATTGATCTACATATAAGCTGGGCGACATACACTGTTTCAATCTTGCGAAGGATCGAGAAGCCGTACCGGACGTGGGTCGCCGCCTAGCTCTACCTAATGGCCGCCGCCTTCAAGAATCTCTGGAACAGAGAATTGATATGGGAAAAACAGGAAAAACGGCATTTCCATTAGAGGCAGAAAGTCGCGTCTATACATAACGGATGTGAGTAATAACAATGCTTTCCAGCTACATTCACCTAGCCACATATAATTTCAATGATCCTACAGCAAATGCCAAAACACAGCTAACTCGATGGCAACAATTGTAGTGTATACATATTACAGCACCCCATGGGAAATGAAAACGGGCGACGAGGTAAGAATACACTCAATACTAAAAACGTTAGCCCTACATCATAAAGTAGTTGTGGTAAACTCAAGCATACACCCAACAACCACGTACACGGTAAAAAACAGGGTAATCTATATACCCGCCTATCGCCCGTTCTATCACCTCCTCGCCAAAATAATAACATGGAAAAACCATCACGACCTAAATACCCTGGCCAAAGTAACGCACTACATAGACGAAGCCGCAGTACTAGTTAAAAACAAACCTCTATTCAACAGGGCAGACTTAGTAATGACTATTGGCTCCATGACTGTAGCATCTGCAATACTCCGGATGCTAGGCATAAAGAAACCGATAATTTACGACCCACTTGCAAATTATGCACAGACACTCTACCTAAGATCCAGAAAAAATATATTCGAATTGATAAAATATAGTCTATATTTAGCACTACACAAACCACAACTTAGATCATCAACAATAATAAACTATCCCTCAAGGGTAGATGACGCCGCCGCACGACAAATGTTCAAAATAACCAAGACACGTATAATCACCAACCCTCCACCACTCTGCTACCAAAACACAGAAGAATACAGCCAGCTAAGAAGAAAAAGAAACGACTTTACAAGACCATACTTCATATTCCTAGCAGGCTCACGTTCAAACAAAGAAGCCGTCCTTAAAACCATAGAAATCTTCAACAACATACACCCTTCCAAGTTCACCCTATTTATAACAGGACCTTGGCAACACCTTAAACGCAATACAAAAAACGAGGCAATAAAAATGGTAGGAATAATACCCCACGAAAGACTCAAAGAACTACTTGCAATGGCCGACTACGGTCTCTCCCCCATTTTCAACCACGCCGCAGGCACCTTCATAAAGATACTCGCATACCAAGCCGCAGACCTGCACATTATAGCCTCGCCACACTCCCTACTGGGACTCGACATAAGGAACCCAAGAAAAACACGCGTAGTACGCAACTACGAGGAATACACAAAAGCGATAGAAGAAGCGATACAAAACTACAAGCCAGATCAAGACAGGAGACCTCTAACCTGCGAAGAACGACACAAGACGCTTCAAGCCCAAGTAGATAAGCTTCTAAGCAACCTTACGTGACCGCCGTACTCACGGCAAGCGAGCTCTTCTGGCCCGAAGGCGGCGGAGCCGCGTCTCTCTTCTCCTTCATGTGACGTCTAATCGGGTTGGAGACATTATAATGGTCTACGATGCACTAGCTAACTATGCTCCGACCCTTCACCTAAGATGAGAAAAAGTTTGCAAAATTATATAGGTTTTACTTAACATTACATGAGAAAATGATGAAAAGTAACGCAAAACCCATAGTAATAGTATTTATAGGTAATGTGGGTGCGGGAAAAACGACACATATTTATGCCTTGAGTAAAGCGCTGAACAAGCTCGGGTATTCTATCCATGTCACCACTCTGAAAACAATTTTTCCATTTACACAATTAACCTCACCTTTCGCAAAGCATAACATATACCTGTTGAGAATTGTCGTGAGCCTAGATCTCGTGTTCAACGATGCCCGACTACCAATACTGGCCTTAATCAAAACTGTTGTTTGGCCCCTCCTAAGAAAGCGACAAATAGTACTCCTGGACGAACACTTACCAGGCTCACTCGCAGATTACGTTTATAATGGTATAGTCTACAGTATTATACCAGTATCACTAATAGCCTCAAGAATTTTGATTCGTTTATTCGCATTATTTAATCTTTTGCACTTTTACATTGTATACCTATACTGCAATAAAGAAATACTGCCAAAAAGATGGATGAAAAGAGGAACACCCCCGGAAAAGAAACTATACCTCATGATACAAGACTTTGTCTTTACCAAATTCACTAAAAAATGGAACAATGTATTAATGATAAATTCAGAAAAAGAATTTATCTTAAATCACAAAATAATAAGGGATTTTGTAATAGAAATACTACGAAAGCGTATAAAGCCAAACTTACGTAGTGAGTAGCATACAAATAGCTCTTTTGCGCGAGTCTCTTAATGTCTGCGGAGGAACTTTTGTGGATCTTAGAAAGGAATCTTAATAGGGGGGAGATTATTAAGCGTAGCCATGAGAAAATTAATCCGGATAGAGAGGTGAAAAATTTGATCAAGTTCTTTGCGGGTATGTCCTCAGCTACGCCGTAGGCACTTTCATGAAAGTACTCGCATGCTAAGCCACTTCACGTGACCGCCATACTTACGGTAAGCGAGCTTTTCTGGCCAGAAGGCGGCGGAGCCGAACTTGCCACATACCTCACACTCCAAATACTTGCGAAACACGGCTTCAGCGTGACCGTGGTGACTGGCACGAAAAATCCAGCGAAAATCCCAGGCGTCAAATATTATATAACACCCATGCTAAAAAGCGTCAACAGATTGACCAGATGGACGCTTATGGAAGTCCTCAGCACCACAGCGTACTTTAAGCAACTACTGAAAAGTCACGATGTCTTGTACATACCCCAAGCGGCCTACCCGTTGATTCCAGTAGCTAAGAAAATGTATCGGCGCGTCATCGTACATCTCCACAACTACATGCCGATAAGATACACAGGCATAAAATACTTCTTCGAGCCAGACGTAGTAGACCACGCCTACGAAATCAAACTAGCGCTCTTCCATGAGCGCCACGTTCAAAAGAGTCTCTTACGGACTCTGCTGATGCCCTTTTCCTACCTTGCATACATAAAAAGCAAGAACTGGATCGCGCAGGCCGACAAGATCATATGCGTCTCCCATAGACAAGCCGAACTTGTAACAAAGAATATGCCGCAACTCCGCAACAAGGTAGACGTGATCTACAACCCCCCGCCACCAGAATTCGTAAGCACAGACCTACCACTAAAAAAGAGACTAGGTGACGAAAAGGTACTGCTTTACCTAGGTGGGTCAGGCTACATTAAAGGATTTCACCTAATACACAAAGCTTTTAACAAAATTTTAAAAAAGTACAAAGTAAAACTAGTTATGGCAAAGGTTTATGATCGCAGATTGCTACCTCATAGTTATGTTATGTATAGCGTCCTATCGCACAGAGAAATAATAAGTCTGTATAGTGAGACGTATGCGTTACTCTTTCCCTCAATAGTGGAAGAGCCGTTACCATATGTAATTGTCGAATCAATGCTTACAGGCACCATACCTATAGCAGCTAGGGTAGGCGGCGTTCCGGAAATCACAAAAGGGACGCCGGCTCAACACTATACATTCACACCAGGCGACGTAGACGACATGGTGGACAAAATAGATACACTTTTGGCCCAATCCAAAGAATACATAATCGATATTGGACTGAAGCTGAGGGAACACGCGTCAAAACTCTTCGACATTGACCAAATTAGAGATAAGCTATTATCGGTCTTTGGGAAGAGCTAGGTACGTCACACCATGCCCGTCAGATTTACCGAGTTCCTCAAGGTTTTAAACGGGGAAGCTGTGGATGACCAAATTATACACGAACTTATAGTGAATAAAGTATTGTATTTTGCTGGTCTATATAATAAGAAATTGCAAGGCACAGAGGAGTGGCAGGAACGAAAAAGAAGATTTATGTTACAACGAGATGCAATAAAGGAATTTGCAGAAATCGCCGAGAAACTCGGTTTACGTTACATTATTGTTAAGACGTTCAAGCTATTCCCATACGTTCCTGACGATGTTGATATTCTAATCATAGATACCAACCTAATGAGTGGCGTCATAAATGAGCTTAAGAAACGTGGTTACTTCATAAGGCAAATAGGGACACCGGAAGTGACGATAAGAAAAGTAGCTAACAAAACTTACGTAGATCTAGACATACATCACAAAATGGCTACAGGAAATTACGTTTATTATGACGCCTTCACACTATGGCGAAACCGTAGAAAAATAACTATAGATGGTTACCAGATATATGTTCCTTCGCCACAGGACGAATGTGTCATAACTATGGCACACGCAGTACTAAAAGAATTTGAAATACTCCTTTCAGACTTCTTGCAAACCTACCTATGTATAAAACAAAACTACATAGAGCCCAACTACCTGTTCCGCACAGGTCACATAGAAACATACAAGCTTATTCAAAAAAAGATAAGTCTAATAGTCTTAGACAAAATCGCGCTTCCTCACCGGCTTCAAATATGGGAAGCTGTCAATGTCTATCTTCACCACCTTAAACATAGAATGAGAAGAGAAAGCTACAAACCATTTCTAGAACTAGTAAGCTCGGCAGGTGCAAGGGGCATCAAGAAGGTCTTCGCGCTCCGCATATGACGCTAATAATAATCTTTGGTCCTGACGGTGCAGGTAAAACCACACTTTCTAAACTACTTATCGCGAGACTAAGAGAAAGGGGATACGATGCAGTCTACCTAAAAATGAGAGCACACCACCTCTTCATGTACTTAATTCTCCGACTACTTCAGCACATAGGCGTAGTTCCTCGGTCACATTCACCGCGTGTATTGGACTTCGCATTAAGAAGAATATTCGGAAAAAGTGCAATATATCCGCTACTTGAAACAGTTAACGTACTAATGTGGTATATCATACGTGTAGGTCTACCACTAGCCCTCAACAAAGCCATAGTATCTGATAGATTCTCACCAGACACAATAGTATCTCTATCTATAATTAACACTAAACCAAGTAAAATAATAATAAAACTTTTACTATCACTTTGTAAAAATTCATACGGAATATATGTATATGCTACACCGGATCTAATGTTAAACAGAAAGAAAGATGAGGAACTGTCAATGTTATATTTAAAATATCAGTTACTACTTTATAAAAACACAATAAAAATCGTTAGTAGGTACATGAAAAATATTATAATCATTAACACGTCAATTCTAACACCTCAAAAAGCCGCAGAGACCGTAATAACGAAGCTTCTGCCAAACACACAAAATTATAACCAGAGACTTTAATAGTATGGTGTATGTAGTGAAGTAAAGGGGATACAACCTCGCTATCTGAGAGTGTGATTTATCGGTTTTATAGAGATGCAGAACCGGACGAATATACCAAGGCTTTGATAAAACTGCTCTCCTCATTGGAGAAGCAACCGTGGGAGAAGCTCAAACGATACTATCGTTTTGCACTCATGGAGTGAATCAGAGTGCTTTCAACATGTAAATGGCTCGACAAAACATCTGCGTGAACTCATGAAATGAGCTCTCGTCGTTACTCCCACGTTTTGGCCTGAAGGTTCGGGTGTTACACTAGTCATGTACCTAATTGTAAAGCTCCTTTCCGAGTCTAGGAGAACTAATTTAACGGTGTTGACGGGAACTAGGAATCCCGAAGTTGTGCCCGGCGTTAGGTTCATCGTTGATTCTTTAGTTAAACTTATAGAGAAGAGACTTTCTGTACCGAGCATTGTCGAGCTTCGATATGGTAGGCTGACAGAGAAACATGATGCGGTTTATGCAATCTATGCTTATCCGTTTATACCCGTTGCTAAGAAGCTGAGTAAGAAGGCCATAGTTCATCTCCACGATTATAGACCCGTATCATCTTTTTTATTATAATTGCTAATCAAGCTGAGAACCCCACTTTATTAAAATTAGCACTTAATAGCTTTAAGGTGAAATGGCTTGAGCGGAAATCCCTAGAATCACTGTTCCTCAATATAGGCGAAGTACTACAGTACTCATTTAATAGCTAGGTGGGTAAGCTAGGCAGATACTATAGTGGCCGTATCAAAGCGGCATGCCGAACTATTAGCGAAGGCCCTACCCCCGCTTAAAGACAAACTTGTAGTGATCTATAACCCTTCGCCCCTAGTAGCAAGCATAAGGAAGGAACCTGCTGAAACACCAACGTTTCTGTACTTAGGAGGTGAGAACTACGTCAAGGGTTTGTACGTACTTATGCAAGCCATAGAGATAGCTTTAAGAGAGGGAGTAAAAGCAAGGTTCATGTTCACAAACAAGTATAGTAACCAAGCGCAACTTATCATATCGAGAATAAACAGGCGTTACAGCAACGTTATCCATCTTACAGGCAGAATACACTATACAGAAGTACTAAACCTATATAGGCAGGACTGGGCTTCGCCATTCCCTTCAATATATGAAAAAACTCTTCCATATGTACCCATAGAGTCTATATTGCTACAAACAATGCCTACAGCATCAAAGGTAGGTGGAGTACATGAGCTACTTAACCCGCTTGTTAAGGGTATACATTTAGTTGGGCCCGGAGACATTAAACTTTTAAAGAACATATTACCGTATTTTCATCTATGCGGAAAGGAGAGTTGCATGACCAAATCGTAAATCTCAACGATATCAGTAAACATTTGTTGAACAAACGACTTGAGAGCTCTAAGTCATTAGTGCACATCATATTGAAGAATAATATGACATGAGGTGGTTAAGCTTCTTTAAGATCTTATTACGGGAAATGGCATCGCTCTCTCGTGGCTTCGTTGTTTTTATCTTGTGTTACATTTTTATTCTGCTATGAGAATTAAAAAATTTATCATCACCTTTTTCTTATTGTTTTTTACAATTTTCTTCTTTGGTATTATAAGGACTATGATTAATCAACAATATGACTATTTTGCGTATTCATCATGGATTAATGCCAAAGCAGTAGAGACAAAACAAGACATTAATTTATTAAAAGATATGTCAAAACTTTTATGCTGGGTGCATCATCCAATAGCATACCAAGACTTATCTATCCCGTATTACTCTTTAGCCTTAGTTGGTATAGTTTCTCAAATCAGATACATAGATTTAAGTTTAGTATTAACATTGTTGTACGTATTAATTTTTTATATAATAATGTTGAAAATAACAAAAGGAAATACGGTAATTAGTTTTATAGGAACACTGATGCTCGTTACATTACACGCCAGATATCCGACCTATGCGGTTTTTTATATTTCACTAGGACTTATCTATATGCTTATTAATACATATATATTGGTCTTAATTTCAGCTAAAACTAAAGTAACAATTAGTGAATTTATCATATCGCTAATCTTAATTATTACATTTAATTATTCATATTACTCTGCTATATATCTGTATATAAGCGTAACATTATTTATGATCGTTTCTTGCATTTTACGTACTATAGTTATGCGTCAGCAAATATGCAATTACAAGCATCTCTTTTCTCTTTTTATTTTTTCATTAGTTGTTTTTGTTATGTCGAATCCTGGTGTTCTTTACTATCACCCCAAGGCCTTTGATTTAGCAGATGTTTTCTTTAGGTTTCTCTATGTGTTGTTTCAACGGCCTATTTCAGATTCTTTTGACTTTACATCACTTCTTCAACCTGTGTATAATGAGGTATTTCGCATCTTGTCAATTTTTTCGCGAGTTTCAATTGTATTGATTTTAGTTATTTTTTTATATTTTATTCTAAGATACAGATATATTCACTACATAATTAGAGATAATTATTTTCATATAATTAGTTCCTTTCTTTTTGCTACAATACCTTTTGTTATTATTTATCTGTCTGTTGGCTTTCCTTCACTTCACCTTTATCCATTGAATTTCATAGGTATACCATTACTAGTGGCATATATTATTGCATTTTTTCATAGTATCGTACGTACTTCATATAGGTTAGTATTATTATTAATTTTGTGTTACATTTTTGTTTTAATGACACCACTTTTTAGGATAATTATCACAACATTTATTCCCTATGTAGACCCAGTACATCCTACATTTATCTACCGTTATTCTACTGATGGTCTTTATTTTTTATCAACATTCCTTAGTAATAATAAAACAATTATTTTTACTGATGCCGAGCTCGCGGCTTTCGCGTATTATTTACTGTTTGATCAACAAACTAAAATAGATCTAATTCCTTGTTTTTCTCAATTTCGTACTGATCCGCTTGATATAGCTACTAATTGCAAATATTTTAAATCTTTTGAGTGCATGTATTTCTTGTCGGAGTACATGATGTATGCACCTATCAATGTTATCGAGGCTGGTAGTTGGGGCACTTATCCGCCTCTTTCCGATAAAATTTTTGTCATTATAAATTCATCTCGTACTATAATATATACTGATGGATACTCAGTATTATTAATTCCATAGCTCGATCAGACACACCAGGTCACGTATAGACGTGTTGGTGGTTTTTACGTGTTGATGGACCTAGGTTTGGGGTTCTGGAGCGGTTTCCGTCGTCGAGGGTTGACGCGCGTGGGTTTTTGAAGATGTGCCGACGTCTTGAGCGGGTTTTGGGGAGCGGCGGTTGGGCGAGATATGGAGGAGACCGTGCGGAGGACCTTGGAGCGGAGCGGCGTTGGGGAGGGGGAGGAGTTCCTGCCGGCGCAGGCCGTGGACCTGTTGTTTCGGTTAGTGGGGCCTCTTGCTGGGGTGGGGTGCTTTTACGTCTCTTGTTTTGGCTTTTTCTGGTCTTGACGTGGATTTGGTGAGAGGGGTGGGTCTGCAGGTGGCGTGACACGCCGAGTGTGGCGGGGTCTTCGCGTCGCCGTACCGCGGCGTGAGGCGGGAGGTGAGGGAGGTGGTGGCTGGGGAGGTGCCCTTTTTCGAGGTGTATGTGAAGGTGTCTCTTGAGGAGGCTATGCGCCGGGACCCTAAGGGTCTCTGTATCGTTTAGGGCTCTTTTAATGGGTATTGAGTTGAATGGTTTACGAAATGTTTTGGCGTTAAATGTTGCGCTTGGTGATAGGGAGGATGAAGCTACTCTATGTCAAAAATTCGCTACGGCAACCTCAAGCATTGTAGAGTTTAATGCGTGTCGAAGATTTGTGAGGGTGCCGCTGAGGAGGCTCGATAGTATTGCGGAGGGTTTCGGCCTTAAACGTGTTGATGTAATGAAATATAGATGCTGAATGAGCCGAGATACAGGTGTTAAATGGTGGCGTGAAAACGATTACAAGGTTTAGGCCGTTTATTGAGGTTGAGGTTAGAAATCGCAATATTAATCAGTTTAAGTAAATAATGGAAGACTTGGGGTATTTCTGTAAAAAATCGTAGAAGGTGCTACAGAAGAAATGTTTAAATACAATATAAATGCGGTATTAGGTAATGAGTATGGGGAACCTTAAACCCTATTATGATTTAGAATGTATTTTGAATTTTCATAGTCCTGGTATTGAGCCTTGGGTATCGGGTCTTCTTAAATGGGTGAGACCTAGGAGCGTTCTTGATGTTGGTTGTGGCCTTGGTTTTTGGGGTCTCGTCTTTAGGGGTTATTTGGGCGTTTCTCACATTGTTGGTGTTGATATTGATGGTGATAAGGTGGAATTTGCCAGAAAGCTTGGCGTGTATGATGAGGTCTATGTCTCGGATATAAGGTCTTTTAATTATGCTGATTCTTTTGATGCCATTGTAGCGAGTGAGTCGATTCATGAAATTATTGACTTGGGGTTGTTGAGAAGGCTGGAGGACATGGTTAAGGAGGGTGGAATTATCGTCCTTGCTTTACCCAGTCTACCAAAATCAATGCGTGTGGACGAGTTGGTTAGAATGGGCTACACCGTGTTTAGGTATTTTCTGAGGGGCTTTGTTTTGGTGAGGGTTGATAGGCCTGAGGTCTATACGATGCCTAAACGCTTATGGGAGGTGTTGGGCGCTTTCATTAAAACATTGCATCCAATACTTAGGCTTACTAGGCTCTTTAGGAGGGGGTACTTAATTGCTTATAAAACGGTTTAGTTTATATGAAACTTGGCGTACCTGCGGTTAGTGTTAGGAATATCGGTGGTACGGTTTATGTGATGATTAACGAAGGCGGTAGGTGCAGGTTTTCTAGGCTCAGGGGTGGGGATGTGGAGGATATAATTTCAATTAGGGGCTCTCCCTGTGTTTTGTTGTGGGGTCGTGGCGATGAGTTCCTAGTTTCTGCCGGCAATATCCTGTATCATGTTTTTGGTAATGAGAGTAGGCCCGTCCTTAGGGTTGGTGCTGGTAATTGGCTTTGGCATGCCGCCGAGCTTGGCGGTTTCGTCTTCGTTCAGGAGTACGGCGAGCCGCCCACCGGCATTTACGCGACCAAGGACTTCAGGCGTTTTGAAAGAGTGGTGACTAACAAAGACGTGGATCCGAAGTCGAGACATTTCCACTACGTCGCCTCCGACGCCGAGAGGAATCTCCTCGTGGCGACCCTCGGCGACGGCAATCTGGTGAGGGCCGTAATGTCTCGGGATTTCGGCCGTACGTGGAGGCCTATCTACAGGGGGCCGTGGCAGTTTGTGCCTGTGCTTGTGGAGAGGGAGAGGTGGGTTTTCGGCTTCGACAGCGGCATCGCGAGGGGCGGGGTTGGGATATACCACCCCGAGGAGGGTAGGTGGGAGTTGATATTCCTCAAATCTTCACATCGATATGCCCAATTCGCCTCGTTGGTGAGGTTTGGAGATCTCTACGTGGGGGGTCTCGGCATGCCCGTCGGCGTGGTCGTGTCGCGAGATCTCAAGGTGTGGCGTGCGTTGCACATCGCCGAATTCTCTAAGGCCTACAATCATTTCGTCGATGTGGCCATTTGGGGCGACAAAGTCGTCGCCTCCACGGGCCAGAGGCTGTTGATATTCGAGGTGGGGGATTTAGGCGGCGGAGAGCTTTTCATGAAGCCTTATCCGGCCGTTCTGGACAGGCTTCACGGGTTGCTATTCAACTTAAAAAGGTCTTTTAGATGAGGCCCAAGCTGTTGGTGTTGACTAGGTTGTTCCAGCCGGAAGGGATCGGCGGCGAGCTGGCCACTTACCTCTTCATAAGGCGTTATCTGGGCAAGCACTTCGACGTGGTGGTTGTGTCCGGCACCGAGAGGCCGGCGCCTCTGGGGGGTTGTTGCCGCTGCGTGCTCTGGCGGGCGTTGAGGTCCCGGTTTAAGCCTGCCGAGTGAGTTAAGGCGTTTGCGGCGGCCCGCGGCATCGCGGATTTGGTTAAGTGGGCCGACGTGGTTTACATACCGTTTTTCAGTCTATACCCTCTGGCGCCGGCGGTAAAACGGCTGAACCCCCGCGCCAAGGTGGTGTTTCACGTCCATACGAACCAGCTACTTTCCTACACGTCGGTGGTTTTCTACGGCGTGGAGCCCGGGCTCCGTGGGGACCTCATGGTGGAGCTGTACGAAAATAGAAACGCGGCGCGTGCTGTGGTTAGCGGGATGCTCAGCGAGTTGCGTAGAGTTTACTGGTTGGCGTTGTCATATGCAGATCTCGTGGTCTTCGTCTCTGGGAGACAGCTTGAGCTGATCAGTCAATTTCGCCTCAAGCTTCCGATTAGAGAGGCCGCTGTGGTGTACAACCCCCCACCGCCTGTGGCGGTGGAGAAGAGGTTGCCGGATCGCTCCGTGTTTATGTACGTGGGCGGGGAGAGCTATATCAAGGGCTTCCATATATTGCTCAAGGCGCTTCCCTCGCTTGTGAGATCCGGGATCAGGATCAGGCTGTTCGGGGGATACAGCAGAAAGCTCAGACACCCGCTTGTGGAGGCGTATGGAAGGGTTCCTCACGAGGTTTTAATGCGTTTTCATAGGGAAAGTTGGGGCTTGTTGTTTCCCTCGATTATAGAAGAGCCCCTGCCCTACGCCGTGGTTGAGGCTACGTTGGCTGGTACGGTGCCCATAGCCAGTAGGGCGGGTGGTGTGCCGGAGATCCTCAGTGGCACTGTGGCTGAGAGGTTCATGTTTAGGGCTGGTGATGCAGATGAGTTGGTAGGTAGGGTTGAGGAGTTGATTGGCTTAGGCGTTAAGGATGTCATGGAAATTGGTGAAGGGGTTAAGGGGGTTGTGCGTAGGAGACTTAGGGAGTCAGCCAGCAGGTTGCCTGAGGTTTTTATGAAAATCCTTAGTGATATTTGAGTCGCGGAGAACCTGAAGGTTTTAGCGACGGGTGGTGCAGGCTTTATCGTGGCTACTGGTTAAGGCCCTCGTTAAGGCTGGACAACATGTGAGGATTCTCGATGACCTATCCATGGATTCTATCGAAAACCTTGCCGATATATTGAGTGCATGGAGTTTGTCAAGTGTGGGTACTAGAAGTAAACCCCCAAGGTTCACAGAACTAACCAGTGCGCACTTATACGCCGAGGCCTTGAGCACGGCTATGGGCGCCCCTCCTTGATGCTCAGTAGCACAAGCACCCGGCACATATTGAGTATCTCCCTCTTCTCCCCTCATGATGAACCCCCTAATCCAAGTTAGATAGTCCTGTGTACGTACTAATTGACGGAGAGGTTCGGTTGTTGGGCTAAAAATGACTTCACTCAGGTCGCTATTTGAGCATGTAAGTGGATTTAGGCGATGAGGATTATAAATATGTAGGGAGAACCACAAAATCGACAGGGTTTTTTACCCAAAAATAATATTGAAAGGGATTAAGTAGGCAGTATGGCTAGGAGGGGCAGGTTGATAGTTTTGCCGGGGCCTGTCGGCGTTGGTAAATCCACGATGATTAGGGGATTAACCCAGGAGCTTAGGGCCTGCGGATTTAGGACATATACTACTTTTATTAAGTCCTTTCACGGACCTGCGTACGCGCTATGGGTATTAACGGCAAGACTTCTGGGTCTTAATGGTAGATATTCACCTTAGTTCATGATATCCAGGAGTGGACGCGTCAATTTAGCGCGGAGATTGACGGTGCTTTCCATTTACCTTGATGCGTTTTTCTCAATACCCTTAAAGCTTGTATTAACCCGGTTGCTCAGGTACTTTGGGTGTTTCGTTATCTCAGAGGAGTATTTGAACTCAACAATTTTTGATCATATATACTTAGTAATTGACGTGGGTATACGGGATAAATACGTTTTAATACCTTTGAGCGTCCTTGGCTCGTTGCTTAATAAGTACACGCCGGACATAACTATAGTGCTTAAGGCTGGCTTACCTGAGTTAAGGCGTAGGTGGAGTATAAGGGGTTATGGTGAGCCTGAGCTACGATATGTATTATTGCAAAACGCATTCTTAGACAAATTAGATTATGTATTACACGTGGATACGTTAGGTATGGGTGTTAAGGATACTTTACATAGGATACTGGATGAGGTGTTGAAACATAGCTCTTAATTACGATATACGTTGTTTTGTGCAATAATTAAAGCGGGATCTGGATTGGTGTTATTCACAAAGCTTTGATTAAGCATTTCGCTGACAGTTTTTAAGTACTTTATATTGAATTAAAACTATTTATTGGGAAATCTCTTCAGAATTTTACTCGAAAATCAATTGTTTTTATTGAATTTTCTTGACAAAGTAATGTATGATATATTTGAGGGTTTATATGACAAATACCTGCAGGTTTGTGAACTAAGGCCAGAGCACCGCCGCCAAATACGTTTGGTTGGTTGCCAATGGCGTTTTCGTACCCTTTAATGTTGCGCGTGTTTTCTATGTGAGTGGTGGTGTAGGGAGTGGTGGCATTGGGATTGGGTACTTGTGCCGAGGGATGGGGAGGTTGAGGTAAACTCATAAGGCTTAACAGAGCTAGGCGCCTGAGAACCGCTTTGTTGAGTGAGGTTGATGAAAAGGTGGTAGGGATCATGCAGTATATGCAAACCTAACTTTCCTGGGTTACCGACGAGGAATTATCAATAGTGCTGATGAGGGATGCCTTGTTGTATGAATTCGCGTCACCGGATACCGTTGGGAAAAGACTCACGATTTTCGGCATTCCCAGGTCTAGGGTCGTGAATGCCTACTATGCGAACCATGTATCAGTTCTGGGGTTCATTGTTTTCTCGTTGTTTAGCATTTAGTGACTTATCCTGCCTAGTCGCTTAAGTTTAGGAACTTGGTTAGGTTAAGTATGTCTATCCGTTTCGAGCGCTCTTGGTCATAGCCGTTTTATTTGTTGAGCCGCGGCAACGTCTGTGGACGTCTTCTGTCTTGGAGGCGGCGTTCTGCCAAGTCTTCTTCCAATTGCTCCAGAGGCCTGTGTAGAAGACTTAGACTCATTCTTGGCAACAGTCAATATACCGATACCACGTGAGGGAATACACAATGTCAGAAATTCTGACAATAGGGCGCTTTTTGTGGCCGGCGACGGGAGGCTGGGGGATGCGGTGCTTGTAAACGCCATAATCGGCGCCAAGAGACCGGGCGACTACGTAGACGAGGCGATTTTGGAGGGCCACGAGGCGTTGGCCCTCGGCGGCTACTTCGCGAGGGGCAGGCATGTGGTGTCGTTCGTGTTGTGGGATATGCGCTACGGCAGCCCTCTGGAGTCTATTCTCCATGGGGTTATTCGGCAGAATATGGGCGCTACGCATCACATGTCTGGGCGTGACCACGCGAATGTGGGTGATTTCTTCGACCCCTACGCCGTCCGTGTGCTGTGGACGCGGGGCCTCCCGAGCTACGGCATTGATGAGTGTCCTCACGAGGTGGAGGGGGGACTTAGGATTGGGGCTGTTTTGCTGGGGGAGTTTGCCT
>Ga0080007_1063698_pt1 | contig 18961 bp, 29 predicted proteins | sample OctOCTMetagenome_FD_69210 | JGI IMG/M metagenome (GOLD analysis project Ga0080007, IMG submission 69210) | Hot spring and microbial mat streamer communities from Octopus Spring Streamers, Yellowstone National Park, USA - OCT_B (SPADES... | ecosystem: Environmental > Aquatic > Thermal springs >...
ACAAGTTATGTTCATTAAACTTATTGCTTTTTCTGGACCATATCTGTCTTTTAAATCGTAAAATTCATAATTTCTAAACACAGGATATAAGCTAGTTAAATCAATGTTAAAAAAATGCTTTAATACTAAAACAAAACTTGAATTTAAGTTTATATCTTGATGATGGTCAAAATATCTCTTTCCATCATATATGCCTCCTACATCTACTATTATAGCATTTTCAAGAATTTCCCTGCTTAATTTGCTTATTTCATTCTCCCTTATCACAATAGCATTCCTAAACTTGACTAATAGTAAAGATATTGACAGTAAATCATCAAAATGCGCACGACTAGAATGAGTAATTAGATACATAAAGATAAGTTTAAAGGATGAGTTATTCTAGTTCTATTTTAACTCTCTTTCTAAACAAAGTTATTCTTTGAGAAAACCTGTCTTCTACACTTTCAATAATAAGATAATTAACAATAAAATAAGAGAAAAAATAACTAGTATCTTTAATTTCAATTCCATAATTAAATATAAATTCACATCTAGATAAAGATAAATTCTTTAATTTGCTAAACTCATAAGCATTAAAGAAAAATCTACTGTAAGTTAAATTTAATAACATATTCTTATTACAAACGAAAATTTTAAAGCACTCTTTAAAATTTTAGAATGTTAGTTAAAACAGCAATAACTAAATTTTACGAATATATTGATATTTAAATTATCCATAAACATTATCTAAACTACTTAAACTTAAAACATTATTTACTATGTCATACAATAAACTAGCCAGTCTTTTGTAAGCAATCTCTAATTGCTCATAAATTGAATGTGAATTTGAAGGAAAAATAGTAAATCTTATGCTTAAAATACAACCATTATCATTAGTATTTGGTTTAAGATATAAAGAGCATATATCATTATCAAAATTTAACAGGAAGCTTATTAGAACACTTTTAACACTTTTAGAATTTTCCTCACTTAATATATCGCTTAAATCAACTATTTTGTTTTTTAATTCAATAATAGTGATGTATTCTATAAAAATTTCATCAATAACTAGTTTATCTGTTGAAGATGCTAAACTATCAAGAATAAATTTAATGTTTTCTTTGTATTCAGTAATACTGCCAATATAAGCATTACTTAAAGTAATTGTTTTTATGTTATCCTCAAATTGAACAAATTGAACAGAAAATTTATTATCTTCACTATAAAAAATAGTTTTATTTCCTGCGCCTTCATAATAATCAAAATCACCAAATTGATTAATAGTAATTCTTTTAAACTGTTTTTTATCTTTAACTTCATTAGGAAATTTGCTCTTTATACTTTCAAAGAATAAGTTAGTATTTAAATTAACTTTCTGGTTTAGTTTAAACATAGTATAAAGTTCTGGCATAAAGATAATTTTAAAGCATACTTTAAAATTTTAGAATGTTATTAGGGCTTTTATATTATGATAAAAAAAAATCAATTGTTGATTTTTTAATTTATAGAATAGTTTCTTTGTTAGATAAAGAGGAAAAAGAAAATGAATTCTTAAAAAGACATAAAATAGAAAGCAATCTTCATTATAGATTAGGAACTGTTGGATATATCACACTGGTATCTGAAATACTATATACTAACTTTTCATATTCAGTTATTTATGATAAATTTGAAATTAGAAGTAATTTTGAAATTGATAAAGAAACTTCTGAATATAAACTTGACTAGTCTAAATTAAAAAATATGTTAAAAGCTCCTATTCTTAAAATATCATTAACATCTATTTGCCTTATTTTAGTTTCATTATTCTTTTTGTCATAATAAACATTAAAGACGCTTAAATCATTCTTGTTTGTTTTCTCTACTAGTGAATTTAGTAAATAAGCATCAGATGTTGAAATAAAGAATTGGTTAGTTTCATCTAATGCTATTGTTTCACCTATAAGTTTAGAATGAACTGGATGAAGATTTATATCATCTAAAAGGAGAATTGAATTTGAATTGTTTCTTATAACGCATAAATAGAAGATGAATTTAGATAAGTTTTCGGATAAGTGATAATAACGAAAATGAATGTAAGCACCATCACTAATTTCTTTAAGAACTTCAACAAAATGATTATCAGAATACTTATTCATTATAAGATAAAGCTTTAAATTTTGCTCTTCAAGGATATTATTTATAATTTTAACTAAATTTGGATTTCCTACTAGCATTTTTACTAAAACATCATAAGAGTATTGATATAGTTTAATAGAAAATTCTTTAATAGCATTTTTAACTGCTTTTTGTTTCTCTTCTCTATATTTAGCTGGAAATTCATATACTAAATTGTGTATTTCTGTGTCAAACTTTATATCTATTTCACCATTTCCACTTGCTTCATAAGTAAATTCTTTACCTTCGCTATTTATAAGTTTTATATGAATTGTATTTTCAAAATCTTGATTATAGAAGGTATATTCAAAATCTACTTTGTCTGAAACAGTAAAGTCAATAGCTTTTAGGATGTTAGACTTTCCTGTATTAGCATTTCCTATAAACACATTCACTTTTTTAGCAGAGAACTCTATGTTCTTTATAGATTTAAAGTTCCTTATCTCTATATTCCTGATATATGCCATACTGAAAATTTTAAAGCGTAGTTATTTTTATTTTGACCTGTATAAAATCTTTATTCCATTTCTCTTTTTTTGCTTTTATCTCATAAATTAACCTATCATCCTTAATAATGTTTAAAGCAACTAAACTGTCAATTAAACATTTGAGATAATTGTCTAAATCTCTTTTTTTAGCATTTCTGTCCTTAATGACAATAGAAAGTTTTACTGGCTTGTTAATTCTTAATTCTTTTATCTCATTATTTAGTTTGATATGAGATATAAATTGCTTTTTAACACTAGGATAAGCAAAGTATTTATTTGTGCTAGGAATAAAGTCTAATTTGAAAGTAATAGACATTTGCTTTAAAATTTTAAAGATTATGTTTGTTATCAAATTAAGCAAAGACCAAAATGAAATAATTGAGAAAGTTATTGAGCTAATAAAGAAATATGGTGTTGAAAGTAATAGTGATAAACTGCTAGAAATTCACATTTATATTGATAATGAGCATTATGTATCAAAGAAATATAGAATATCTGAAAAGAATGCTTATAAATTGACAACTGTTATTCCTAATAGTTATGTTAAGGCAAAAGAGGAAAATGTTAAGAAAGCAAAAGAAATGTTAAAATTATTTTAGTTAAAAGAGTGCTGAAATTACTTTTATTCTAAAATTTATAATAAATCTATTTCCAAAATTTGCTAGATATTTAAATCTAGTCAAAACACTTAATAAACCATCTTTATATCCTTTTTTACAAGCATAAAAATCTGCTTGAAGTTCTAAAATTGTTGATATGATTATAAAAATAGCGTCAAAAATAACTAAAAATAGAATAAGAGCTAAAAACTTATTGCTAATATCAGAAAAGTAAATAGCATAACATAAAACAACAAAAACAAATTCAAGAATAATTAAAATCAAGTTATGCTCATCTCTTAAATGACCTATTTCGTGATATAATACTGCTTTAAATTCTTCTTCATTAAGCTTTTCTTTAAACGCTTTACTAAATACAATTATATCAGGAAAAATAGAAACTGCTCCTAGTTTTTCTGGTGCTTCAATAGTAAAAACTTTATAGTTTTCAAATGATACAAATTTTTGATATTTAAGATATTTGTAAGCAATAAGAAGAAGGAAAATTGACTTTACAAATATAAGAGTTATAATAGCAATAAAAATTGTGGATAAGATAAAGGAAAGCATAGTGTGAAAATTTTAAAGTGATTAAAATTCGCTATTTTATAAGCTAGCTATAATCTTGGTTAAAATATAACTTTTTCCAATTTTATCAATTTCAAATTCAAATATGCTTGAAAATCCTTTAAATTTATCTTCGTCTAATTCTTTCATAGGAATAAAATCTGTTTCAGATATTATTATTTGTAAAGTGCTAAACATAGAAACAATACTAAAATTGACTTTTGCCTCAAAGCTATATTTTCTTGGTGTATTTATATCACCATAAAAGGAAAAAGAAAAATAGCTATTTGATAAAGTATGTGAAAGTGTCAAAAGCATACTAAAATTTTAATACTTAAATTCAATCTCATTTAAAATATATTTGTTTTCTTCTTTATGAACCTCAAAAATAAAGGAACTTGAAAATTCTTTAATTATAGTTCCAGGAAAAGAAAGATAACCTGTTCCAGCTGATACTATTACTGTTCTCAAACTACATACAAAATAATCACTAAAATCAGCTACTGTTTTAAATTGATAAACATATCTATTTGTTGTATATGCTATATCTTTATCAAAAAACAGACTAGGTAAATTTGAAAATTTTAGAAGCATATTTGAAAGTTTAAAGCGTAAAAATTATAAACTTATTCCAAGCTTACATATACTAAATATCCCAGAGCTTTTTCTTGCTCTACTTTGTCGTCTATTATCTGATATAGTTTATATTTACCAACATTAATAATTAAATAAGAATGAAAATTACCTTTAATAGAATAAATTTCATAAGTCTTATAACTAAATCTTATTTCAAATTTATATGAATTAGCTTTATTTTCAAATAATAATAAATTCATAGCTTTTCCTAATAAAAAACGCCTTTGTATTATATTATAAACCTCTAATTGTAAAAGCATAATTAAAAATTTTATAGTATAACCTTATTCTTAAAGCCTATTTGCTGTATTAACATACTAAAATTCTAATCCTCAAACTCAATTTTATTCAAAGTATATCTCTTTTTATCCTTATCAATCTCAAAACTAAAAAAGTTTCTAAATGCTTTAATTCTATTTTTAGGCAAAGGGTCAATACCTATATAAGCTGATGCTATTACAACTTCAAAGCTAAATGGATAATAATAATCAAAATTAACCTTTACTTCAAATCCATAACTATACTCATTTGTTGAATATGACAAATTATTAAAAGTATATAAAGAATAATTGATTTCTGAATTGAAATATATTTTTAATAACATACTAAAACCTATAAATTTTCTCTGGATTAAGCCTGTTATCTTTAACAGTTTCAATTGCTATAACTGGAAGATATTTCTCTCCAAATGCTAACAAGAACCAGTCATCATTTATATTTCCTTTAATGAAAGCATTCTTTAATCCTCTTTTTTCAATAACTAAATTTGAAATAATTCTTAAACAAAAATCAGTAGTTCTATCAACATTAAAGAAAGCAGATGTTAATTCTTTTATCTCATTATAATGTCTTTTCTTTAATTCATTTTTATCAACATACCTGTAAAGCAAGGCATAATCTGTCCAACCATCAATAGTAAATTCTTCACCAACTTTAATAACTTCATCTGGAATAATAGCGTAAGTATTCTCATCTATCCTTTTGCCTACAACAACATTATACTCTTCCATTAACTCTTTTATTGTTTTATCTTTTTCCTCTGTATTTATTAGCTTTAAAGGATAATTATGCTGTAATAAGATATAGTTTTCAAGGGCAGAAAGCCAGTTTTCTATTGTTCCTTTTTTAGATTTAATCAAGACCTTTGCTACTAGCACTAAATCATTTTCCAATTCTTGATTATAAAATTTTATCTCATAAGGCTTATAGAATTTAATGAGATATTCTTTAATTTCATCAACATATTGCTTTTTAGTTTTTATTTTAGCATAAGATGATTTTAATACACCAGCTTTATGTTTAAATTTAAACAAACTATTAACAAGTTTTCTTCTATAATAATGTGCTAAATTTAAACCAATTCTAGTGAAATTAACATTTCCAAATTCTTTAAAATGCTCTTTACAAATTTTGTTCTCTTTAATGTAAGGACAATACAAAACATCTAAATTACAATTATCATCAATAACTTCTAATGTTCTTAAAGCATAAGAAATATATGAGCCTAAATTTGTGCTTCTTCCTATATTTGTTTTACCACCAGCAAGAGCATATCTTTGATTATGTGCTGAAATAAAGAATTCTATTGAACTTAATCCTTTTGTTTCTCTAATTATATTGCCATTTTCATCTTCTATTTCTCTATAAAACAGTGAGCTTCTAATCGGAAGTTGTAATTCTCCTTTCATATTGCTAAAAATTCCTCTATTTCCTACAATTTGCCACCAAATATCAGAAGTTGTTTTGCTATTCATAGCATTAACATTAGGAATATCAAGACTAAATTTTTTCCTATCTTTATTGTTAGTATCTTCGTTAAGACTTTCTTCATCTTTATTGATAATAGCCTTGCTAAACTTCTCCTTATTTTCCTCTATCTTTTCTATTTGCTCAATAAGCTCAATCTGATTAGGAATATCTTTATTGTTTATAAATTCCTTAACAAGTTCTAGAACAACCCTATATACTTCTGGAATTTCTTCTTTGAAATCTCTTTTTACTTTTATTTTACGACCCTTTTTTATCCTTACAGGAATTTCAAGTTTTCTTTTTTTACTTAAAAATTTTTCAATAAATATGTTATCAAACAAAATATCATAAACATTTTTGCTTTCATAAGCTAGTATAAACCTTTCTAAAAAACTCTTTTCTCTTTCAGCAAATACTAAACTTCTTGCGAATTTTCTTTCTTTTCTGCTATAATACCTAATTAGCCTTTTAGCTCCTAAAATTCTTCTTCTCATTTTTTCAATTCTTTTTCTTATTTTTTCATCACCTGTTTCACTATATTTTTTTATGTAATTAGCAATTAACCTATAATAATTAGCAATTAACCTATCAATAGCTGAAATTCTTTTATTTATTCTAATTCTCATTTCAATACAATATCTAACTAACCTATCAATAGCTTTTAACCTTCTTTCTGCTTTACTATATATTTCTTCCAGAATTTTATCAATTTCCTGCTTTAATACATTATTGCTTTCTATAATTTTAATTATCTCATTCTTATAAGTTTCATTTCCAAAATAATCTCTTTCTTCAATTGTGCTAGTTTTTTCTGATAATTTTTCCATTTCAGAAATGTCAAATGTAAATTGAGCATATTTAACAATTTCTCTTAAAAACATAGTTAAAATATCAACTGCTTTATCTCTATGTTTAAGCACAATATACTTAAATATCTCATTAAACTTTTCAAAATTTTCAATAATGTAATATCTAACAGTCTGTTCTCCTTTTAGTAATTCCAAAAGCAAACTATAATCTTCACTAGTCATTATATTCTTCAAATCTTCTAGCACTTGCTTAAATATCTCACCAGTTCTAACTTCAATAAGATAAGTTAAATAAATTCCAAAATTATTACTTATTTTATCTTTGTATTTTCCAAGTAATGAGATAATTTTGTCTTTGTTTATTCTTGTTTCTATAACTGGCTTTTGCTTTTTAATTATCTCATCATACATTCTTAATATCTCATTATCGTTTAGCTTTAATGAGATAATTTCAATTAACTCTCTAACTTTTGGATTAGCAAAAGCAGATAAGAATTCATTTTTAAACTTATAAACGAGATTGCCAAAACTATCTAGCAAATTATTTTCAATTGTTAAATTTTCTATGCTTTTTTCAAAGTGAAGAGCAAAATATCCATAAGTATCTCCATCAAAATCTCCATCAAATCCTTCTGTTTGTAAAGGAAATATCTTAATTGCTTTATCTTCACAAGGATAAACTTTGAATGCTTGAAGATTATGTCTCCATAAAGTAGGTTGTCTAACAAATAAAGCATAAGCTGGTAGTTTATGTCTTATTAGTTTAACAAATTTTTTTGCCAATTCATTTCTAATTTCACTTGCTTTTCTATAAGATATTTTTTCCCCTTTATAAAGAATTTTTTTCCCTTTTGTTAAAGTTATATAGTCATCATAGCTTAATATAGGCTCTAATTCCTGAACAACTTTGTTAAATTCTTCTTCTGTTTTAGCATTTAAAATTTTATCCAAATAAACTTTATACTCCTCTTCTAATCTCTTTTTATACTTTATTAAAACTTCCTTAATTATTTTTGAATTGCCAAAAGCACTTTTAAAGCTTACTAAAACTGTTTTTGTTGCTTTTGTTTTTTCTGCTCTATAAAAAATCCTTTCAAAAACAATAAATTCTTTCAAAGGCTCAATTATTTCAACATTATGATTTTCTAAAAACTTTCTAAACCTTTCTACTAATTCTTTGTAAATAGCATTACTAGCAATATCTTCATATTTTAGTCCTTCTTCTTCCTTTATTTTTGGAATTTTTCTTGTTAATTTTTCTAATTCCTTTTGCTTTTCTAGTCTTTTACTTTCTAACTCTCTTATTGCTTTTACTATACTATCTACCATTTCTTTATTTTTGATGTTTTTTAAAACACCTTGATAAATACTTTCAGATTTTGTTGAAAGTAAAAAATTCTTAATAACAACAGCATTATCTTTAAGTTCTTCTTTTAATACTTCTAGCAATTGTTCTTCTTTTTCTTCAATAATTTCATCCATTTTGCTAATTTCCTCTCTTAATTTTTCAATCTCACTACTTAATTCAATAATTTTTGCTTTTCTTTTAAGCTCATCTCTATAAATGTCATAATAAGCATTCTTTACTAAATGAGCATTTTCTTTAAAGAAATCTTTGATTTTCTCTTTTAAAACCAAATCTTTTAGTAGCTCATCATATTGCTCTAATAATGCTTTTGTATAAATTTCATCAAAAGTGTAATAATAACTAACATCTGGAATTTTTGCTTCTCCTAACTTTAATGTTATATCTGGAACAATAACACTTCTTCCAGAATAATCAACAGTTTTGGATACTATATTTTCCTTAAAGTAATTGTTTTTACCAATCATATCGTTTAAAACTGTTTGAAGCTCATATTTATAATTCTTAACAACATCATTATAGAAGTATAACTCTACTGCTTTTTGTAATAGTCTTTTGTAAGTAATATATCCATAAGGCAAAGATTGAATAAGTGCTTTATTCTGAATAATTTGAATAACTTTGTCAGCAAATAACAGTGTATTTGGAATTATTAAATGAGTATTAGTTTGTAAAATAGGAGGAATATCAACAATTCTAATTTCATTTATGAATAATGCTTTATAAATCTCTTCTAATGTAAAGTTTTCTAAAAATGGAAATTGTTTTTTAGCATTTTCAAAATTTATTTCAATTAGTGTTTTAATAGCATCTTCAAATAACTTTTTAGCAAAAATGCTAGGAACAATTCTGTTATTTTCATCTAATCCTAAATATCCATAAATAATGTATTCAAGGATTTCGCTGTTAAAAATTCCAGTCAGAGCATTTAAAGCAGATGTTTTGTAAAAAATTGGATTTATAACATATTCATCTAGCTTTATTGGTTCTAAATAAAGCTCATTTCTAGTTATGTTAATCATTAAAGTCTAAATCCCAGTCTTCAAAAAATTCCTCCCAGCTAATATCAGTAGGTTTTAAACTGTCATCAAGTTGTAAAATATCTAAAATATCCTCTTCTGTTAGTTCTTCAAAATCTTCAAAATCATCAAAATCATCTTTATTTTTTAAGTAAAACATTATATTTCTCATCATTAACCTCACTGTATATTTCCTCAGCAAAAGCAATAGCGTTTTTGTATATGTTAAGGCAGGTTATTACAAATTTATCATTAACCCTTTCTAAACTTTCAATCATTCTTAAAGCTACTTCACTTATTGGTTCTCCATAACCTATATCATCTTTATATTTTTTCCCGTTTTCTTCATAGATTTTGTTTCTAATTGTTTTTAATTCAACATTAGCTTCTGGTCTTGGTATCAAAAACTCTACCTTCCATTCTCCTTTTTTATCTCTTACTTCCTGTATATATTCAGGGTCTGTAAATTTAAACAAATTTTTAAAGAATATCTCTCTTATTTCATCTGGATTATCATTAAATTCTTCACCAATATAGTAGCTAATTGTATTTGGCGTTCCAGCTATCAATCTGCTATATATTTCATCACCAAGCAATAATTTAATTTGGAATGTAAAATCTGAAAACTTATTTTCTAATTCTTTTCTATTACTTGGTTTATCAATATACTCATATATCAAAGCACTGCTAATAAGTATAATGTTTGTAATAAAGATAAAGAAGAATAGTTCAAGAATATAGAATGCTGGAAATTCAGGCAATCTTTTGTCAAAACCCATATCAACATAATTTCTGTATTTTCCTAAAATTTTCTCAAATCTTTTTCTGTTATTGTTATCATCTATAAAACCATACAAAGTTGGATATATTAGAATATGCTCTGGTAAAAATTTATTAAAAAGTGCTTGCTTACTTAAATAGAAATTATAAAGGTTTAAATTTGAATTATAAAGCTCATTTTTAACAGTTTCATAAGGAGTTGTTAATATAGCATAGCTTAAATACTTTGTAAATGTCAATGGATTGTTGCTAAATAATGTAGTATATAGATTTTTTATTGAGTTTAAGTATGCTTGACCATAATCTTTTTCTTCAATTTTAGCAAAATAATCTAAATCTCTATCTAAAACTTCTCTTCTTACACCAGCTTCATAAACAAAGGTTCTATATAAAAGAACGCATATTTTTCTAGTTTCTTTGTCTTTATCAAAATCTGAAAAATAGTAGTGTAAGCCTTTAACAGTTTCGCCTAAAATTTTCTCTGCTTTTTCAGAAGAAAGATAAAACATATTATTTACATTTTTCTCTTTGTCTAACTCATTTAAATCTATTTTCATTTGTTGTTTTTGACTATCACTTATATCCATTTCATCTATGCTTCTATTGTAATTTTCAACCATTTCTCTTGTAGGAATAAGTTTAAATTCAGCAAGTGCTTGAAGTAAATTGCCAAGATAAGCTATTTCTCTTGGAGATTTGCCAGGAGGATAAACAGGGTCTATTTTATAGATATTTGCGAAAGCTTCTTTAAACTTTCTTCCAAATTGCGTTATATTATATAATTCATCATTTGGAGAAATAGGAATTTCAAAATCTTTTATTGTATTAACATAAATAGTAATGTCTTTTATTGGAATGAAGAATAATCTTCTAAATAATGCTTCTTTTGTTCTATCATCAATTAGTTCTGCTTCATCATAAGGAACATTCTGCATTGCTCCAACTATTATAACATTATCTGGAAGTTCTCTATCTCTTATTGTTCTGTTTGAAAGTAATGTTAAAACAGCAGAAACTGCGTCAGAGGTTGGCTTATCTAACTCATCCAAAAATAGAATTACTGGTTTTACTCTTGATGCTATTCTTACTTTTTCCTCCCATTCTGGCATAGTCCATCTTGTTATATGACTTGTTTCACCTGTTAAAATTTCAACTTGAACTGCTCTTGGAACACCAAGAATTTCATCTGGCAAATATGTTTGAAGCAATAATCTAACAACAACTACATTTTCTGGTTCTTTTAAGTTTTTAGGAATTGCTCCTTTATCTGGATATAGTTTTCTAATTAGTCTTTCTTTCAAATCTTGATTATTTGCTAAAAATCTTTCTATTCTATTTAAAACAATATCAACATAAAAATACTTTGCTAAATACAAAACAATTTCTGTTTTACCTACACCAGAGGGAGCATATAAGCAAGGATTTAAAACTTGTATTTCTTTTCTAACTTCTCTCAAATACAAATTTAAAAACACAATATCACACAATTTTTCATAATAAGGTATTAAACTAGCAGGTAATTTATATTCTCTATCTTTGTAGTTTATCATAAGCTTTAAAATTTTAAAGCATAAAAATGAAACTAGTGAATTACGATAAATTTTACAACTATCTGATGAGAAAATTTAATGCCAGAATAAACAGAATAAATAGAAACTATGAAGTTCAAGTAAAATATATGCTTTCTGATTACATACTTAAAAAGAATGAAAATGTTCCAGAAAGGGTTAAAACAATATACAAGTATTTAGAAGAAAAAGAGTATTTAAAATCACCAATTTTAACATACTGCACAAGAACACTAATTGTTAAAGATGTAGCAATAATAGTTAAACCTCCAATTGTTAATTTAGGAAAATGCTATATTATTGACATTAAACTTTATCACTTAAACAAGCAAAGAAAAATGCTTTATAAGTATATATGGACGCTTTATCAAATGGCATTTCCATTCTTTAAAGTTATTGTTCTTTATTCAATAGCTCCAAACAGTATATCAGAGCAACAGTTTGGTTTAATTAAGAAGCAAAGAATGCTAGAACTTATCGGATATATAGATGATTATGTTAAAGAAATGGAAAATGAATTACAAGAATTGAATGTTAATTTATTAAGACCTCCTGTTTTTGTTTATAATGAAAATGGAGTTATAGTGAAAAGAGACCTATGAAGATTATAAAAAGAACTTTAATTTCAACGATAAAAGAAAAGTATGTGCTAGAAAATGGTGTTGAGATAACTAGCTTTTATGCTGATAGACCTTTAAGATTTGATTTTGTTTTTCAGAACAATAATCCAAAAGAGCTAATTCAAACAATAAACAAATATGTTAATGATAAAAGTTTAGCAAGACTAATTCTAGCAATAGCACATCAAGAACAATCTGCTCTAAATCCTAAAATGAAACATCCCAATAACAATTACTGGGGAATTCAAACAGATTGCGGAAGATGGTTAGCTAGTGCTTATATTGATTATAGATTTATAGCAAAAGACAGAGATAGATATAGAGAATTTGCTGGATTTGATAGTTTAGATAGGGCAGTTTTATTTATGAAGAATATGCTTACTTTAAGCTTTGCTAATAACTTAAAAGGAAATAGACCTCCAAGTGATAATGAATTTCCAGATTGGTATGCTAAACACTGGCTTGGAAGAAACATAGATAACAAAGTAAAACAAAATCTTTTAGCAGTTTATAAGGAGGTTAGCAAATATGTATGAGATTGAATATGTAAAAGATGAAACAGGATATATTTATGTTGTCTATATCAAAAGCAAATCTAATTTAAGAGATTTGCTAAATATAAACTTTTCTATTTCTCTTTCTCTTTTGAATACTTTACAAAATGACAAAACTATAAGCAATATAATAAATCTTGCTATATCTGGAATAAATGCCCTTAAAGTTATTCCAAATAGAAATATAAAAAGCTTATCTGATTTACTAGCTATTGTTGGTGAAAATTTTGATGTTATTGTTGATAACATCTACAATCAAATAAAAAGTGAAGGCTATATGGATTTTGCTTTTGATAAAGTAAAAGTTAGAATTAAGCTAAGAAGTTAAAATGAACAAAAATATCATTAACATTTATATTTCAAAACTTGGAGATGCTAAACATAGATTTTCAAGATGGATGTCAATAAAAATTGATGAGCCAAATGAAAATATCTTAAAGTTCATAGATATTCTTCAAAACAGCAATATACCAAATAGCTATGTAAATGTTAAGAACTACATTATATGTTTAAGATATTTTTTATCAAGAGCAAGAATGCTTTCAATTCCAGTTTATTCTGTAATTCTAACACCAATAGATTTGAAACTTGATGCTACATCTTGGAAAAAAATCATAACTAACAGAAAAGATGTTTTTATGCTCTATAAAGCTGGACTTTTAACAAGAGCAAAATGGACAAAAGATAAAATTAGAGAAATATGTCAAAGTATATCAGAGAACTAATTTTCTTTTTGCTAGGAGTTATAGTTTCGGCATTAGTTGTTAGTAAATGCTTAAATAAACAAGTTATTGTTCATAAAGAAACTGTTTTAAGAAAAACAGATACGATATATAAACAGGTTATAGTTCCAAAAGTAAATGAGTATGTTAGAGAGATTATTAAGGCAGAAACTTTAAAAATCAGAGATACTTTGATAATAAGAGCAGAAACTACTTATGCTTTTAATCTCTACAAATATCAATTCAAAGATAGCATTCTTTATATCTCATTTTTAGCAAATTATGTTGATACTAATTCTTTTGTTTATGAGATAAAATACAAACCAATAAAAACAAAGCAATATAATAATGAATTAGGTTTTATCTTAAAGCAAAATAGTTATGAGATATTTTATGGAAGAAAATTATTCTGGAATGTTTCTATGATAGGCTCTATTGAAAAAGATTTTTACACCAATAGCTTTAAAATTGGAATTGGAATAAGGATATGCTTTTAAAGGAGCTAAAAATATGATTGTTCATATATCTGAATATGGCACAAGCTTTATAAAGACAATTGAGCTTGAACTTGAAAAAGAAAATAAAGAAAATGAAAAAATTAAAATTATTGCTAATTACTTTTTTACAGATAAAGGAGAAATTGACTTTTATGCTATCCTACAAAATGAAGTTAATATAGCAACAGGAATTCATTCTTTTTTTGATACAGGATATCATATTTTTAAATTTTTTTAAATATGGAAATTATAAGCTTTAAAACTTGAATTAGAGTAAAAATATGCTTTTGAAATTTTATGATTGGGAAACTACTTGGCAATACAAGAATGTATATTGGTTATATTTTGAGTTAATGTGTGAATTGAAATTACTACCAGAAGAGAATTTAGAAGCTAAATTTAAATATGAAATTATGAATGTAAAAGAATGGGATAATTATTCTGGATATCCTATATGTGAAGCTGGATATTTAGATTTTGAAGCTAGTATGTCCTTTATAGATAAAAATAAAAAGGAAAATTATATATTTAAAAGCTATTACGAATTTCCTTAATAACTTTAAAATGGAGAAAAAATATGTTTAAGGAAATAGAAATAGTTTCTAAATGGACTTTAAACTTTTAAATATGCTTTTCTCAATAAAAAATTTAGGTTCAGATAGATATAAACTTTACTTTTACAGTAAATTAGTGCTAAATAACAAAACTCCATTAGAGACTGAAACTTACTACTTTGCTTATGTTAATGACAATAAAAATTACTTTAATTTTGGTGCTTCTATATATGAGAGATATTATTATGACATCCATAGCCAGCAGGAGCTAATAAAGTATCTAATTTCTCTCAACATCTTAACAGAAAAAGAAAAAATAAAAATTGGATTACTATAAGCAAAATATGCTTTTGAAAATATCAGAGTTAGTAGTTTTTGATGAAAGAAGAACTTTTATCAGTTTAGAAAAAAATATACAATTAGAGGAAGAAACACTGTTAAAAGCTGAAACTAATTACTTTTTTAGCATTATGTCTAATAAAGGAGATTTTGAATTTTCTGCTTTACTATATACTCCATACTTTGCTAGCACAAATGACCCAGATGAAATGTATCCAGTATATTTTAAAATCTTCACAGGAGAAAAGAAAATAGTAATGTTAGAATAGGTTATGCTTTTGGAACTTGAAGAAATAACATTTTCTCAATTAGGCTATGTAGTATCTGCTATTAGAGCAATATTCGTTGGAATACTAGAATTAAACGAAAAATTAAATGTTGAAATTGATTACTATGATTTCTATATTGAAATTGAAAACAATAAAGCTAGTTTTAGAGCTGACATTTCAATATGTCCTCCTGGTGGAATATGTCCATTATATTTTAAATTTTTAACAGGAGAGGAGAAAATAGAAATTGCCTAAAAATATGGAAATTATAACATTAACAAAAGAGCATCCTTATTATCCAGATGAATTAAAGGAAACTAATTTAACATTAAGAGCAATTGGTAATTTAGAAATTTTGAAGTTAAAGAGTAAAAGAATTGCTGTTGTAGGTTCAAGAGACGCTACTTATGATGGAATATATTATGCTAAAAGAATAACAAGAGCATTAGTTAATAAAGGTTATATTATAGTATCTGGTGGGGCAAGAGGAATAGATACTGTTGCTTTTGAAACTACAATTGAGTATAATGGAAATTTTATTCTTGTTATAGCAGAAGGAATAAGGAATTACATTTCAAGTTATAAGTTTAATGCTGTTAAGAAACATTTAAAGAATGTTGTTGTAATATCTCAATATAATGATTATGATACTTGGACTGGATATAGAGCTATGTTAAGAAATGAAACAATTATTAGATTGTCAAATGTAGTTGTAGTTGTTGAAAGTATAAAAGTAGAGCATAGTGGTTCTTTTGCTTGTGGAAAAAGAGCATTAGAATTAGGAAAGGATGTTTATGTTGTTAATCCTAATTTGTTTAAAACAAAACCAGCTGGAAATGTAGAGTTAGTTAAACTTGGTGCTAAAACTTTAAACTTTTAGATATGCTTATTGATTTTGATGATAATTATATGACTTTTGAATTTAATGTGAATTTTAAAAATGGAATTAGCAAAATTCATATTACTTATTCTTTTGAAATTGGAGAAAATAAAGGAGATTTTAAAGTGCTTCTTTTTTCAGGAATAAAGGATTTTAAAATAGTAAGGCTAGTAGCTTATGCTGTTGTTAAAGATGGATGGTTTATTCAAACTTAAAACTTTAAAATTTCAATACTATGGAAAAATACTTCAATTTCAATATAAAAGAGCCAGAACTTTGTATTGCCAGAGCTTTTTTGAAGTATATAGAAGAAACAGGAGATTATAACAAACCAATAGATGATTTTATCAAATTTTATTGTGAAAAAAAGAATATCAATTCTGTTGATATTTCAAAAATAGCAGAATATATAGCAAATGAAGTTTGAGATTTTTGTTAAAAAAGAAACTTATTGCTGGACATTAGGAGGTTTAATAACTGGAACATTAAAAGCTTATGTAAATCCAAATGCTAAAACATTATTTTATGTTTATCAAAATAGACTAGTTATTGAAATTTATAGTGAAAATCCAAAAGAAGATTTTGAAAAAACAGTAAATAAAGTTTGTGAAATTCTAAATGCTATTAAGAAAGAGGATAAAACTCTAAAAGAGCAAAAAACAACTTATTAGGAGATATAACAAAATCATCTGTCCAGTTTAGCTTTTTAATAATTTTCATTTCATAAAGAAATCTATAAACAAATTCAGAGCATATATAAGCTTTATGCTCACCTCTGGCACTAGGCAAAACAAAACTAATTAAATCTTCAAAATCATATTTAATTAGCCTTTTACTTTCATATTGCTCACTAGCTAAATACAAAGCTTTTAATAAAGCATCTGTTAAACTATCAACTTCATATTCTAAATAAACTCCATAATACTTAACATTATCAAAAATTGTTAGTTTATCTACTTTCTTAACGATATTATAAGCAGTATCTTCTTCTTTTTTGTTTATTACTCCATATCTAAAATCAACATCAAATGCTATATTAAGAATTTTGAAATAAGTATGAGAAAATAGCATTTCATATCCTTCAATCATTAAAGGAATATCTGATTTCTTAAAGCAAAATGTTTTTGCTAAACTTTTAAGAACTGAATAGTTTTTAACATCTTTAAAATAAGAATATCTTGCTATAAAGTTTCCAACCCTATTTCTATGTCTGATAAAAAATACCTTAATCATACAAATTTATACTCAACTCTTATTCTCTGTGTTGTAGCGGTTATATTTGTAAAATAATGAACTTTACCAGGAGAACCCCAACCCATTACTCTTTTTCTGTAAAAAATAATGCTACCTGGAGCATAAGAATAAATTCTTCTTATAACAGTTATGTTATTAGTAAAGTTTCTAACAGGTGTTCCAACAGTATTTACTCTTATCAATCTCATATATCTTCGTAAATGAAATGGAAAATTAGAATTTTCTAATCTTAAAAAATAACTTTGATAACTTTTAAATGTCATTGTAGTATCTGTTGTTAAATCACCTCTTGGCCAGATGCTTGTATCAATACCAAAGCTAATCCAGGTTATTCCATTTGAAGAAAATTGTAAAATATATTCATCATAATTAGATGTATCACCAAGAGTTGTTATGTTTCTAATAAAAATCTCTTCAATCGCATTATAATTTGCTCCTAAATCAATATAAGCAAGATCAAGATAATTTTCAGTAAATTGTTGAGTAGTTTCACTAACAAGATATATATTCAAAACATCACCAGTTTCTGCTGTAATAATGCTTTCAGTTTGTAATGGATTTAATACTAAAATTGGTGTTTGTAAAATACTTTCACAAAAATAATGTTGTATCCAAGCAGTAGAACCTGCTAAATAAACCCTTATTAAAGTTTTTCTATCTAAATTTCTAATATATCTTGTATCTAAATTTTGTTCATTAAAAAAGTTAATTATGTAAGCACGACTACCATCCATAAGTATATAACTTCTTTCTACATCAAAAGGCCACCCAGTTTTGATAATCAATTTAGAAGGAATACCATGATAGGAATAATTAGAACCTAAAAATTTTTCATCACGACCTCCAAATGGTAGTTCTGGATGTCCCAAAAATAAACTTCTTAATGTTTTATCATTATTAGGAGGAACTAAATATAGCATCTTAAATCTTCTGTCTGGATTTGTTAATGCTGGTAATGAAAAAGGATTATTATCATCTTGAATATATCCTTCATTTAATACTATATTATCTCTTTCTGGATGTGTTCTTGATGAAAAATAACCACCACCATAATTTGGTAATTTTACCCTATTAACATTTCCTTTTACAATTCCTCCACCAGGACCTGTTCCTACTACGCTATATGTATCTATTATTACATCTCCCCAATTTTTCATTTCAAGTAATGGATTAAAAATATACCACATTCTATGTTCTGGCCTTAATCTTAATTCTTCATTATTCATTTTTAACTTAAAATCTCCATTAACAACTACAAATGGCGTTTTTAATCTATTTACATAAGAAAATGGACATTCGCAGAATTTAACATCTCTTCCAGGCCAAAATATATTTCCAGTCTCATCACAAATTTGAATAGCACAATCATTTAATTCTATTCCGTTAAAAGAATATATTTGTCCTTCAAAATCTTCACCATTATCAAAATGATTAACATTTATGTTTATTGCTTTAAATACAAATCTAACATTACTAGCAATTACTTTGTAAAATTTGATGTTATGAAAAACTCTAAAATTAGAAACCCATAAACTAGGATTTAATGAACTTG
>Ga0080007_1085869_pt1 | contig 18822 bp, 17 predicted proteins | sample OctOCTMetagenome_FD_69210 | JGI IMG/M metagenome (GOLD analysis project Ga0080007, IMG submission 69210) | Hot spring and microbial mat streamer communities from Octopus Spring Streamers, Yellowstone National Park, USA - OCT_B (SPADES... | ecosystem: Environmental > Aquatic > Thermal springs >...
CCAGCCTTCCCATAGCCTGGCGCCAGGCCTCCAGGATGCCCTCGGCCTGGGCCTTGGCGATCACCTGGCGCACCAGGTCCGGCCGGGCCATCGCCTTGCCCAGCAAGGACTTCCGGGCCAGCTCCAGCATGGATTTCTCCGTGCCCACGCTGACGAGAGAAGCGAACGTGCGCACCACAACACGATATGAACCTGCGGGCGATGCGGGCACTTCCTGTATTTGTAATCGCCCTGTCTTATAATTCTGAAGAAGTTGCTTCATAATAACTCTGCTGTTTTGATACCCTTAACACGGATCTCTTGGTTTCAAAAGGATTCGGAAGCTTTACTAGCGGCAAAAAGCATGCAAAGTTATATTTCGAATCTTTTATGTCTTGCCTCGTAGACTTTTGCGTCAATCAAGAGAGGCAACCAGAAGGCGTGAAGAAAGCAGTAGACGAAGCCAGGATAACCGTCCAGGAAGCCTCCCCGTAGGAAGTAACGATAGGCGAAAAGGAGAAAGGGGCGAAGCCAACCGGGCAGGCGGGTGTACAGGTGGGTGCGTATCCAGGTACGTACCGGCCTCTCAATATGAAGTGCCTGTTCCCCCGGGATGTTTCGTGTCTGCTGCCCATTTAGGATCACCGCGGCTTCGCGGGTCGCATTGCGATTCTGCTTCTCAATCCAGAAGTGTAGGCCCTTTCGGTCCCAATGAACAAGGGGCTCCTCAATGGTCGCCGTTCGTCCCTGAACCAAGCAGTATTCCCTTGCCCCTTCCCCGATCCAGCGTGCCCGCCCGCGGCGCACAATCCGCATATGAGGCGGTTCATCAATATGGCGTAAGGGGCGGTTTAGAAAGTGTAGCGTCTTGCGAATATAAATACCTGCGAGATCATCGGATGCGTTTAATATAGTTTTCTCGACAGCCGTCTTAAACTTATCTGTTGCCTGCTCATCGGCATCGAGAAAGAAAATCCATTCTGTTCTTAGCGGCAGGTTATCCAACGCCCAGTTGCGCTGGCTGGCCCAATCCACAAACTCATGCTGAACTACCTCGGCACCGCAGGCGCGCGCCAGTTCGGGTGTTCGGTCCGTGCTGAAAGCATCCACGACAAACACCTGCTCCGCCCACCCTACTACAGATTCGAGACAGTGCTTGATATTGGGTTCCTCGTTCTGAGCAATGACAATTACAGTTACCGGCATCATATTCACAATGAGTTTTTCAATAGTTTTAAGAATCGAGAAGCATAATCAGACCAACACAGGTGGGACTTTGGAAATTGCCGCTCACTCGCTGCACGCATCTGCTGGCGTCGTTCAGGAGAAGACAACAGGGTTGAAAGCCGTTGGGCCGCGGCTACGCTGTCAAAGGGCGGATAATACAGCGCGGCCTTCCCGCACATCTCACGATTGATCGCTGTGTCCGCCGCCACGATCGGCAACCCATGCGCCATCGCTTCTACCAGCGGGAATCCAAAGGACTCGCAGAATGAGGGGAAGAAAAAGACATCCGCGCGGCGATAGAGTTCCGCCAAAGCTCCCTCAGGCACACGTCCCAGGTTAATGATATCATCTTCCAGGCCCCATTCGTGTATTTTAACCATCAAGCGATCGTATCCTTTAGGCCAATCGCGGCGGTCCATTGTGAGATAGAGGCAGGCCGGTTGTCCCTGTCGCTTCAACTCGCGCATGGCCCGGACGGCCACCTCATGTCCTTTATGTGGTTCCAGGTGGCTCACATATAAAATCATTGGTTTTCCCTGAAGACGTGTCAGCTGATAGGCGATGGGCTCCGGTAAAGGCTGGCGGCTTAATTGCTCGCGCTCGAACCCGTGCGGCAGCACCCGGAAGCGATCCGGAGGTAAGTCGGGGTGATAGCGCCGGATCATATCCCGCATCGCCGCGGAGGGCGTGACGATGATCCGAGACGCGCACATCGTGAGATAAGCCATCCTCCGGCGCAGAATCATTTCCAGTGCAGCCCTTCCTCGCAACTTTGAAAGATAAATATCGCAATAAAACTGCGGATTGCGCTGGAAAACTATCTGAGAAACCACTGGTCTAAACATTCCAAAAACGAACAAGGCAACCACAACATCCACGCCATGCTTAAGCGCGAGGCGAGGTAATATCATCTGATCCCACCATAGACGGTGGAATAACGACCTGATTTTCACCCGATATATCATGATATTAGGATACTGAATCTCGAATTCGAAGCGACTGTTAAGGCACAAAATATATTCATTCTCGTGATCGATCCGGCCAAGAGTCCGAACGAGGCCTTCGAAGTGACGAGAGCCGCCTCCTCCCTTATACAGCGCAAGCGCGTGAATTAGGATGCGCATTCCAACAACACCCCCATATTCGTTGCGGTCCGCTGGGAAGACCAAACCCTTACACTTAGCCGGCCGGCCTGAGAGCATCCTCTTTTCCCGTCACCGCCCGCGCGAGATCCGGCCAGGCCATGAATCCCTCGAACGAGGATTCGCAGTCCTCATTGAGGAGATAGCCACCTCTGCCCTTGCGCAGATCGCTTCCTCTGGCGAGATGGATGGGCCCTCAGCCGCTCAAGGCGCGCACGGCTTCGAGGATTTGGATCAGCCGGTCCTTGTATGTATTCCCCCCGAGGGTGACCTTCCGATGCCCCGCCTCGGCGACACGCTGCCGTTCGTCGTCCCGCGACAAGTAGTAGCGGACCTTCTCGACCAGCTCGTCGGGCGAGTCGAAATAGGCGGCTTCCTTCCCTTCCTCGAACCACTCCAGGTGCTCCTCCGTTCGCTCGGCCAGCATGAAGGCGCCACAGGCGGGAATTTCGAAACTTCGCATAACATGCCTATCGCGGTTAGCCCGGCGAACTAAGTTGAGTGCGATTTTCGCCGCCCCTAAGGCAAGCCGGTAATGCCGGCCCAGCGCAAAGCCACGATAGTAGCGCCTCAACAAAGAGTGACGGTCCCAGTAGCCTCCGTAGAGATGGAGGCGAAGGTTGGGCAGGCCCTTGACCAGAGCCTCGAAATACGGCACCCGATCAGCGTCGCAGCCGCCTATAAAGACAACGTCTGAGTCGAAACGGGTGTGCTCCTCCGGCACCGCCGGTTTCTCCGGGTAATGGACGGTCGGCTTGTACCCGAAAGGAACAAAAATCACTCGGGGGCACCCCGCCGCCTGCACGTCCGGCATAATCGCCCGCTTGGTGCACGCGTAGAGATCATAATAAGGGATGGCCCGGACCAAGTCCGGTGTGCTCACCCTTGGGTTCCAGGGATCATCCGTAGCATAGTTGACGAGAACGGCTCCCGTCTCTTCTTTTATACGCTGCAACGTCTGCGGCGCGACGAAAGCGCCTTTGACGATCAGCACGACATCAGGGCGAAACCGGAGGGCAGCTACCAGCAGGTCCCGATTCAACCGCCTGGAGCTCAGGGGCCGCCGTCCCAACAACCGGAAGGCCACCTTGTGTAGGAACGAGCCATCGAGCCCCCTGACGTACGGAGCCTCGTCGAAAAAGACGAACTCATGGCCTTCTTCCCGGGAAAGTTCCTCGAGGGCTTCCAGGAAAAGAGGGCTCGAAGGAGCATAAGCTGTTGTGTCATACAGCAGGATGCGCAAGGGGCCCCTCCCGAGCCTTTAGAGCTTCGCCGTAGGCCGCAACGACCATGGACCCATAGGTCTCCCATCCGCCCAGAGACCTAACCCGTTCCAGCGCCGCCCGGGCCATCTCTTCTCGAATCTCGGGATTCTCGTAGAGATAGAGCACCTTCTCCCGGATCGCCTCGGGATTTCGAATGGGGACGATGAAGCCCTCTACGCCATCGGTAAAGAGGTCCTCTGCTCCCGTGTTCGTCGTGGCGATCACCGGGAGCCCGCAGGCCATCGCCTGGGCCTGCACCAAGGCCAGGCCCTCCTCGACGGAAGCGAGGACGAAGACCGAGCCCTGGCTGTAGTAGCGATAGAGCTCTTTCCTCGGAATCACCCCCAGGTAGCGGTAACGTCCTTCGTATTTCCGCAAAAAAGGACGGACCTCCGGCAGGCAACCGCCGATCAGCCAGACCTCGAAGCGCGGAAGGCGCAGGGGGCACACCGCCTCCAGGAGGTCGGGGATCCCCTTTCGTAAGCTGAGGCCGCCCACGTAAATCACCCGGAACACGTCGTCTTCCTTGGGGACAGGGCGGAAGAGGCTCAGATCCACGCCGTAGGGAATCTTCACCAGCTTGGCCTCGGGGACTCCCTTCTGGACAAACGAACGGTAAGCAAAGGAAGAAGGAACGAAGATCCGGTCGCAGAACTCGTATTCCTGAAGCTCTCGCTCGACGATCCTCCGGTCAATCGGCCGGTAGGGGATGCCCCAGCGGGCATGCTCCTCGGCGAGGATCTCGTCTTGATAGAGAATGTGGGACGAGCCCCGATCGCAGACGGTCAGGGCCCCGTAGCGTTCCCGGGCGACCCGGTGGCTCTGGATACCGAAACTCGAGAGGCAGTGGTAGACATCGCAGGGCTCCAGCCGAGAGGCCACCCAGCGGTCGAAGGACTCGGCGACCCAATAATTCCACCGTTCCTGCAACCCGTGCAGACCAAGCCGACCCGCGACGGTGGCGGGCCCCATCACCCAGGGAAAGCTCCGAACCTTGTCCGGCGGCAGACCGTCCACCTTCCACCGCGGGTATCCGGTGTAAACGGCCCTCAAATAGCCGCGCCTCTCAAGCTGGCGGGCCAGATCAAACGTGTGGAAGCGCCCGGAACTTCCAACACAGACCCTCATCGTCACGACTATACCTTCGACCCTATCCCAATATAGGAATAAGCATGGCGCCGCTTGAAGCCGTCCGGCATCAGCGGCCCTACGACCTGCAAGGCCAGATACGCCACGCTTCTTCCAGTCTTCCACCAGCCTTTTGCAGGCCTCGCTAGCAAGTAACCCCCAATGTTGTGAGGAATCACAAGCACTTGGCTGGCACCTGCCTGTTTCATTTCATCAGCCAATGCCTCTGGCGAGTAATCCACCTCCGGGATATCATAGCCACCCCACTTCAGCCGTCGTTGCTCTGCCCGGTACGGATGGGCTCCAGAGGGAACGATACAGACGATAAACCCTCCAGGCTTTGTGAGCCTCAGCATTCTCTTAAGAAACTCAATCCTGTCGTCCCGGTCCAGGTAGTGCTCTATAACACCCGCATTAAATACCAGGTCGTATCCGGCTTCAACACAGATCTCTTCGAGATTCACCTTCATGAAGTCGCCGACCATCAGCTTTATGGACTCTACTGAGGAGTCAAATTTTCGAACCTCTTCGATGAACTTCTTAGCCCTTTGGATCACGTCCGGACTAACGTCGATTCCATGCGCATCAAAGCCGTTCAATGCCAAACGAACTAAGTGGATACCGCCACCACAACCAACCTCGAAAATCCTCGCCCCTCTCCGAAGGCCCGTGACCCTGAAGATAACTCTCCACACCCGCGGCAACTTCCGGAGCTGCCGGAACTGCCATTGATTTTCGCACCGGTGCTCATAACCTCCCTCTTTCAACCGCTGTCGCCATAGCGTAGCAGGATCGGTCACTTTCCACCCCCTTTCCACATCTTTTCTTTACCGTGCTGGTCCGCGCATCGCGCCTACCAGACGACCCCAAACAGCCCCCAGGTCTTCCCCGGTCGGCCACAAGGTGGTCCATGACCGAATGGTCGCTGCCCGGACCGCCTGCACCAGCAGCACCGCGCTCACCCCCGCATAACCGCGCTAAGCATCCTCTCCTCGCCAGAAGGCCTTCCGATTCAACTCGATTAAGTCGGTTTCTGAATTCGACCGTACCGCCACAACTGTGGCTCCAAACGCCCGGCTAAGCGAATTCGGCCATTGCCACCTAGAGAACTTCATGTACAGTGCCCAAAGAATTGGAAGAAGTCGGTGGTAGACCGTGCGTCCACTGATGATATAAGACGCCGCATTGATGCCATGGATGATCGTGTTAATCAACTTACGTAGACATATAGGGAAAGGAAAAGGCCTAAAATACATATCAAAAACCCGGAAACCGCACGCCTCCAGCAACCACTTAATTCTAGGGGAATAAATCCTGATATGCCACTCGGGTCTGTCATCAAAGAATGGGACTGTCAAAATCAATATTCCATGAAGATTATTCCATGAAGATTTCTGAGATCTGTTGCATCATCGCGAAGGTGCTCAAGTACCTCGGCAAGAATTACGGCGTCGTAGGGACCCCTAGGCAATGTATGAGCCTCCTCAACGTTACCTACTATAGGTGGAAAGTCGCTGGGTTGCACTATATCGAATCCGTCCACGTCGTAACCATTTGCCCGTAGAAACCAAAAGTCCCTGCCTCCGAACACACCAACAACCAAGATTCGCTTCGCCTGATGCCGCTGACAAAGCTGCATTATGAGCCATGCCTGTTCAGAAGCCCCCCCGACGCAGACAAGGTGTGAGCGGTACCTCTCAGGGATAGCAAGCAGTCCTATCCGCTTAGCATGTTCTTCTTTCATCTGTTCATAGAGTGCACGAGCTTTCGTCTTCATTTGTTGCCAGAGGCTAGCGATACCCGCATTACGCATTCACCTTTTTTCACTCTTCATTGTGCTGATCCCCGCATCGTGCCTACCAGACGACTCCAAACAGCGCCGAAGTATTTCCCGGTCGGGCACAAGGTGGTCCACGACGAGATGCCACCGGCCTGGATTCCCTGCCTAACCAGCACGAGGCTCACCCCGACGTAGCCGAGAAGGGAAGCCAGCGCGGCGCCCAGAATCCCCAACTGCGGCAGCAGTATAAGCAGGGCCACAACCGTAACGCAGACGCCTCCCAGTTCGGCCCACAGGACTGCGGATGGGCGTCCGAGCCCCCGGAGGCCATCCTCCATCACTCCGTTGAACGCCGCAATCGCCGAGGCGAGGACCAGCACCAGGGCGGCCGGAACCGCCGGGCCGAAGGACCTGCCGAATAGAAAGGGGAGAGCCCACGGCGTGAGGACAAGCATGACGCCGGCCGAGCCCAGCGAGAGCAGCAGAGCCAACCTGCTCCCCTGCAGGAACCGTCGAACCCGCTCGGCAGGATTTGCCCCTGAAGCCACGTGGGGAAAGAGGGCCGTCCCCAGAGCGCCCACCAGAGGCTGAACCATCCCGCCCCAGGCAACCGCCACGACGTACAGGCCCAGCGCCTGGGCCGGGAGAAAGGCCATCATCAGGAGCTGGTCCAGCCGGTAGTTCAACATCTGCGGCAGGGTGCTCGCCACGGCCGGGAGACCATATCGGAGGAGCGGCCCCCAATCCCGGACATCAGGGCGGAAGGGCCCGCGGACATGCCGCACCACCACCAGGGCGACCGGCACGAAAAGCAGCGCCAGCAGCGCCAAATAGGAAAACGCCAGCCGCTCCGGGCTCGCCGGTCCCGCGATAAGAGCCCCCAGGAGCACCACAAGCCAGGCGAGCGGCGCCAACAGCCGGAGCGCATTCCAGGCGACAAACCGGTTCAAGCCCCGCAGGGGATGATACGGAATTCCGACCAGCGCGAACACGGGCACGATCAGTAAATACCCGCGCGCGGCGCGAACCACCTCGGCCGACTGCGCCGAGAGCAAGAAGGGCATGGCCAGGTATCCGAGAAGCATAAACGGCAGGGACGCCAAGAGGCCGATGGATACTGCCGACCCCAGGTACCGGCCCGCCCGTGCGGGGTCCCGGGCGCAATAGTAGACCAGGGCTTCGGGCAGGCCCAGCATCGCGATGGTCGCAATGAAACTGGGCCACGTCTGGATGGCTGCCAGTTCGCCCCGGCCCTGGGGGCCCAGCAGCCGCGCGGCCACCGTACCGGTGACGAACCCGAGCAGCGCCAACACCCCATTCGTCCCGGCGGTCAGCACCACCCGGGCAAGGAACGGACTTACACTATGAAGCCCCCGCCAAACCCGCCGCGCCCCGATCACCGCCGTGTCCCCACGACGTAGTCTAACGCTTCCAACAGACCCTGGACATCGGCATCGAAATTCCATTTGTCGATGATGCGAAGGCTTTCCTCGCCCATTCGGCGGGCAAGCTCCGGATCCTCCGTCAGCCGCCGAAGCCTTTCGGCCAGCGCGCCGATATCGCCTGCCGGGAACACGAATCCGTTGACTCCGTCCCGCACCAGGTCCGGCGCGCATCCCACTTGATCCGAAACCACGACCGGCTTCGCTGCGTTCATGGCCTCGTTGACGACGAGACCCCAAGGCTCATGCGCCGACGGAAGGACGAACACGTCACACAGATCATAATAGCGAGGCAGTTCGCTCTGGGTCTTGAAGCCCAGGAACCGAACGGAACGCCAGCCCAGCCCGCGGACCCGCTCCTCCAGCCGGCGCCGCTCCTCGCCGTCGCCGACGAAGAGCAAATACGGCCGCGGCTCCCGGATCCCGTCCGGGGACAGTTGGACGTAAGCCTCGAGCAGGTCCATAGGCCGTTTGCGACGCTGCAGCTTTGCGACATACAGGATCACCGGCCGTCCCTGCTCCAGGCCCAGCTCAGCCCGCAACTGCTCGCGGCGCACACGGGCTTCACCCGCTTTTTTCTGAAAGAACTCGTTGTCGACCGCATACGGCATCATGAAGATTTTGCGCTGAGGGACACCATAGCGGAGGTAATACTCCCTGTTCAGCGTGCCGATGGCGAGAAATCCGTCGATCAGCCGGAAGAGCCGGGGTAAGAGAAGCCGTTTCAGCCCGCGCGCGAGGGCCCTGCGGGTTTCGCTTATTAAATTGGACTCGCCTCGCATCAGGACCTTTATTCTGGCCGCCTTGGCCCCCAGGATAGCCCTCAAAGCGACAAAGTGGTAGTATCCGTGGACCCAGAGCACGTCGAAACGGCCCGGGCGTAGAAGGCGGCTTAAGCCAAAACTAAAAGGCCACCAAAAGGAAATGCGGTCGCGGGGACCCAGGCCTGGAAGGAACTCGTATCGATATCCGTCGAGCAACGGCACGTCCCACCGAACGCGCGTCCCAAAACCGGGATCGCGATACCCCCTCACGGAGAGGTCGGACATGAAGAAAACCGTGAGGTCGATCTCCGGACAGGCCGCGATGCGGCGCAGGAGCGGCGCTTGATATTGAATCGGGTGAGAGACCAGGCATGCGACACGATAACGGGCGCTCACGGCCGGCTACTCATTTCCGCGCTTCGACATAAAAGGATTTGTCCCGGCGGCTCTCCAGGTCGAGCAAATGGACCTCGTCGATCCAGCTCTCACGGAAGCCTGTTTCGCGAACCTCGCTGAATCCGATCTGCCGCAGCAGAATCATGAGAGACGGTGCGTCCCACATCCAGCAATGGCGCTCACGAGCGAGGAGAAATCGAACGAGGCCTACTGGATTTCGCAAGCTCCAGCCTTCCTCGAGCCCTAAGAGGGTGCTCCGGACGAATTCATCCGCAGGCACACATGCTGTGTCACAACCCTGTCGCACCTGCTCGACAAATGCAACATAAGCGCGGGCCTTGCGTTCCAAATCGGGAAGAGCCAACCGTAGCACCCCCCGGGGCACGAGGACCCGATAAGCCTCACGCAAAAACCGCTCCACATCCCTCCGCGGCAGATGCTCAAGCATGTGGCTCGAGTAGATGGCGGCCACACTTTCAGAGGGATAGGGCAGACCCTTGGTCACATCGTGCCGCCGCACCCCTGCGGGAAAGCGCGTGTACAGGCGCCTTCGAGTCACGCGTTCCAGAATGTCAATCCCCAGCCGAAGCACTATGTGGTTACTGACGACTAACGACCATGAGTTGTCGAGATTCTCCCAGCCCGGGACGGCATCCAAGCCGCAACCGACGTTGAGCTTGAGGACGTGCTGCCGATGGTCAACAGCTGTCACCCGTAACCTCCTCTGGAACGGCGTAGATTTCGTCCACCCCATCGTCTTGAGCGACCCGCCGGCCATCCAGCGAGCGGCATTCGTACCGGAGCTGTTTGAGAAGACGCAAGCACCTTGTCGCCTGCTCTCGCCCGTGAAGGGCGACGAACACGACCGGCCGGTGACGCTCCAGGGTGAGCCGAGCACCGTCGAGCACGGACGCCTCGGCTCCTTCCACATCGAGCTTGATCAGGTTCGGCGGTGGGAAGCCGTGCCTCTCCACCAGCTCGTCCAGACTCATCGTCGCCACCACGAGCGGGGAGTCGCCCACGCGGACCAATGCATTCTGGCTCTTGCCTCGATCCACCGTGAAGCCGGCCAGGCCTGTCTTGTCTGCCAGCGCCACCTGGACGACCTTCACGTTGGAAAGCCGGCTCATGGCGATGTGGGCAAGCAAGTACCGGAGGTTCTCTGGCAGCGGCTCAAAGGCATAGACCTGTCCGCCCCCCCCAACCAAGCGCGAGAAAAACAGCGTGTAGAAGCCTGCTTGTGCGCCGATATCGTAGACGGTCATCCCCGGCTTTACGAAGCGCTCCAACACAGCCTGTTTCTCCAACTCGTAGGTCCCGAGCCAGCAACTGTGGTTCGAGCTTCCCACGATCCATTTCTGGCCCTTGGCTGGGCCCCGAAGAATAGGTATCGCCATTCCCTCGGGGAGCAGGCGAAGGGGGAGCCGCAGTACTTTCCCCAAGAGCGTGCGGTTACTGATCGCCGATGGGTTCAGCATCAGGGCGAAATCCAACCGGCGAGTCCTCGACCACGCCACTGAACCAGATCCAGGTAAGGAGTGTGTTAAGATGCCGGGACAGCGGAGGACTTCTAAATAGGGCTGGCCGGCGCACTGTTCGCTACTCGCGAGGGACGGCCCACAGCTCTATTGTGAGATGACGTCCAGGATAGCGAGACACCAGTCGCCAACGGCGTGCCCATTCCTGATCACGCATGAGATGCGCCTTGACTTTCGGTATAAGGTCGGCTCCCTCCATGATGTATTCAAGCTGTGCAGCCCTAATGTAAATATCCAGCTCCCTTCTACGCAGGTATGGGTACACGCGGTTGTTAACAACGCCGTCCAGATTCACCACGGTCGCCCCGTCCAGAAAGTAACCGATTATACCTGCGTTGAAGCTTCCGACGCGTGACCCCGGCGGCAAGACAGGTCGTATCGTCTCCAAGGCAGCAATAAGATCACGGGCCTCGGGAAGAGGGGGCCACACGGCCGTCCTGACTACACCGACGGTAAATAGTGCCAGCAATATTGCAAACGTCACCATCACAAGCCTACGACCTAACGGAAGGTATAGCACACTTTGGTTGAGAACAATCCCTATCGCAAGAAGCATCATAGGCACAAGAGGCGTGTAGTACCATGGCCGCAGGTAGACGGCCCGTAGGGTGTGCGCACCCACAAACATCATCACTATCATAAGGAGTAGCACTGCAAAGCGAACATCTGACGAAATCTGGCGCACGCCTTGCTGGCCCCTGTGTTTCCACCATATTAGACCTAAGGTCGTCGCCACGGCTCCGCCGGCCGTGAGGCATAATATGAAGAGGGGCTCCGTTTTGGACCGGACCGGGATGCCCATTGCAATGCCGAGGTTAAGCAGATTCTTGACGTACTGTGCGACCCGGTCTGCGATTGACCAGCGGTCTACAGAGAGCAGCGTCTTGGTTATCACAGGCAGAGAAACAGCGCTCGTCTGAACGACCGTTCCGACGCTGCTGAACGACCAGAGGAAAAACGGGAAGATAACAAGGCCAGCGACCGGTGCGGCCGCGATCCACTGCCGAATCACCAAAGGACATCCTCTGTATTGCCAGAGCGCAAAGATAAAGCAGCAGGCAACGAGTATTGCGTTATCCGTCCTGGCCAGCAGCGTGGCACCGGACACCAGACCGAGACGAAGGGGACGGACCTGGCCGCTTTTGAAGGTATCGAAGTAGGTGCGCAGGAAGAGCAGGACGAAAAAAACATTTGCGGCCGTCTCAACACCGTTCAGCGTCCCTCCGTCTGATAGCAAGATCCATGGGTTGAAACCATACAGGATTGCGACAGCGAGCGACACTGTGTGGTGGAGCGAGAGGGAATCTGCGCATATCTTATATAGCACATATATCGCGGCAGTATCCAGCACGGCAGCAACGGAGAGCACGGCGCGGATGACGAGGATTTTATCCTCTCCCAAAGCGGCAAATAGCGGCAGGATGATCGCCAACCATAGGGGATGGAACCCGTTGGTGGGTGAGAGGCCGTCAAACGACACGCCCAGTCCTTTGACCGTGTTGGCCGCTATTTTAAAGTAATAGAAGGCGTCATCGGTAAGTAAAGTAACTAATAACCAATCAAAAGGTAGCCAGGAAATCAAGATCCTTGCAGTAAAGGATAAAAAAAGGATGATAAACATCTGCACTTTGGCCCTGTGAAGTGCTCGCATTCCTTTGCCTCCCGGAACCGTTTACGTAACCTATGTACCCTTGCTCGCTCCACCTCCAGATCATCACAGAGAAGAGCACCGCAAAGCACGCATGCATAGGTCAGATTGGGCAGTGCCGCAGGGACCCGACTCCCCCAAACCAGAGCCCGGGTGGTCAATCGCCTCCCGCACCGCGGGAGCCGCACGGCCAGCTGGGGGCCCGGACGCACGACCGCTCAGATGGCTCGACCCAAACGCACCGGGCTTGCTTATCGGCTGCATCCTGAAGCTTACCTCGCGAAAAGGGCAAATTCGAGGTTGATCCCGCTCACGTCGGTCATCGAGCGGATGAGCCGGTCGAGGGGATAAAAAACCCTCACCACCGTAGCACCGTAGGTGTTTCGAAGTCCCTCCGGCATCATTCGGATAGATTTCTGGAGCACCCGCCAGATCAAAAAGAGCGCCCTTCCGCGGCCACGCCTATCGGGCACCGGATCTCCGAGAATCGCGAAGACCGGCTCCCGATCGACGAGATGAAGGCCGCGCGGTTCAAGGATGTGCAGGTACGCCTCCAGCGGCCGCCTTCTCACGTGGGCAGACCGACGTCCCCACGCCGAATCGGTGAACACATCGGACACAACCAGGTAACCATGTTCACCCATGCGGCTTGCCAGCCACGCCAACGCCGTCTCGAATTGCATGCCGTCGACGATGTGATAGAGAATGTCGATAGCGGTCACCAGGTCGAAACATCTTCCTTCCAACGCTCCTTCCGGCTGTGCGAGGTCGACCACGTGAAATTCCCCATCTGGGAAACGCGTCCGCAGGTATGCCACGGCCCGAGGCGAGATGTCGACCCCAACCCACTCCCGGACGCCCAGCTCGCGCCAGAGGCCCGCATAGGCTCCGATCCCGACCCCCGCTTCGAGCAAAGCCCGCGGCGCCACGCGGTTACGGCGCAAAAGTCGACGAAGTGCGGGGAGGCGAAGGCGACGATATGCCTCGCGGTTGAACCCCTCGCCAAGGGCGGCATAACCAACGGCCGTAAACTTGCCGGGGTGCTCACGGTGCAAGCTATCCCAGTAATCACGGCTCATTTTGATCTCCGAATCGGATGTTTCGCTACCTTCCGTCCCTCTTAACTCGATCGTTTGAAATTTCACCAGGCACCCTTCTTACCCTTGTAGGAGTTACGCAGTTGGGGCCCAACTGGGTCATTCTCACCGCCATATATGGGGTGTTTTGGCAGATCACTCGCCATATGTGGGGCTCTCTTCTTGCCAACGGCGTAAGTCCTAACTTGATTAAAAACACCCGCGTGAGAACCGGCAGCGTGGCCCCGGTCTCGGCGAGGTTCCAGAGCTGGAGGCCCGCCCGGATGAGGCGCCAGACGAGGAACCGTGCCGTCGAGGCCAGGCTGTAGCCCCAGGGCACGGGCCCCTGCCCGCGCGCTTCGATCGCCACGAACCCGGCCCGGCGGAGCAAGCGCGCGAGCTGGTTCACGTTGTAGGCCCACTCGTGGGTGATGTCGCCGTAGAACACCGAAGGCCCGAACGGGCTGTCGGCGTTCAGCGTCTGGAGCACGAGCCGGCCGCCGGGTTTGAGGGCCGCGTACGCGAGCTCGAGGAAGCGCAGCGCCTCGTCGCGGGCAAAATGCTCGATGATGTCGAGCCCGATCAACAGGTCGAATCGTTCTGGGCGCTCCGCCAGCCAGGACAGCAGGTCTTCCTGATCCACGGTCGCGACCTGCCGGGCGAGCGCCACCTGGTCCGGGGCGATGTCCACCCCGTATTTGTATAGCCCAGGGACTTTAGCCAGTAGAGGAGCCGGCCCTGCCCGCAGGCGAGGTCGGCGATGGCCGCATCGCGGCGGGCCGGGAGCCAGCCGCGCAGGTACCAGCCGTAGGCCCGGCCCCAGCGGGCCGCCGCAGCGGGGTCAAAGTGCTCACCCGCGTCCTGCCAATGGCGACCGTAACTGGAGTAGATGACTTCCCGAAACCGGGCAAGGCGCTCGGCGTCCACTACGCCTTCTCCTTTGCGCCATCGGTCCGCCCTATGGCGGCCACGAGGGGCTGGAGGTTCTCGGGGCGCAACCCTGCCAGCTCTTCCAGCACCAGCCGGCGCCAGCGCTCGCGAAACGCCGCGGCACTGAAGCGGCTCTTGACCAGTTCCCGGCCCCGCTCGCCGAGCCGCCGGCGGAGGTCGGGGTCCGACCGCAGGGCCAAAAGATAGCGCACTAAGGCGTCCACGTCGCCGTATTCCACGAGAAACCCACTTCTGCCGTGCTCGATCACCTCAGGGGTGCCGCCGTGCGCGCCCCCGATGCAGGGCTTTCCGCGGAGCATGGCCTCGAGAAACACGATCCCGAAGCCTTCCCCCTTGCTGGGCATCACGAACACGTCGCAGTCCGCGTACGCGGCCGCGAGTTGGGCATCGTCCAGCGCCCCCCAGAAGGTCACACGATCCGCCACCCCGAGGGCCGACGCGACGGCCTTGAGGCGCGGTTGATCGTCGCCCGTGCCGACCAGATTGAGGTGCGGCTCAGGGGGATCGGGGATGCGGGCGAGCGCCTCGAAGATCATCTCGAAGCCCTTGTATTGCTCCGAGGCGTCCTGCCGAGCGACGCAGAGTAGCTTGAACGCACCGTTGAGGCGGAAATCTCCGTTCTCCCCCCCAATGCGTTCGTCGGCGCACAGGGGAATGACGTGGAGCCGGTCTTCGCGGACACCGTTGAGCCGACCGAACTCCCTTGCGGTAAAGGTGGTGGTGGCGACCACGGCATCGGCGCGCTGCGCCGCCCAGCGCTCGGGCCAAGGAAGGCACCGCCACGCCTCGATCCCGTGCAGGACGACGACGTACCGCTCGACGCGCCCGATGGTCTTAAGGAGCCAGGCGAGAGGCGAGGGCCCCAGGTGTCCGACCACGAGGACCTCGAGTCGCGGCAAGGCGAGAAGACGGAGGGCGAGCCGCCACTTCGAGCGAGAGGCCCCATAGAGGGTCGCGCAACCCCTGAGCGAAGGATGGCGACGCAGGGATTCGGTCGTGTCGTTGAGGCTCGCGCAATGAAAGGCATAGCCATCCCCGGGTCGGGCCGGCGCCAGCGCTTCGGCGAGGCGGAGCATGTAGGCCTGTACCCCACCCGGCGTGCACATCTCGGGAGCGAGAAGCCCGACGTGCCGTCGCGCTTTGGTCCTGCTCAGGGAGGATGCTGCTGAAGCCGGCGGGGTCTCCCTGAGGTACATGGCGTACACCACTTCGGCCCAGCCGCGCAGGCCGCGGGCGACACGCACGCGGGACGCTCTGCCTTCCCAGCTCTCGAGGAGCCACTCCCGCACCGGCACAGAGAATCCGGTCTTCGGCCGAGCCAGGACGGCTTCCGGAAGCGGCGGACGGGGGCTTTCGCCGAGGTCACGCTTGGTGGGTGGAAAGCCCACGTGGCAGAGCCGTGCGACGGTGCGAACGACCTCCACGTCCACGAGCGGGACGCGGACTTCCAGGCCATGCGCCATGCTGGCCCAGTCGGTATCGCGAAGGAGCTGGCTCCGCATGTACCAGCCGGCTTCGAGCGCCGTGACGCGAAGCCGGTCGGAGGCGAGGCCCTCCACGGACCGGCGAAGCGCGGGCAGGGTCTCGAGCCGCTCAAGCCCCTCGCGCACGAACTCCGGTTCGAAGCGCTCGGCAAGTTCCCAGGGCATGTAGAGCGCACGACGGAGCAGGTAGGCGCCCGCCCAGTCGCCGCCATACTCGAGGACTCCGGCCCACTTCGGCGAGAGGCCGGCCGTTCGGAGGAGGGGACTCGCGCCACTCCGGACCGCCCGGCCGAGCCACGGAACGGCGGCGAACGGGCGAAGCGCCCGCACCGCGCGCGGCACCTCGCGGAAACTCGAGTAGCCGGCGAAGAACTCGTCCCCGCCGAGACCCGAGAGCGCCACCTTCCAGCCGGCCTCCCGCGCGGCCCTGGCGACGAAGTAGGTGTTCAGTCCGTCGATGGAAGGCTGGTCCATGGCCTCAAGGAGCGACTCCAGCGCTCCTTCGAAGTCGTCCCGCGTGACCCAGCGCACCTGGTGCCGCAGGCCGTAGCGACGGGCGACCTCGACGGCGAGCGGGGTCTCGTCCAGCACGGTCCCCGCATATTCGCGAAACCCCAAGGTCAGCGCTTCGAGCGGGCCCGAGGCCGCCTCGGCCGCCAGAGCGGCCACGGTGGCGGAGTCCTTTCCCGACGAGAGGAACACCCCGACCGGGACGTCGGCCACCAGGTGATGGCGGACGGAGTCGAGCAGGGCGTGGCGCAGGATCTCCCGGGCCTCGGCGGCGCTCTTCGGGGCCGGCGCGATCGGTGGCTCGCGGAGCTCCCGGGCGAGGTCGAAATAGACGAGGATCTTCCGCTCGCCGTCCCGGGCCACCCAGAGGGCTGTGCCTGCCGGCAGGGCCCGGATGCCGCGGTAGAGGGTGAATGGATCAGGCACATGCCCCCAAAGGAAGAAGCCCACGTGGCCCGCAGGATCGGGCGCCGTGTCCACACCGCCTCCGGCGAGCAGGGCCTTCACCTGGGAGGCGAAGCGCAGGGTCCGGCCGTCGTCGGCGTAGTAGAGGGGTTTGATCCCGAAGGGGTCGCGGGCGAGGAGAAGGCCTTCTCGGTACGCGTCCCAGAGGGCGAAGGCGAACATGCCACGGAGCTTCGGCAGCATGTCGCTCCCGTGGACCCGGTAGAGGGCGAGGAGGACCTCGGTGTCGGACTGCGTGCGGAACGTGGCACCCTGGGCTTCCAGCTCGCGGCGAAGTTCGCGGTAGTTGTAGATTTCGCCGTTGAAGACGATGACGTTGCCGGTTTCGGGGTCATGCATGGGCTGGGCGGCGGCATCGGAGAGGTCGATGATGGCGAGCCGCCGGTGGGCCAATCCCACCCGCCGGTCAGCGGAATACCACTCTCCGCTTCCGTCCGGCCCACGCGTCGCCATGCGCTCGCGCATGCGTCGGAGCTCTTCGCTATCTACGGGCGGTGCGCTCACTGCATAGCCAAATATGCCGACAATACCGCACATTTGTTTTATTGACTAAGCAAGGTAATTTACATACGCATTAATATCTGTCACAGCAGTAACATCTTACAGACTAACGACGCACAACCGAAATGTCTTCTCCAGATATCATGAGCAAACCGAAGAAGCATATCAGTGCCCTTGATCCAGCCCCGCAATATTCCGGTGGAATCCTCACTCCCGAAATCATCGGTTTGCCCGCTGTGGCCTGGATCTGTTCATCGGACAAATTGGCCGATGGCCAGCAGGAGGCTGATCATCGTCCCGATCACGGCCAGCGCGCCGATCAGCCAGCGGGTCTGCACCACCATCTGATGATAGATCCGATCCATCCGCTCCCCCATCCGGTCAAACCGCTCGTTCATCTCCCTATACAATCGATCAAAACGCTCATTCATCTCCCTTCGGAGCTCCCGGACGTCGGCCTGGAGGGCGGCCACGTCCCGCTCCAGGACGTCGAGGCGGGACAGGATCTGCCGGAACTCGTCCCGGGAGACCGCCCGCTCCTCCAGAACGCCGGCCAGCCAAACCGCAAACGCCTCCGCCGCCTCGTCCCCCCAGGCCCGCCGCAAAACCTCCGGAACCTCCAGACGCCGCGCCGCCATTCCAACCCCCTCCGGCGAAGGCCTCCTTCATCCCACCCGCTCACGCGGGCTCCGCGCCCGCTCCCTCCTGATCCAGCTGCTCATCCAGGCCTCGGGTATGCTCATGGAGATGAAGGATAGCCGCGCTGAGCTCCCCAAGCAGCTGGTCCACCTGCTCCTCTTAAAGACCCGGGAGCTCCAGCTGGGCCAGCAGCTTTAAAGCCCTTTGGCACTCCTCTCCCAGCTCCTCCAGGAGAATGGCTGTCCGAGGCTCAAGATACCTGATGCGGAGTTTCAAGGCTCATGTCCAATGATCAGAGAGGGGCAGAGGCCACCTCCCTACCTTCGTTGCACCATAGGTTCAAGCAGGGCAACTGCCCGCCGTTGTCCTCCATCCCATCTCCTAACCCTCTGCCTTGGATGGCAAAAAGGTCGCGACGGAAGCCGCCCCGACAAACCCGAACCTCCGGTTCTCGATGACGCAGAGGGTCGCAGCTGAAGCCGCTCCTACGAAAAGACGGTTTCTGTAGGAGGGGCTTTCGCCCCGAACTTTCCGCCTTCGATGGCGCAAGGGTCGCGATGGAAGCCGCCTCGACAAACCCAAACCTCCGGTGCTCGATGACGCAAAGGGTCGCGGCGGAAGCCGCTCCTACAGCCCCGAACCTCCGTCCTTCGATGACACAAAGTTCGCGGCTAAAGCCGCTCCTACGACAAACCCAGGGGTGCCGCTCGGAGAAGAAGCGTCATCCGACCTCCGATACTTCCACTTTCACCCGATAGCCCAATCGGGAAAGGTAATCCTCACACTCCTCCCAAGTCAATGCGAAGGGCTCCACATCCGCCAGGCCCAGGCGGCTGAGGATGTCCCGCAGGACTTCCTCATGCCCCTCCTCCCATTCTTCCTCCATC
>Ga0080007_1038563_pt1 | contig 18805 bp, 38 predicted proteins | sample OctOCTMetagenome_FD_69210 | JGI IMG/M metagenome (GOLD analysis project Ga0080007, IMG submission 69210) | Hot spring and microbial mat streamer communities from Octopus Spring Streamers, Yellowstone National Park, USA - OCT_B (SPADES... | ecosystem: Environmental > Aquatic > Thermal springs >...
TGGCAATACCTAAACACTACATTACACTACTGATAAATAATGTGTATATTGCATACATATGCCGCACGGAATTACAGCTAAGGTGCTGGACAGGATGGCCCATGCTTACTACATAATTGAGTCTTATGGCTGTGCCTCAACTGGTACAGTGATGCGCAGACTTGGAGCTTCTCAAAAGCAAGCATCTCACGCCCTCACATGCCTGCTGTCGGAGGGACGCGTAGTCAAGGTCATGCTGGGCAATGTCTCTATATGGTGCAGAGACAAGAAGACAGCTGAGGAGTATGTAAAACAGCTTAAGGCTGAGGTGGTGAGGCTGACAGCTGACAGGAGGTATATCTCGCCTCGTGATCTGCTTTCGCTTATACTATTTGATAAAAGTGCGAGGAAGATGTTCAGGCGCATAGCTCTAATAGATAGACCTAGTATACTGACATACGGAACAATCAGTGCGCTGTTGCAGGCAGTCTACGGAGAACCAATACGCGGGTGGAAGTACCACACCCTACAGCCGAACTTAAGCGTCAATGTTGAAATAATAGACCATGCTGAATGCGGTTGGCGGAACCGGTATATGCGCAACCTAACACTTGTTACTTTCAAAGTACCGCGGGGAATGCTGTTGGATTTAGATGACTACGCCAAACAGATGCGCATGACGCGCTCGGATGTGGTGAGAACTGCAATACGGAACCTGCTGGAAGAGTTTAATGCATCCACAGGAGTTCAGCTCCTCCTCGCCCCAAACCAAGACCGAAAAAACTTAAATATTGAAACATCTATTTCTGGTGATGAAGTCTAACACTGCATATGGGATAGCTGTAGTCCTAATATCGCTACTTTTTATGCTTATCTATGGGACTTACTGGGCTGGGGTGTACATGGTGAACAAGGTTCTGGGAGTTGCGGTTCCCAGCATGCCTTGGTTTGACTTTGTCCTATATGCACTGTTTTGGATCGGTGTAGGCTTATTTGCCGTAGGCGTAGCCATGGTCATTGCAGGTGTTTTTCTAGATGCGGTGGAGATGAAGGCAAAATACGCATCGCTTAAGAAGGCCAAGGCATAATGCCCATAGACATCCCATTAATGACGGCATCTTTTTTTGCCACCTTATGGCTCTACAACAAGCTTTCCAAAAGGTTCAAATACGCCCAGATTCAAATCGGTGCGTTCGACCTCGCCCATGCATCTTTCGCTTCGCTCTTGGCATACCTGTCCCTTCAGGGACATGTAGCTGACGCCGTGGTGGGGGTAGTTCTGTACCTGACGTATCAGATATTGGGCTACCTGATCAAGCGAGATGACGTGCTGAAGGACATAGCCACGTTCGCTGGGGTGTACTTCTCCACTCTTACAGCCCAGCTGTTGCTCTTCGGCGGATAAAAATATATAATTCAACTGCACCAAATCACTTCATGTCAGTAGTCTATCAGTGGCCTATTGCGTTTATAAAACACTGGATTCAGCGATTAGACTACGCTGTTGGGATCACACCTGACGGCCGCACGATAAATCCATCCCAACAACTTCACAGCATTGATTTACCCGGCGGCATAATTACTTCCACTGCCTTGTTTCCTGAACCAGTTGTGGCAGTATACGGATTCACTCGGATGGGCACACAGGTTACCTATCCAATAGTAGTAATTACAGATTACCCAGTTATGGGAGTGCTACTCAATATACGCATAGAGCCATGATCGTCAAGCTGTCAGACTGGCTTACCTCTATGGTCACGAAGTATTCTTATCCCAAGCAAATTGCGAAAATAAACACCGGTACGGCGATCATGCAACACTTCATCAGGCTGACATCTGTAGTCACCGATCCAGCGGCTAACACGATAACGCTGACTTATATATTTACCACCGCAACAACCGTTCGGCTTAACTCTACCACCATAATCGACCTGTACCGCTTCGGCGGAAGTTCGCTGATTTCCGGCATCAACCTCGTTATACCATCCAGCTATACGTGGGGCCAGGTTGCCTTGGTTCAGCAAATAAGGCTTATTGGTGCGGTTTAACCTACGCCATATATACCAGGTTGCTGAAGTCTTGAACTACCACGTTTACCTCGGGCGGCAACCACAAGTAGCTGTAGTCTTGTAAATACGCATAGACATACTCCGGCACAGTTAGGAACGACGCATCGTGTATCATCAAAGTATAAATCGGAGCTTCGGTGAATATGTAGCTGAACGTTGCATGCACGATTTCATAGTGCAGATCAGCCGATATGTAAGATATGCTGTATGGAAGGTATCCTGAAGTGACTAAATATTCAAAATATGGATATATTGAGCTGAATGCTGGTATAAGCGATAAGTATGCTCCTGGGTAATAAGGCCCGTAGTATGCTCCAAAGTATGTACCAGCCATTATGTATGAAAGTGCTGTCGGCCTCTGTACGTCCCATGAAGCACCGCTGTTTATAAAAGACATGACATATACCTGATCTACTATGGGCTGACCATATATTGTGGAAAATATCCACGACATAATGGGAGCCAGTGTGTATTGATACATCACAGGTTGCGTATACGGTATCAAATACGGCGTTCCGATAATCGGCGGCGAATATGCAGAAGCGCAGGCGCTGTCGGTTACAGATGAAATTATAATTGGCCCCACGAAAAACATGCCAAAGGGTGCAACACTGCCCAACAGAGCTCCGACAAAACCGCCGAACTTCCCCCGCGCCAGCCTATCTAACGCCTTGGCAACGTACTTATACGATGCAGGCATAAACTTGGCAAACAAGTACGCCCCAAACGCCTGCTTCAGCGCTGGGATCACTACCCTGCAGAATATGTAGAACACGGCACCGAGCACGTTCAGCGATATTATCAACAGCGTATTAGCGATCGGAATAAATGCATGTTTGAATATAATATACACCAGAAACGGCAGGGCCATCGTTATGCCTGCCAGCACATACGCAATTTGATCGCCAAACCATATCCCCTGCAGTTTGCTTTTAATGAAGTTGAAAACCCCCCAAAATGCCGACTCTATCCAGCTGTAAAACTGATCAGCTATATTAACCATAAGTGCCTGGGCGGCCGATATAACGTTCAAAATATTAGTATAGATATGGGGGTATATTACTACAAAGGCAATTACATACCTAGGTTCCGTGAACTTTCTCAAATACGCCACTACCGACTTGGCCCTCGTGATCAAAAAATAATTCAGTTTATCGATGAAGAACATCGGCAGGGGCCGCTACCCGTTGAAAAACGTCAGCGGTATCCTGAGCACTATCCTATTACTGTCTACCTCCACAAGCTCTATCTCTGAGCCCTGCAGTACGCGGTGAAAGAACTCCTTGGTGCTTATGGATACAAGCACCGACTCCCCAGAGTATTCAATGTTTTTAATGAGACCTGAGGATAACAGCTGAGCGATCTCGCTTGGTATTCTCACTGAAGGCCTGTTCATCATCCAGTAAACCACCTAATTATAAATCTTTTTGTGATGGTAACGGCACCAGCAGGTACAGGCTGGTTTTCCATACTGCAGAACTGCAGAATGGGTGTAACGCTCCCTATCGGGGGCGCTCTTACTGCTATGAATATTTCTTGAAGCGTGCCTGCGACTGACGTATTGAACGTCACCGAGAAGTCAACGATTAGGTCTTCATAGCCGCTACCATATACTGTATTTACGGCCAATATATTTGCTGACGCGGAATATGTCAGCGAACTTACCTTAACTTGTGCATTCACAATTGTTAATGATGATGTGATGTACAGCTGTCTGAAGTAATTAAAACCAACTGGTGATACCCTAGGCATATCAGCTCCAAGCCAGAGTAACTGTTAGAAATATTGCATCGCCGGCACTTACGTTTATTGGCGAATCAAGTGTTACGACTATTACTACGGTGCCGCCGGACGTCGTAATAGCGGCAGATGACCAGCGGCCATTGGCGGTGGATGTGCACTGACCGGTTATTGTCGCAGTGTTGGAAGACGGATCAACACTGCTTACAGCCGTCGCCGTACATAACAAATTATCTTCATCGTACATTTCAATTCTTTGGGATGCCAATGCATATAGATTGGCGATGCTTCCTGATGCTGGAGGACACGAAGATGACATAGCTACCTACTCTTCATCTCTCTGCACTTCTCTACTGCATATTTTATGAACTCCTCACTGCAGTTGATGCAGTCTTTCACATTGCAGTTTTCATCAAATGCAACAGCCGCAACGCTTATCCTAGTTTTATTGTACTGCATACAGTTCATTTCATCAGCTGATATATAAGCGTTTGCATCGCATTGTAATGCTTTTTCAGCTCCAGAGCAACTGGACACGGCTTTTCCAACGACTTCGCGAGCACTTCGGCGTAAACAGCCGGATCCCACGTGCGGTACTCATCATATGCATCATCTCTAGGCGCTACGGCATACACCACGTCACGGTGAGGAACTGGGTAAAAGCACGGATGCGTGTTCACGTCCCAGTAAGCTTCATGCGTAACCGCCACAACATTCATCTTCATTGCCAAAGCCTCCCGTATGTAGAGCCCGAACCCCTCAGATGCAGACAGCGCGGCAAATGCGGAATATTGAGACAGAAACTCATAATGCCTATCTTTAGGCACAACGTCAAGCCTCCTTACTCCATGACTTTCGAGGAACTGCGCATAATTCATAAACAGCTCTAAAGGAACCTCGGATTTATAAAAAGCGTCTAACTTATCAGTCATTTTAAGCACCTGCAGGCCCCACTGAGGCCACTTCCTCGAATACAAGCCAGCTACGTAAACCGCCCTCCCGTTGTTTTTGCTTTCTACATTAGGCGGTATTATTTCATGAGGTATTATATAGTCAATACGCACATCACTTTCCTCCATCCACCTCTTGACCGCCGCCGATGGGGCAACTGACAGGTCGCATTGGGCGCTCCTAGCCCTCCTCCTCCCCACTGCAGTCAGTATCCCCTCTATTATCCAATAGCAAACCTTTCTTCTCGATTTTACGAACTTCACGATATTCTCGAAAGCTATGTTCGGAGGGCCTACAACAACCAGCACATCAAACAGCGCATTAGGTTCTATCCCTCTTACGAAGCTCCCCCCAATCCTCTCAGCTAAATACTGGGCTTGTTCGGAAACCGATGTTGGGGATATAGTGTTCATTACGCCGATTTTCACAATACCGCTGAATACTCTACTTTATAGGTTTTTCTAATGCTCTGAGATAAAGTATATATGTATGCCCGGAACAACCAGCGATGGTCGGAAAGAAGAGAACTTACAAGCCGTATTCAAAAGATAAGCTGAAGTTTGCAGTGTACAACGTCATAACGGCTAGAATGGGTGCCTTCGGCACCGAGTCTTTGCTACTCCAGATAAGCGCATTGAGCTTCGCGGATCAAACAGCAAACGCATGGGATGAATACGGCAACCTAGCGGCAAAGATGTACAGAGCACTGCAGGCTGAGCTCAACGTGACAGGCGTAAAGGCGGCTGGACTTAGGGCGCTGGTAGGCGTTGCTGTCAAATACATCAAGGCGGCTAAGTACGGCAAGCTTTATACAAGAGAAGAAGTTAGGGCAGACCTAGAGAACGCGGCGAAAAGGGTGGGTCTTGATGACACCACTGCCTCCCAAGCGATTGACATGCTGTTAACCCAGGTACCCACAGCTACTCCAAGCGTTGTCTAGAGGCGGCATTAAACAGCCAATCAAATATTTTTTTCAAGCCATTATCTATTTTATCTAAGTATTTCATTTCGCCGTGTCTTGTTATATAATTCAGCGCCTTTGCGTCTATTGAGAAGAACTTTCTGCAGTCAACTATTATGTAATGCTTCTTCTTTTCAACTACAGATTTTGAATAGCGGCGGATGAACTCCCTAAATGCCGCCTTCAGGGAGTCGGATTTAACAACCGACTTGGCCTTAGTTCTGATAATCCTCAGCGATACAACGACCTCACCCTCCTGTTTGACGCACAGCACCGCCGCATACGTCCTCAATGCGTGAAATGCAATATATGTCTCCAGCTTCCACCTCTTGTAGCTCCACGGAGACTTCACCTTACTCTAACAACTTTTTCAGCTCTTCGGGGACTTTGGCTATGGCTGATGTCTGCGGCTGTGGAAGAGGCTGTTGCTGTCCCATCATCTGATTCCTAAACATCTCAAGCGCTATCTGCATAAACACGTCCTCAGCTCCCCTAGCCGCGGTAGTCCTGGGGATGACGGCGGCGGCCAGCTCTGTTAGTTTGCGGTATCGGTTCAGCGTCTTAACCATGTACTCGCTCAATATCTGCAGTACGAGGTCTTCAGGTAGCACAGAAAACACGGCATCTACAGCCTGCTTTCTCAGCGTATTGTCGCCGTACAGCAACACCATTGAGAACTTGTATATTACATCTATCAGCTTTTCATATACCTCAGGATCTTCTACGTTAAGCTTTGTTTTTATCACCGCCTTGGCGAACTGCTCCTGACTCATTGCTTCTTCTTCACCTTGATTACTATAAAACCTTTAGTCCCCAACGTTTTTTCCTCAATGTATAGGTCAATATGTTTATAGACTGAGTTCGGAACGCTACGCGTGATCTTATTCACCAATTGCTCCACGGGGATGATTATGCCTATGCGGTCGCTGTTTATGTCTATAAGCGGATCGAAGCCTAATGCCTTTAATTCTGCTACCATTTTACTTACTGCATCTTGGATTATCCGGTCTGTGTTTGCCATCAGCATGTGGTTACTCAAAAGTATATATATCTACTGATCACTGCAGTTCGATGAGTAGCGACGGTGGTGGGGACATAGGAACTGCGCTACAGAACATGGTAACCGCGATAGTGTCTGCAATTGCGGCGCTTGTGCAAGGCGTAGCTCAGTTCATAGAGAACAACGCCAGCCTCTTCGCCACAATACTAGGCTTCATTGTGCTCGGCGCGCTGGCCATAAGGTTCGGCAGGTCTGCCTTCAGCTCCATCGTCAACTGGCTGAGAGGCCTCGTCTAACCCACAAAAAACAAACCCGTTTTTTTTCAAACCTGTTTTGTTTTTATACTCCTGCATTCCAGTTTTATACATGGAGGAAAACTTTAAAATCGACACCGCTTTACTTAAGCTTTTAGCGGAGAAAAACGTGGCGGCAGTCGATCCGCATAACAGGATTATTTATTTAAAACACGAAAAGAAAGAAGACGCAATCAAGTTCACCGCGTATGGATATAGGGTTTATACAGTCGGCGAACTTCATTTTGTCAGTGAAAACGCTGGCAGGTATGTAATGCCCATCGGATGCTCTCCCGCCGATGTAGCCGACGGAAACACAGTGGTTACAGCTCTGCACTGCATCTCGAACGCAGACATGAAGCCGCAAAATACCGCCACACTGCTTGTAATAAACGGTTCACTGCCTGAAATATCCAGAATAGAGGCATCTCTAAGAAGCTACACGCCTGTGAAGAAGTGCGGCAAGCTGTGCAAATTGTTCTTGTTTTTTCGGCGGCTTCCTAAGAGCTACATCAACACACACGAAGTTGCATGGCTCGAAGCGCCGGCAAACCTGAGCAAATATAAGCCACTGCCCGAGCTGGAGGCAGTGGGCGTTTTGACCGCCGTCAGTGCAAGCGGTGACTATATGATGTTTTCTCCGCTACCCGGCAAAGAAGACAAGATACGTGCAGGTATCCGCATAGCGTACATTTCGTTTGACTACCGCAGAAATCGGCTTGTGTACATCGAGACATCTGTTGCAGGGTACGCTTTAGCGAACATAGACGGCTTTATATTCTACCTGCCCTACGCGCATGAACCCGGGAGGACGTTGGCAGTCTCTGGATACAGTGGGTCTGCAATAAAGATAATGGTTATAAATGATCTTTCAGATGCACTCAATGGGTGAGAAGAGGAGCCTTATTGATGAATTCTGGGAGAATGCGAAGCTACCTATCAGCATAAGTGATGTAGCGGAAGAATTTTTTGATGAACTCGGTGATTTTATTGACCCCAAAAACTATGGAGCTGATGGGATATTGAGATCTGTCGTAAAGCTTTTTGCCGAATTCATTAAATGAGGTGTTCAAACATTGGAGAGGCTGAGCTGTGGGGGGGCAGATACAGGAACTACCTGTGTAGCGGCACTACCTCTTTTTTCCGGAGGCTTGTACTGCTTGTTCAGCATTCCGAATCCATGGATTACAAAAATGGTGTGTTGGTTGTGGACTTCCACAGCATAGAGCTGTATGTGTTTGAAGAAGGGCGCATAACGTATAAGAAGTTTGCCGAGCTGTTGAAGAAAGCTAAGACCAGCGGCACGAAGATCGTGCGCTACGCGTTTTCGCTGGGGCCGCTGGTTCAAGTGCTCACGCCCGAGCCGGAGGTCTTCAGAAAGGCATTCAGGGTGAAGGAGGCCGGCATGCTGAGCTGGGTTGTGATGGGCCGGCAAGCGGTCAAATACGTTGACAGCGTCATAGCGGCTTTTGGCATGGAGAAGGCGGCACAGACGCTTATGTACTTCTTCGACTGCGTCACAAAAAAGTATCTTGAGGAATTTCAGAAGAGGTAAAGTATATATATCCACAGTCATGCAGTCACGTGGCTAAATATGAATTTAAAATCGAGCTCCCAATATACCTCCCACAGGCGGCAATAGAAGAGCTCAAAACGCGGCTGAAAGACCGCATGAGAGAGCTGGTGGCTAAGTGCGGCGAGTATCAAGTGGATTTAGAGGTAAAGATGAAGGTAACGGCAGATATCGAAGAAAAAGCCGAAAAAGAAGAAGAGGAGGAGGAGGCATGATAATCCGGTTCAACATCGACCTGCCCTTTGTGCTTAAGAAAGAGTGCGTAGAGGAGCTGAAGAAGTACATAAGAGAGGAGGTAAACAGAGCGATACAGATGTACGGCGTCTTCGAGGTCATTGCAAAGGTGAGGCCTAAAGGCGTTAAAGAAAAAGCCGAAGAAGAAGAAGACTTCTTCGAGGGAAAGAGGTTCTGGTTCGAAGAAGTCATGGAGAGCGAATAGGCTGAGTAAATATCCTTCTTAAACCCAGATTTTCAGCTATCTCAATTTCTCTAATCAGCCCTCTGCACATGAGGCCGCAGTCCATAGCTCTGCCGGCGGCGTAGAAAATTCGGCGTTTGCCTGCAAACAGCACGTTGATGTCGATGCCTGCACGAAGCCTGAAGTAGTTTATGCACTCCCGCTTAAAGTCGCTTCCGAGGAAATACTGAAGCAGGGGGATCCTCATATGCTCCACCTCCGGCGTGACCCAGATGTGGATGTGGATGCCTTTATGCGTAGAGAGCTTATACGTTATCCCAACAACTTCGTGACCGAAGAACTCCACTATTCTCCTGGCTTCGCATTCATACCGCATGCGGTCAAACGGTAGCACGACTTCATCAACGTCAACCATCAGTATGGTAGCGCCGCCGTTATTCGCGGCCATATAGAGCCTTAGGTATCGGCTTGAACACTTCGCCGGCTAAACACAGACGCTCCCTTTCATCGCTACATTCTGATGGAAACAGCCGCCACAAGACAGCGCAGATAGGCCGGCACCCAGCTGGCTCGCATGTTTGAGGAATCATGCGGCAGTGGATGCCGTATAATATACCGGCACAGTACTTATACCCCGTTGCCGCGTAGCCAATATATTGAGGCTTCAGGCCGTATCCTGTTTCAAACACGTTGATTACAAAACTTGCCGCTTCGTTTCCGGCTTCCTGTATCCTTTCAGCTATTTGCTTAGCAACCTCTGGAAGCACTGCCCTGAGCCACCTGTAGTACGGCCGCCTGTTGCCCATGTAGTACGCCGTGAGAATGGGCTCCCAGGGTTGCCAATACGCCGTCAGCTCTAAGTCGCGTATGGGCACGCAGAACAAGATATCAACGTACAAGTTGCCGCCTTCGTAACTGCGCTGACAGTACTCGTAGACCCCCGTTGCACATACCGAAATGTAGTTCAACCTCTTTACGAAATTCCCCTGTGGATCTGTTAACATGATGTACCACCGCCTGTGGTACGGGTGGTAGTATATGATAATCTTCGTGCCCGTCAGCGTATCTATCAGCCACGCAGATCTCTCCCCGTAGGCAACGCCGAATCTGCCGTCGCCAAGCGATGCAATGAATTCACCCTTCTTCCCGCGGCTCATACCAGCTCCCCAGTCATACATTGATGCCTAAAGAAGCACGACTTGCACCATGGACCCTTCTCCGGCGGCGGCTTCGATCCGCTCTTCAGCGTCTCATACCTGTCCTTCAGCTCCTTCAGCACTTGTTCTTTCTCGTAGCCCGTAAGGGTGACTACTTCCTTATAGCTTTGCTCTAGGTTGAAATCCATGAGGATAAGAACGCCGACGGCATCGGCTACAGCAATGTAGTACTTCAGCTGTCTCCTGTGCCATTCAACAAACGGATTCCATGCAGATGGGATGGATGTAAATTTAAGTTCAATCACGTAACGCGTTCCGTCCTTCTCACACAGAAGGTCAATATATCCCGGGATACCGCTGTATTCCACCCTTACTTCATGACTGCATCTGAACCCGTATTTTTCCAGCTCAGCTGGAAAATGCCTCTCCATCCAGTGGTGCCTCTCCGTGCCGTACACTACAGCATTTGTGACAGACTCCTGACCGCTCTGCATCCGAAACCATGTAGCTCTTAGACATCTAGAAAGCAAAGATATGCTGACGTCTTTACGCTTTTTGCCGTATGCCTTTCCCAGCACATCTAAAACGTCGTTTAAGACGTCTAAAATCTTCATAGTCCGTTCATGCCGGTAACGCGTTCCGTCCGGAACGCGTTCCGGAAGTCTGGAACGCGTTCCGGAACGGAAATATAATATAGTATAGTATAAGATAATATGCAGTGCTCTGCCGGTAACGCGTTCCGCCCGGAACGCGTTCCGGAAGTCTGGAACGCGTTCCGGACATTCAACTCTCTCCACATAGCTTCTTCAGCAACCTGTAGTCTTCGATAAGCATGCATTTTCTGTAGCGATCTATGCGGGTGCACATCGTTTTCTTGATTAAGTCAGCTATTTCTGTTATCCTCATCACGTTTTCGGCTCCTAGCACATCTACTAGATCTACTGCCGCCTTTAGGTCTGGATCTTTTTCGAGCTGTATTGCTTTTTTTACGGCTTCGGCTGTCACCTTCTTGAGGCGCGGCCTAGCTTTGCCTAAGGCGCACATCATGAAGTCAGCCGCCTCATGTGAATTGTGCGCACACATTATAAGCTTCCTGATGCTGATGCATGATTCCCTCAATTGGCTCAAGTCCTCCTTTGACAGTCCCAAGTTTATTATGTGCTCGGCTGTAGCCTTGTATTTGCTTAACGTGTCCCAGCTTTTGCCTAAGACGGTTTTAATTATGTCGGAGTCGTACATCTGCAACATCTGCCATGTGGACATCAAGACGTCTATGCCGCAGACTCGCCCCCTAACGTAATTAAGTGCTAGCCGGATCACGTCCGTACGTGAATCCTCAGTTACGATAGCGGGCACTTTTTTCCACCCCAACTCCTTAGCACACTGCAACCGCTCGGATCCGTCAAGCAATATGTACCTCTCCCCGTCTTTTTTTACTACCAGCGGTACCATTATGCCTGTAAGCCTTATCGCTTCGCATGTATTCTTCTTGTGCCTTATGTATAGGTAGTCCTCTGGAATAACTACTTTGAAAGTTTCGATGAAGTGAAATGACATGAAGAAAAAAAAATCTATTCTACTTCTGTTACCGATGAGCGGCCGCCCGTGTTTACCCTATTGCCTAATTCTATGAGCAAATCTGCCACCTCCCTGAACTTTTCTGAGGAAATGGCATTGAGCACTCTGTCGGCATGGTTCAGTATCCTCTCCCAGTCACGTCCAAGTAGCGGGATCTGTATGGCCGCCCTCTCCTCCGTGGCGTCTAATATTTCAAGCGTATGCATAATGCCGCGGCCGGTCGGCCTGAGGACTAGCCTGTATTTTATCGTGACGTCTTCATTAGATTCGTGCTCAAGCTTTATGGCGTACTGCCTATTTTCAGTCTCTACCTTCTGTGAGATTTCCTTGTATCTTGAGACCAAAGACTCTACTGCCTTGTTGCCTCTTTCCTTGGCTTCTTTTTCCGGTTCCCTGCGGCGTGTCATATCTACAGCACTATGCCGGCGTTTGCGGTGTCTTCTCTCAGCATGTTTCTCAAGGTCATCAGCTTAATTAGCAGGTTGCCCTCGTTGTTGGAAATCATGCGCACTAGGTCTAGGAAGTTGTCTAGGTGCCGCGTTGTTACAATTTTTAGGGCGTTTCCAGGCTTCTGCCCACTTACTCTGATCATCATCTCATTGCTTTCGCCGACCCTGACGACCTCGATCTTTATCGTATCTGCCTGCGCCAACACCGCAGTGCCCCATTCCTTTTTCATTACTATATCTTTCACCCTTTGGCTGAATTCTTCAGCGTCGAACTGAGGAGCTGTTTTTTGTTCTTTAGGCATGAAATTGAAGAAGATAAGAAATATTTAAATTTTATTCCGAAGGATAGGGCACACTACCTCTTGATTATTACTTTAAACTTATCCCTTCTATCAGAAAGGAAGATTATCGAATGAATCTTCCCTTCTTTCACCATCCGCAACAACACGTAGAGCACCGACAAATAGACAGTAGTATAGTTGCCCTTCAATTTGGTCTTCAGCGCGCATTCAGCTATCTGCTGGAGTGTAGCAGAAGGCATAAACTCCATAACACATTTTTCAACCTTTTCATAGTCGAGCTCAGGCGTAAATTCGGGTAAATCGCCGACGCAGTACAGCACATAGCTTTCATGCAGTCGGTATTTTTTCGCCTTACCGAGTTTAATCAAAACCTCAAGCGCATATTTAAGAGTTGCATGAGATGCATACAGCCCCATTTTTTTCAGATGTTCAATAATTTTTATCGGCGTGACACATTTACCGGTGAATTCTCTGTATACAGCCTCTATTACGTCATAAATAACAGGCTCCCTTACCATAACTTTATGATACAGTCCTCAATTTTGTGCTTTCCATCGTTCGAAACTCTGTATGAGTACGCCGCAACCTCATCACTGAAACGTTTAACTGTAAACAGCTCATCTTCACGGCTTAAGATGTCTGGTTTGCACCTAAGTATTGATAAAAATCGGCACATGCAAATACAAGAATTGCCCTTCTTTCTCATAGACGCTTTGGTAGTGAAACACTATTTAAATACTTCTCCGGAGGGGTCTTACAAGCCGGAATATGTATTTTCCACTTCTCTCCTCCATCATAAGATACACACCATTACGTAAACGTTTAAACCGCGTCGCCGAAACGAGGCACTTTTTGCCCAACCTGTCAACCCTCAAGCAACCGCCGTCACGTAAAGCAAAACTGTCTTCACTAATAATTTCGATGCATACATGCTGAAAGTTGAAAAAGTCGCCATATGGACTCCACGCAAAGAAGCTATTATTCTTCCTAATTGAGAAGAATATCAGATCCTGCCGAAGCTTGTCAGTCATAGAGGTACTTCTTGCAGAGCTCTTTGTTTTCTTTGCACATCTTGACCAGGCGTTCAGCTATTACGTTGGCGGTTAGGCTTGGATCGACTTTGGAGAGTATTTTCCTGAGGTAGGACATATGGTAATAAGAAAAAGGGAGTATTTAAGTTTTACTCAGTTCCCCCCTCCTGGAGGGTGTACTCTTTAAACAGCAGATAGAGGCCGACAGCCTCTTTTACGAGGTGCTCAAGCCCATCTTCCACATATTCAGTCTTCTGCCTGTGGCGAAGCGATAAATATTCGTTTTGATATTCAGCTGTAAGCTCGCCCTCTATTTCTGCGTTTTCTGTGCTTCTCACCGCATGCAGACCAAACAGCACGTGCACCTCTTTATCACGCCATCTGAATACCAAATCAGCCGCCATTCCCCTCCTGAACAAGCTCAGCACGTTTTGGTACACCTCTCGGAAATACGACATAATCCCCACTAAATTCTTCAGGTCTAAAATATCAACATCAAGCTGAATAAAATCTCTGAGGTACTCCTTATAATCAGGCCTCTTTCTTAAGCGGAACTTATACGAAACGCTTTCAAGCAGGCCGCGTTCAGTGAATTCGTAACTTATAAAGTCTTCCCCTTCTTCCAGCTCTGCATTGCCGTGAAGCGTAGCAATTCTAAAGCTCTTTATTTGATCCCACGGCTCTATTTCGAATATAAATTTAAGCATGAAAAGGAAAGAAAGAAGAAAAATTTAAATTTTTTTCTGAAGCTTCAGGGGTTTAATGCGAACGAAAAACTAAGTAGGGGGTGGCTTAAACTTCGCTACAAAGAGAACCTTTTCATCGATGTCTATATGCCAATAGCTGTGATACCACAGGCCATACAGCTTTAGAATGGTCTCCACAGCATGAAGGTGCTCAGCCTGGCGGCTACCCGCTTTTTTACCGCATTCGCCTCTTTTTGTCATCTCCCAACACTTAAGACAAACATCAACACACTTTTGTTGCCATTCTGACGGCTCTCCATGCGTTATTAGACAGCTTTTTTCACACGTCTCTTCTGCATCTCTGAGCTCCTCCCAAACCGCCTCAAACATGCATTCCTCTACCTCTTTTGTCACGTCTTTCACTACCATTATAGCTGGTTCCCCAACGGTTAAGAGCATTCCATGTTTTTCTGCATACTCTTTCAGTTCAGCTAACGCTTTCGTGAAGATTTCTTGTTCCATGCCTTCAGATTAAAGACAAATATTTAAATCTTTCACTAAAAGAAGAGAAAAAAAGTGTTGGCTAAAAAAAGAGGCAGTATTCGGCGTTAATTACTCTGCTGACCGGTTTGTTTGGCGATGTATTCGGAAAACAGCACGTATGTCCCTATTGCCCTAGCGGCCTCCTCGCGTAAGACAAAAGCATTGGCTGTCTGACCAAACACTTGGTAAGACACCCGCTCTCCCTCCTTTTCAGCCAGCAGTTCAACAATTACATGTAGCCCGTCTGATTGCTCATTATGGCGTAAGCGAAAATACACCCGTATTCCCCTAGGTGTGATAAATTCTGTTCTTACCCCGACGTACCTCATTCCCTTTACAATTTTATCGACAACGAATTTATATATTTCTAAAAGCTGACCTTCGTCTGCTTTCGGCTCATCGCTCACCGTTGGAGTGTTTCCGTTTATAATATCGTGGATATACTCCTTCCAGTTTTCACGTTTTCTTAAAACCGCTCTTCTCTCTATACGCAACCCGTCTTTATTCCTGTCTTCGATGTTGACATCTACAGAGCTTTCGCCTTCCTCATACCTCACACACCCACTGGTTAAACACGCCCATATGTCTGCCCTCTGGTTTTCCCTGTCTATTGATACATGCAGTCCCATGCATCTGGAAAAACTGGAAAATATTTAAACTTTTCTCTGAAGGATTGGGAATAAAAAAATAGGGGAAAATTAGGCGGGAGTTAAATCAGCAACTGAGCTCAGCATAGATCCCGGCGCAACGTCTGTTATAACCCAACGGTCATCTATCTTTTCTTCAGTTATAATGAATGTGATGGCGTCATCTTTGTCTTTTATTTCCACTTCATACCTGCGCATTGGCCTATCACCGCCGCGGCCTTCCTCATACATTCGGGAGACGCGCATTTTGTCTTTGCTGAGGCCTTCAGCCAGCTTAACCATTCCGTCAACGGTGTAGAATCTGTTTAAGAATTCAGCAATCGTATACGCGTATTGATCCGCATCAGTGAAATGCTTTGTATACGCAACATCTAGCAAACGATAAAATATTGTTCTGCCTACCAGGATTGGAAGTGCATCGTTGTAGCCTTCCACCCTCAGCCTAAGTTTGACGCTTTCGTCATCAGGGAATACTCCTGTCTGCATCACGATGCCGTAAAGCTCAGCTATACGCACTAATTCGCGCATCTTCTCAATAAACTGAGGCCGCAGTTCATCATATATGCCGTCTCTGCATGCCTGATAGGCCTCAGAGCGCAGTTTACTGGCGCATTCCTCACGGCATTCCTGATCGCTTCCGCATTCCTCCTTACAGCTATCAACAATTTCACCCACCTGATTTTCTACGCATTCCTTTACCTCTTTTCCAACGTCACGAATAAGTGTGATGTATAAATAAGGCCACCATATGCCTGCATATACTTCCGCGTCCAGCACCTCTGCCGCTTCTTGAATCTTCTTCGCGAAGTAGTAGGGCAGATTCAAATCCACCCTCTTAGCCTCGATTTCCCAGTATATCACTCCGACCTCCGGATATGTGAACGAACCGGCTTTTTTGCTCATAGAGTAAAGAAATAAGAGTAGTATTTAAGTCTTTCTCCGATGGGTTGCTCTTTATAAAGTTCTAAAGACGGCTTCGTAAGTAAAAAAATGAAACCGAAAGAAAAATTATGATTTAATTTCAGTTTGGAAAAATGCCTCCCCTAATCTAGATCTAAACTCAAGGCCGTACTTTGCCAATGTGTAGATGAGCTTGCTGTAGTTTTCTATCAGCGTTGCCTGTGCACGGGATGCCACAAACCTTCCGCATGTCTTTTCACAATAATCTAATGGATTGTTTATATCCTCAGGCCCACTTTTCACAACGTGTAAACACACGTTTGTGCATAAATCCATTTGTTCTGTCACGAAAACATAGCCTCTTATGATTATCCCGCTTCTGCCTTTACATAGGTGTATCGTGTTTCCATGTACGCTTTTTAGCAAATGCTGTAAATCGCGCAATGCCGCATACAGGTTTTCATCTTTTGTTAGAGTTTTGAGATCCACATAGCTGAATTCCATGCACCACGCCACCTCCGCATCTTCTTCATAACTGCTTTCTATTTGGCTTACCATGTAGGGAAATACACAACGATATTTAAGTTTTACTCCGAAGGGAAAAGCATGAAAAAAAATATGAAAAGAGATTAGAGCCAAACGGTGATTTTCAAATACTGTGGAAACTTCTCCCTGTCGTACTCAGCTCTGTATTTCAGGCCCATGCGCTTTAGTTCTTCCTCTATCTTTGCACAGGTGTTGTCTAGCGATTCAAATGCGGCCATTCTGACAGTCCTACGGCAGTTTTCATGGCATGCTGGGACATAGCCCGCCTTGTTGCATCCAAGGGCCTCAAAGGCGGCCATGCAGGCAGAACGACATGTATCTATGTGCTCTATATAGTCGTTGCTTATGTGCACCTCCACCTCGGACTCACGGATGCATGCAAAAGCGCGCTTTCCGTATCTTGTATCGAGATTTTGGACTACGGTATTTATGATTGCCTTGACGTCATCGCCCAGCCTTAAGGGCAACCATACAGCATTTAAAGAAAAGCATGCCACACCGATTTGCTCATACTGGTGGGCTTCAGTTGCTGAGTTCATGTGAGGAAAAATAATGAGAATATTTAAGCTTTACTCAGAAGGTTAAGCCGTCAAAAAAAGAGAAGGCAGAAAAAAGGAGAACGCTATTTCAGTAGGAGGATAGCCGCCCTTATTCCGCTCAGCAAATCCTCATACCTATTGAATGCGATGCAGTGGTCATCTGCACAGAGCTCTAGGCTGTTAAAATTCACTTTTAGCCGACCTTGGTAGTGGGCGCTTAATAGGTCGTGAACAACAAGCTCAAGGAGGTCTATATATTTTGAAAGCTTTTCAGACTGTCGTTGGCACTCGTCCAGCTTCTCTTTTACATATGTCAACTCCTGTTTCAACATACGGTTTTCCTTCCTGAGCTCCTTACCGTTTTTTTGGCCTCCATTTTGGATCTGTATTTGATTTTGGTTCATGCCAATGACATAGAAGGAGCATATTTAAGTTTTACTCCGAAGGGGGAAAAGCCGAGAGCTTCGAAGATGCGCTTTGGCCCCCTCCTTACCACGTCGAGGGAACTATATCAAACAAAGCTTTGATGTTTGTAGAAAAAAAGGGTTGAAAATCGGAAAAAGGATTAATCGATTAGGCGTTGCCACACGTATTCTAATTCGCGCGGACACAGTGGCTGTATGCCTATCTGCGTGGCATATCCCCTAATCATGCGCGATACCGTAAGCGTCAATTCTTCCACGTTGTAAATGCCATGCTGACGCAACGTGGCTATTAGGCGTTCTAGTTCTTGGACTCTATTCCTGTATTCATACTTGGATTTCATGGCTTATAATACGTAGAAATATTTAAGTTTTTCCCTGAACCTCCCCTCTTTATCAATATAAAGACTCCCCTTTACAAATATAGAGAAAAAACCAAAAAAAATTACTGAGCTATTTTGACTTTACAAGTCAAGGGAGGGCTTTCGTTATCCCACGTTGCCTCATAATTTATTCCACGGCTTCTTAGTTCATAAGTCAGCAACCTATAGTTGTCAACCAATGACAAGAACGCTTCTTCTTTATGCACCTTTTCACACAATTCAACACAATTACCCATACAGTTGTCCACATTGTAACACGTATACAATTGCATGCACACGTGTTCACATGCTGACCTATAGAACATGACGCCATGCCTAATAGCCACCTCTATAACGTTATCCTTTACACAGACAGCAACGTGTGCGTTATATGTGTCGTTGCGTATATAGTTAAATGTCTTAAACGCCTTTAGGACTTTTTCCGGAACCATTTTGACAAATTCTGAGTCACTCAACGCAATGTCTAGTCGTGCACATATGGCCTCTTTTTCGTGTACTTTTTGGGTTTCCATTTTATTTTCTATTTTATTATTCATAGGATAAAATACGCACAGATATTTAAGTTTTTCTCTGGACTAATGTTAAGAATACTCTTTACATAGCCCTAATTAAAAAGGGATTAGCTACTTGACAAAATA